>Ga0335085_10000573_pt1 | contig 99983 bp, 89 predicted proteins | sample Lox_Sample_45_FD_206712 | JGI IMG/M metagenome (GOLD analysis project Ga0335085, IMG submission 206712) | Soil microbial communities from Loxahatchee National Wildlife Refuge, Florida, United States - Lox_Sample_4.5 | ecosystem: Environmental > Terrestrial > Soil > Wetlands | place: USA...
AACCGCATCCGTTCGTCCATGACAGAACTCTCCTTCCATGGCATCCTCCTCTCCGCCCCCTTCGGGCCGAAAAGTGTAACCCATGTCTCCGGAACGTTCTGTTACCCATGTCTCGGAACGGACATTAATCAGATGCAGCCCATTTTGAAAATGAGTGAAAATCCGCAGTAGACGATCTTGTAGGCGGTCAAATCCTCTCTGCTCTTCTGATCCGCGTCTCCGCTAGTCGTGCCGCACTGGTTTCAGGCGAGGCCCGCTGCTCGGGCAGCCTCGCGAATAGTTGAAGACAGCTTTTACTCACTGAGTCTTCACCACAATCTGCGGCAACTTCGCAAAGAAGGCTGCCGCCTGCGCAGGGAAATGCGTCGCCGGCGTTGCTGTCCTTAAGTCATTATGCGTCAAAACGTGGTTTGTCCTGAGCTCTTTCCAGCCTTTTCAGAAGTGACACTTAAAATAAAAGAGCGTATAAGCGCGGAGCAACGCCGTTTTTCTTGCGCTGAGACCCATCACGCGAAGTATGTGCTGCTGGGGTTCTCCTACAAGGCGGACCCCAAGGTCAACGAATTTCCGGCAAAGGCAGCGCCTTGACCAGATCGAACTGGCAATCCGGGGAGCCTCGTTGGTTACTTGCCGGCGTAAGTCCTGGGGGAGCCGAGGCCGGTGCACAGGTCCCAACCAACTTTGCAACGCGAATCACCGGTCGTGATGTCGTTGAAATCAGCATGGTACACAATGGGATTGGCCAGTTCGTTGTACATCTTGGTGAGCTGCGCCAAGGAGGACTGTTGCCGGCTGCCGGCCGCGTTCACGATACCAGCAAAGGTAGGAGACGACCAACTCGTACCTCCGACCGAGCCCCAGCCTCCAAGGTAAATGGCCGTACAGCAAAAGTCGGAGGCGACATCTGGATAGCCGCGAAAGTTTCCTACGATGCTTGCAATGCCATTCTGATAGCTGGGACGCGGCTCGTATGCGCTAATGTCTCCCCCTCCGCCGCCAGTGTAGTACTGCTCGGAGGTGAAATTTCCGTTACTGTCGCGGTTAAAATAGGTTCCTCCAACCGCTACAACGTTCGGTGACGCTGCCGGATAGAGGCTCTGGCCAAGTCCCGAATCGCCGGAGGCCGCAAAGTAGACCACTCCCGGGTGAGTGAAATACTGGTCAAGGCCAGTTTCCTGAGGAATCTCCGAATCGCCAAAGCTCATGCTCACCACGCCGCCGCCGTTCTGAGCCACTAGAGTTCCGGCGAGCTGCACCGCTTGCCAAGTGGGATCGGTCGTGCATGTCGGGTCTTGGCACAATGCCGACACCACCAGGAACAGCTTGGCCTGTGGAGCCATGGCGTGAGCCCACTCGATATCTAATGCCTCCTCGACCTCCCAATCTCCGTAAACGGGTGGCCGTATCGGGGTGGGCCAGACCTGCGTAATGGTTGTAGCCGGAATACCAAAGTAGGAGTCAAAAGCATCCAGGTCAGACTGTGCGGACGGGTAGTAACCGGCGTCGACGATGGCAATGGCGCCGATACCACCGGTGGGCACGGTTGTGCTTGTGGCAATCGGACAGCCGGTCGGTCCGGTTACCAACTTATATACGCAGGCCACTGACCCTGGAGTTTCATCGCCTGGGTCGGGATTCGCTTTCGGTTGGTCCGAGTCGACGAAAAAGTAGTTCGTGTGAAGGCGACCGGGCTGGGGGATGCTGGATTCTGGATAGATGATCCTGTGTCCGTTGTAAACGGACTCGTAACGGGTTTGTGCAGATGCTGGGCAAAGGGCCGCACCTGCAAACAAAACAACTGCAGCCATCGTGAACATTCCAATCTGGATGTCTCTGCGGAAAGTAGTCATTCATTGGCTCCTGCGTGACGCCCCGAAATCATGATGGGAGTTCATGGAAAATGCAAGCTCGAAAACCCATGCGGGTTGTTCTGCCTGCGAAAAACGTGGCGCGCGCAGTTTTTCGACAAAGAGCCGCGTATCGTGTGCGCTGCGACGCCCCAAATGCCAAGCGAGAATCAGCTTCGCGTTGCTCTCGATTTCCACGGAGCAGTAAGTGTCTCCTAACAGGTCTGTTTCGTAAGGCGCAGCCTTCTTGACGTCCGCCGCAAACGCCTGTACCTGTTCACGAAGTTTTCTCTGAGCACCCAAATCGTCATGAAAACATCGGCAGCGGAGGGAACTCGGCTGTATAGTTTTGACCGCCATGGCACGCATCCGGCGGCCCCTGATCCCGGGCTGCCGTTGTGGTATTGTCTGGAGACCACGTCCTGATGCGATGAATTGCGCGGTGCAACGAAAATCAGTACAGCAGATTGCTTTCGACGCTGGTAGCAAGCGTACCTTGCCACCCATCTCATGCTGATATTACTTACAGGAGGAACTGATTTGCCGGTCGGCGGCGTCATCTTCGACCGCTCAGGAAACATGTATGGCAGCACCGCACAGGGCGGATCGAACTCCGGCGGAACGATTTTCGAATTATCCCCCAACGGAGCTGGATGGGCCTTCTCGCTGCTGCACGCTCTCGACCAAGGCATGTTCGGCGCAGGTGGTCCGACAGGAAACCTGGTGTTGGATAGCAGCGGGGGCCCTTTTAGGTACGAGGATTGAGAATGGCGGGAATGCGGTAGGAAACATCTTCAAGCTCACGCACCAGAGTGGCACTTGGACCTACACCGACTTGCACGACTTCACTCCATTTGACGATCAGGATGGGGAAGAGCCTGTCGGCACGCCCATACTCGACGCCAATGGCAACCTGGATGGGACGACGTTAGGCGGCGGTTCGCAGGAATGCAGCTTTGAAGTTCAGTGCGGCACAGTATGGAAGTTGACCCCGCAGTAGATACTGGTCCTAAAGTAGCCGGCTGAATCGAATCTGTCGCCACTTCAGAAGCCCCTGGTCGAGACGTTGGGCAATATGGGCGAAACCGACCACGTTAGGTTCGGTGAACAATGAACGCCAAGTCTCTTGTAGCCGTTCCTCACGACCTTCGCCACGCACAGCGGAGCTGGCGGCGTGCAAGGAATCCATCACTCTTGTGGTAGTGACTGACTGCCTCAACGCCCTCGAATGATCACAAGCTGGTCTCCTTGCGACGACTCCCAGGACTGCATCTGGCCCTAGCGAAAATTCTCTGCAGCCTGTGGCCGACTGTTATTCCCCCAAGAACGATCCCCGAGGTCTAGCCACTTCGCGAACCTCCTCAAGTCTGGTGCACAATTGCGGATGCACATGTTCAAAGCTTTGTATACTCGCAGAATCAGTTGTGCTCCGCAAAAAAGCTCAGCACGCCGTCAGCAATGCCCGCTTCGCCTGTGGCGTCCGTCCATTCATGTTGCTGCACACCACCGCCAATCCCGAGGATTGACCTACAACGGCTTACTCCGTACAGTGCGACTGAGCAGGTTTAACGACCGTTACGACCTATCGGCTAGGTTAGCGCACCTGGGCCGATACCAGAGGGTCGGCCGCCATAAGAAGCCTGCATCACCATTTGTTCGCAATCACATCGGGGAGCGGTGTTCCGGCATCGCGCGGCAGATGTAGTCGATTTTGTGATGGTTCAGTGCCCCAACAAAGATCACCAGACTTCAACAAGCTCTCGAAAACCGCTCATTGGGCACGCGGGAGAGCTTGCGGGTCGAGTTTTCGCCGGTCTTGATGGGAGCAATCCGCAGGTAGACGTTGATCCTACCGCCCCAGCTGCGCCAGCGCCGCGCGCAAGGGAGCCTCAGACACTCGAATAAATCCACTGTAAGGCTGGTACATTTCCAGGATCAAAAAGATCGCACCGCAAACCGCCAGAGCCGAGGCAAATAAGCTCACAACCACTGTCACATTGGGACGAACGAATAGGCCAAAGCTGGTGAATAGCAACGTGAGCCAGAAGATTAACATGGCCAGCAACGGCGTCGGAACAGAAGAGGCCTTCTGCGCATACAGCAGCCACCGGATTTGGGCTAGCTGAATCAGTGAGTTCAACGCCTGAGATTGCAGCGATCGTTGCATGTCGTTTTGGGGGGAGAGCCCCTGAATCTTGTCGAGGAGGGCCTCGCTGCCTACTGCGGTGGGCTCGAAACGGGTCTTGGCGGAATCATCGTGCTGCCACGTGAGGTCCACCCAGTGGGAGACGGTGCTGCGCAACACCGCACGCACTCCCTCAGCTTCCGGCCCGTAATGGGCGAGCATGCGATCAAGTAATACTACGTTTGCAGCTGCCTGCGTTACTTCGGTGTTCTGGCTGTCGTAGAAGCCTTTGGCCGAAGCAATCAGCAGTCCCAGCACCAATGCGAGCGTCGTCCCGACCAATGCCATCCCGAGCCGGACGGCGTCCTTGGAATCCGAGTCGAGATGCTCGCTTGGCAGAAGGGAACGGATGAATGTGCCGAGCAGCCCTCCGCTAAACACGAAAGCAAACACGAGCATGCTGATGGTGATGGGACTCATGGTACTCATGCTCCGACCTCCTTGACCGCTGGCCGATTTAGCCGAATTTCTTGTTGACCTCACGAACGGCAGGTCACGAATGCTGATGAGCACTATAGACAATCTGCCGCCCGTGTTCGGCGACCTCGTGCAGCTTCAGCAAGTGTTGCTGAACCTGATCGTCAATGGAATGGATGCGATCGACGAAGCGAACCGTGAGGATCGACGTGTCAGCGTGACCGCGACGCTCGACGGAGCAAAGACCGTTGAGATTGCCCTGAGCGACTCGGGCCGGGGTATTCCCACCGACAAACTGACGCACATCTTCGATCCCTTTTTCACTACCAAGCCGAACGGTATGGGCATGGGTTTGCCGATCTCGCGCACGATCATCGAGGCACACGGCGGTCGGCTCTGGGCCGAGAACAGGAATGGGGGTGGGGCATCGTTTCGGTTTACACTGCCGATCGCAGGGAAGGACGCCGCGAAATGAGCCTAACCGTACCGATTGTTCACGTCGTCGACGATGATGCGTCCTTTCTTACCGCGATCTCCCGGCTGCTCCGGGCGAACGGGTTCTCTGTAAAGACATATTCGTCAGCGAAGAATTTTCTGGCGCAACGTGATGCAGAGGCACCAGGCTGTGTGCTGGCAGATTTGCGGATGCCTGAAATGAATGGACTCGATCTGCAATCCGCTCTAGCGCAGACTCCCAATCCACTACCGATTCTCTTTTTGACGGGGCATGGAGATATTCCCTCCTCCGTGCAGGCCATGCGCGATGGCGCCGAAGATTTCCTGGAAAAGCGTGCGCCAAAAGAAAAGCTGTTAGAAGCAGTAACGCGTGCGCTTGACCGCGACTCTCGCGAGCGCGAGGCACGCGATCGGCAACGGGAGTTACGCGCGCTCTTCGATACGCTCACCGAGCGCGAGCGCGAAGTGCTGTCTCATGTTGTGCAGGGACGACTCAACAAGCAGATTGCGTGGGACTTGGGTATCCACGAGCGGACGGTGAAGCTGCATCGCACCGCGATCACCACTAAATTGCAGGTGCAGTCGGTGGCGGAACTCACCAAACTGACGCAAGAGGCGGGCATCTTCCCCGAGCCCGCGCGTACCTTCCCCAGAGGACAGTAGACCGCAAAATCCCGAATGAACGGGATTGTGACTCGATATCCGAACACCAGTCTACCGATTGCTGAAAACACCAAGAACGGAACCCATGTAATTATGACAGCAAGCAAAGTAGCCGAGGCGACATTTCTAGAATTTGTTGTCTACCACCGTTTCCCGATCCAGGAGTATTGCCACGCCACCTGCAAGTTCTGGTAATTCCCTCCGAAACGGGCATACGTGCCACCGCTGTAGGCGATCTTGATTGACTGATGCCTCGTGAATGGGATGGAAAGAGTGCTCCCCAATCGGGAACTTACTTGCTTACTGGAAGGGATCGGCTTGTCCCTGAAGGCATTTTCGCCGCCCCACCAAAAGTTGCTGTCGAGTGAGGCCCAGAGTCCGACTTTCGGAAAGTCGTAGCTGAAGTGACCCTCAAGACTGCCGACGGGAGCTTCTGTTTGCGGCTTGGGCGCGGGTAAGCCATAGCCAAATTCAGGATTGACGGTGTAGAACCAGGCCCCGGCATAGCTGTCGAGAATCCAATGGCCCCAGCGCTGCGAATAGCCCAGTTCCGGCTTGAGGGCCCAGCGGTTGATGCTCCAGTTAATCAGTGCGTTACCGTTGTATTGTCCCGTGGGGGCTACGATTTTCAGGCTGGCGCCCAGCAGCTTCTTCTGTTTCCAGGTGACGAACTCCGACAAGGGCATCGCCTTGCCACCATACAGATTAACGGAAAGGCGCGCGGAGAGGTCGAGCAGCCCCGAGCGGTAAACAGATTGGTTGGTTCCGTTCGCAATCCCTTCGAAATGACCCACCCCGTAGGGCAGCGATGCCGTGACATTTGCCGACCGGCCGAAGAGGCTGAACGCATGGTAGTAGCTAAGGACAGGGACGTGGTAGATGCCTGTTGTGCCTGAATATGGATATACCCCGTTGAAGTTCACTGCGCCATCATAGAACGACCAGGTCAAGGTGATTGCATTCGAGTGAACAGGCGTGATGATGTAGGCGCGCGGCGCCAGTTCCTGGGCGCTCAGGGACTGGATAAAACAAAACGCCAGCACGCCAAGAAGCGCCGTCCGCACAAATGAAGACGTGAGCCGCAACCCTTTCTGCTCCTCAGCCTCAAAACTAACATCCTGCCGGGGCGCCCGTACCTGCCCTAAAGGGCAGTAGACGCGTTCTCTTTTCACTCCTACAGTACTCATTGAATTCCCATGAGCAGCGCTACCACGATCTATGTAGCAGTTGTTGATGATGACGAAAACATTTGCCGATCATTCGGGCGGCTATTGCGCGCGGCGGGAATGCAGCCGATCACTTACGATTCGGCGGAATCATTTCTCGCGGACACAAAGCATCCCCAGTTCAGTTGCCTTGTGCTCGACATTCAGCTCGGTGGCATGTCCGGCATCGAGCTCGCTAGGCGGCTCGCTGCCGTAGGCGGCCGTACACCCATCATCTTCATCACCGCCCATGATGATCCTGAAGCGCGCAGCAACGCCGAAGCGTTAGGTTGTGCGGCTTACTTCCGAAAAACGGATTCCGGCAAAGAAGTGCTCGAAACCATTCGGAAGGTCGCAGCGTAGCGCGGGGTAAGGGTTAGAGAATCGCGATGCAAACCGAGAACTTAACTTTAGCTTTTGTCAGCGCGGTTCCGCAGACGAGATGGCTCTCCGTTGCATTTGTTTAGCCGCGAAGGAGGTTTCAAACGACCGGGCTTGTTCAAATAGCGGATCTGTCACCATACCCGGCACAGCCCGGTGCGTCGCGTACCTACCACGCGATGATCAAACCAGTTGGCGCAATCTGCAATCTTGATTGCACCTATTGTTATTACCTGCACAAGGAAGATTTGCTGGGAAGCCGCAGCAAGTTTCAGATTTCCGATGCGATCCTTGAAACCCACATCAGGCAATACATCGAAGGACAAGATCGCGACCAAGTAGTGTTTTCGTGGCAAGGCGGCGAGCCTACCTTGCTGGGGCTGGAGTTTTTCCACAAGGTCGTCGAGCTCGAACAGAAGTACAAGAAGCCAGGCCAACGGATTGAAAATGATCTCCAAACGAACGGCACGCTGCTGAACGACGAATGGGGAGCATTTCTAAAACGGCATGGATTCCTCGTTGGTCTAAGCATTGACGGCCCCAGGGAGCTGCACGATCACTATCGCATCGCCAAGGATGGCAAGCCGACCTTCGACAAGGTGTTCGCAGCAGCACAGATGCTGCATCGGCACAGCGTCCCGTTCAATGCATTGTGTGTGATCAATAGCGTTAATGCGAAGCGTCCACTTGATGTCTATCGTTTCCTGAAAAATGAAATCGGCCCGCGCCAGATGCAGTTCATTCCGTGTGTCGAGCCAAAAGCCTTTAAGAACACAGCCCCCCAGCACTGGGACCCGGAAACGCTGCCGATACAAGATTCCCCAGCTGCTCATCCCGGCCATCCGGACTCCGTAGTTACCGACTGGTCCGTCGACCCCGACGACTGGGGCTACTTCCTGTGCAAGGTGTGGGATGACTGGTACCGGCGTGACATCGGGAAGGTCTTCGTCAACCAATTCGAAAACGCAGTTGCCATGTGGATGGGCAAAGAGTCGCAGATGTGCGTATACCACGAGTTCTGCGGCAAGGGCGTCGCGCTCGAACACGACGGCAACCTCTACTCCTGCGATCACTACGTTTACCCGGAGTACAAGCTGGGGAACATAACCGAGGTGTCGAGTTCGCGGATGGTCTTCTCTGAGCAACAACGCAAGTTCGGATTCGACAAGTTTCGCTCATTGCCGCAGCAGTGTCGCCAGTGCAAGTTCCTGTTTGCCTGCAACGGAGAGTGTCCGAAGAACCGCGTGATCCGCACGAGTACCGGGGAAGCCGGATTGAACTACCTCTGCAGTGGACTTCAAAAATTCTGGCACCACATTGACCGCGACGTAAAGGACATCTGCCGGAACCTCGCGCAAGGCAGGAACTTGAAACCAGGAAGCGCCTTTTCCGGTTAGGAGAATCGAGTATGAAGGCCGGCAACATTACGTCCAAAGCTGAAAGACGCATGCAGGGCAAAGCACTTCGCGAAAAGTGTCCACGCCCTTCGCAGGGCGAGTGGAAGCCGCGTTTCGAGTCACAAGACATCATCAAGCTTCTGGAAGAGTCGGATGCTGACCGAATCCCAGGCCTGATTCCGCTCAAGTATCAGCGGATGTCAGTCTCGCCTTTCACTTTCTTCCGCGGCTCCGCCATCATCCAGGCGCGAGACCTCGCGAACGCAAACGTTTCCGGCATACCCGTACAGGCGTGCGGCGACTGCCACCTGGCGAATTTCGGCGGCTTCGCATCGCCGGAACGGAAACTCGTCTTCGACATCAACGATTTCGACGAAACGTTCCCCGGGCCCTGGGAATGGGACATCAAGCGGCTGGGAGCGAGCCTGATACTGGCGGCCCGGGACCGCAGCTTCTCCAAGAGTAACGCGAATGAGGCAGTGCATGCGGCGGCCGCGTCTTATCGGGAACGCATGACCGAGTTCGCCGAGATGACATTGCTCGACAGGTACTACGCACAAGTGACCGTCGAGGCCGTTCAACAGCACTTCCGAAGCGATCCGGATATGCTGGCGCGGTTTTTGAAGAAGGAAAAGCAGGCCCGCTCACGAACCTCGGAAGGGGTTGCTCCCAAACTCACGGCGGTCATAGATGGACGACAGCGGATCAAGGACGATCCCCCGGTCCTCTTCCATCCCCAGAGCTTTACTCGAGATTTCGAAAAGCAGCGCCAGGAGTTCGTCGACGGATATAAGCAGTCTCTGCAAGCGGACCGGCGACTGTTGTACGAGAGCTATCGCTACCAGGACGCTGCCATGAAAGTTGTGGGAGTGGGCAGCGTGGGGACCCGCTGTGCCGTTTCCCTCCTTTTGGCCGATGACGATGATCCACTCTTCCTGCAATTCAAGGAAGCACGCAGGTCAGTGCTGGAGCCGCGGCGCGGCAAGAGTCGTTATGCGAATCAGGGGTACCGCGTGGTAGAAGGCCAGCGCCTGATGCAGGCAGCAAGCGACATCTTCCTCGGCTGGAGTCGAACGAAGACGCACGATTACTACGTTCGTCAGCTCCGCGACATGAAAGTCTCCGCGGAAGTGGAAACGTTCAAGCCGAGCACGCTGGTTGGGTACGCGACCATGTGCGGCTGGACCCTGGCTCGCGCTCACGCCAAGACCGGGAGTGCCGCCATGATCGCCGGGTACCTGGGATCGAGCGAGACGTTCGACGACGCCTTGGCGCAATACTCGGTGGCTTATGCCGACCAGGCGGAGCGCGATTTCAAGACGTTTCAGACGGCTATTCGTTCCGGTCGTCTGTCGATAGAGCCGGCAAAAGCTTCCGGTTTGGAATTTCTGATCTAGCTGGCGTCCCGTTTTCATGAGTTCTAACCAGACTCACTGTAAGGAGAAAAAGTATGGATTTAGGAGCAGGGTTTCGAAGATTTGCATACGGAGCGCTGGCGGTCTCAAGCTTTATCGCCGGCGGCAACCTCACCAGTCACGCACAAGCGGCTACCGCGAAGCAACCCAACATCGTCGTCATCATGGGTGACGACATCGGCATGTGGAACATCGGCGCTTACCACCAGGGGTTGATGGCAGGTAGGACGCCAAACCTCGACAAGATGGCGGCAGAAGGTATGCGCTTTACCGACTACTACGCCGAGGCGAGCTGCACGGCTGGGCGCGCCCAATTCATCACTGGCGAACTTCCCATTCGCACTGGCATGACCACGGTCGGCCAGGCAGGAGCCAAGATCGGTATCCCCGACCAGGCAGTAACGCTGGCGACGGTACTCAAGTCTATGGGCTATGCCACTGGGCAATTCGGCAAGAACCATCTCGGTGACCTCAATGAGTTTTTACCTACCGTTCACGGCTTCGACGAGTTCTACGGCTACCTCTATCACCTCGACGCGATGGAAGACCCGTGCCATCCCAACTACCCCCCCGCGTTGAAGAACACGGTGGGCCCGCGCAATGTTGTTCACAGTTGGGCCACCAACGTGGACGATCCAACGGTGCAGCCGCGCTGGGGCAAGGTCGGCAAGCAAAAGATCGAGGATGACGGAGAAATGTGTCCGAAACGCATGGAGACCGTGGACGAAGAGTTCGAGGCCGCGGCCTTCAAATGGCTCGACAAGGCCAAGGCCGACAACAAGCCATTCTTCCTGTGGCTGAATCCCACGCGTATGCATGCCATTACCCACCTGTCCCCGAAGTACGAAGCGATGCGCACGCCGGAGAATAACTGGACCATCGAAGAAGCCGGAATGGCACAACTCGACGACATCGTGGGCGCCACTCTGCAAAAGCTGAAGGATATGGGCGTTGACGACAATACCATTGTCGTCTTCACCACCGACAATGGGGTCGAGAACTTCACCTGGCCGGACGGCGGACAAACTCCCTTCGCCGGCGGCAAGGGCACGGCTTTAGAGGGCGGCTTCCGCGTACCCGCAATTGTTCGCTGGCCAGGCAAGATACCTGCCGGGAAGGTTGAGAACGGAATCTTCTCCGGGCTCGACTGGTTCCCGACGTTCGTTGCCGCCGCCGGCAATCCCAACATTGCCGCCGAATTGCAGAAAGGCAAGCAGATCGGCGACGCCAACTACAAGGTGTACCTCGACGGATACAACCAGCTCGACCTGCTTACGGGGAAAGGCCCGTCAGCCCGGCACGAGGTTTACTACTTCACCGAAAGCACGCTCGCGGCGGTGCGCATTAACGACTTCAAGTATCGCTTCACCGATCAGCCGAATGGCTGGTTCGGTGCGACGGTCAAAGTGGACTGGCCGATCCTGACGAACCTGCGGCTCGATCCTTTCGAGCGCACGGGAACACCGAACGCGTCCGGCGGATCGATGTTTTACTTTCCAGACTGGTTCGCATACGAGTTCTGGCGCTTCGTGTTCGTCCAGCAACAGGTAGGTAAGCTGGCACAGACAGCGCTTGACTTCCCGCCGATGCAAAAGGGCGCGAGCTTCAATTTGCAGGCACTGAAAGAGGAACTCGACAAGAAAGCGGCGGCACACGAACAGTAGTTGACCCCTAAGCGGGCGGTTCGCAAGGCCGCCCGTTGTTTGCGCATGCACATGGCAATATTCCCGCCCTTTTTGGGCACTAACACGCGTAGCAAACAGGAGCGATGTATGGACTTAGGAGCAAGTGTTCGAAGATTTGCATATGGAGCGTTGGCGGCCTCAAGCGTCATCGCCGGCAGCAACGTAACCAGTCAGGCACAAGCCACACAAACCAGTAAGCCCAACATTGTCGTCATCATGGCCGATGACGTTGGGTGGTCCAACATCGGCGTCTACAACATGGGCATGATGGCAGGTAGAACGCCGAACCTCGACAAGATGGCCAAAGAGGGCATGATATTCACCGACTATTATGCCGAAGCCAGCTGTACGGCGGGACGCGCGGCATTTATCACCGGTGAGCTTCCCATTCGTACCGGCATGACGACAGTCGGCCAGGCTGGTGCGGACCTCGGTCTGCCCTTCGAGGCCATGACGATGGCCACCGCGCTCAAAGCGCAGGGCTACGCTACCGGACAGTTCGGCAAGAATCACCTCGGCGATAAGAACCCATACCTTCCCACGGTTCACGGCTTCGACGAGTTCTTCGGGTATCTCTATCACCTGGACGCGATGGAAGATCCGTTTCATCCGGCCTATCCCCAGGAACTGGTGAACGTGGTCGGCCCGCGCAATCTGGTCCGCTCCTGGGCGACTGACACCGACGATGCAACGGTCGATCCGCGCTGGGGCAAAATCGGCAAGCAGAAGATCCAGGACGAAGGGCCTTTGCCGCCACACCCTATGTCCAATATCAAATACAACATGGAGACGGTGGACGAGGCCTTTGTCGCCGACTCTCTCGCATTCATGACCAAGGCCAAGGCCGCTAACAAGCCATTTTTCCTATGGCTCAATCCCACGCGTATGCACGTCGTGACGCACCTGTCGCCAAAGTACGAAGCGATGCGCAACTCCAAGAACGGCTGGACGGAACAGGAAGCCGGCATGGCCGAGCTGGACGATGAAGTCGGCGCGGTGATGCAGTATCTCAAGGACAATGGTTTGGATGACAACACCATTGTCATGTTCACCACAGACAACGGTGCTGAGCAATTTACCTGGCCCGATGGTGGACAAACGCCGTTCGCCATGGCCAAAGGGACGGTCATGGAAGGTGGCTTCCGTTGCCCCGCGATCATTCGCTGGCCCGGCCACGTCCCTGCCAACTCCATTCAGAATGGCATCTTCTCGGGCCTGGACTGGCTACCCACGTTTCTTGATGCCGCCGGTAACAAGCAGATCAACGACCAGTTGCTCGCGGGCGTGAAAATCGGGGACCGGACCTACAAGAACCATCTTGACGGCTACGACCAGATGGACGCGATCACGGGCAAAGGTCCATCGGCGCGTCACGAAATCTATTATTTCGGTGAAAGCACCCTCGGTGCGGTGCGCATCGACGACTTCAAATATCGCTTCATTGAGCAGCCTCAAGGCTGGGTGGGTGAGAAAACCCATCCGGACATGCCCATCCTGACCAACCTGCGCCTGGATCCGTACGAGCGAACAGGTTGGGCGTCAAACGGGGCGGCGGAAGGGTCGATGCAGTACTGGGACTGGTTCAGGTACGAATTCTGGCGCTTTGTGTTCGTCCAGCAACAGGTAGCGAAGCTGGCCAAGACCGCCCTCGACTACCCACCGATGCAGAAGGGCGCAAGCTTCAATCTCGATGCACTGAAAGCGGAGTTGGCGAAGAAAACGGCTGAGGCTCAGGCAGCAGCCAAAGGCCCCAGCAACTAAGGCCTTCATGGCGGGCGGCTCGCAAGGCCGCCCGTTCTTTTCGACGCAGGTCGCTGGCAAGAGATTCCAATAGCCGGATATTCGCCATCGCTAATTACAGTCTAACCAACAGCCATGTGTACCTTCCCTAAAGGGCAGTAGACGCCTTCACTTTCGCTTCCTATAGTTTTAGTGAATCCCAGTAGCAGCGTTAACCAGAGGTATGGAGGACTTGGTGGGGCATCTTCGCTAGTAGTGCCCGTATTATTTCGCGTCAAGAAGGCCACGATGAAACGTTCTATTACCAGGTTCTTGGCTGTTCTACTTTTACTCACCGGCGTAGCTTATGCTGCCGATCCGCTCCCCTCATGGAACGAGGGAGCGGCGAAAAAATCCATCATCACTTTTGTCGAGAAAGTGACGACGCCCGGCTCACCGGATTTCGTGCCGGTGCCGGAGCGCATTGCCGTCTTCGATAACGACGGCACGCTCTGGAACGAAGAGCCGTTGCCCGTCCAGTTGTTCTTCGTAATTGACCGTGTCAAAGCGCTCGCCCCACAGCATCCCGAATGGAAAACGCAGGAGCCCTACGCTTCGCTGCTCAGGGGCGACACGAAGGGCGTGATGGCCAGCGGTGAACGCGGGCTGATGGAACTCATCATGGCCACCCACGCGGGCATGACCACGGTCGAGTTTGAGCAAATCGTGAAGGACTGGATCGCGACGGCGAAGAACCCGCAGACCGGAAAACTCTTTACCGATATGACCTTCCAGCCGATGCTCGAAGTGCTTGCCTATCTGCGGGCGAACGGATTCAAGACCTACATCGTGTCCGGCGGCGGTATCGAGTTCATGCGGCCGTGGGCGGAGCGGGTTTACGGCATCCCGCCGGAACAGATTGTTGGCAGCAGCGTCAAGACGAAGTTTGAAATGCGCGACGGCAAGCCCGTGCTGGTGCGCCTGCCGGAGCTGAATTTCAATGACAACAATGCCGGCAAGGCGATCGGTATCAATCAGCACATCGGCCGCCGCCCCATCATGGCATTCGGAAATTCCACCGGCGACAAGGAGATGTTGCAATACACCCAGGGCGGCAGCGGCGCGCGCTTCGAACTATTGGTATTGCACGATGATGCGGCGCGCGAAACCGCGTACGGTCCAGCCCGCGGTTTGCCCAAGGTCCCACTAGTACAGTTCACGCCCGAACTGGATGAGTACGCGAAGCAGAATGGCTGGACCGTCGTCAGCGTTAAGAACGATTGGAAACAAATCTACCCTTCCCAGCCTGAAGTTACAGCCATCGACATCCTGCTCGAGCCGGATGCCACCATGCTCGAGCATGCGGCTGCCGACAACCAACAACTGCTCGCGGTGTACCCGAAAGGTTTCTCGCTGGATGCGGCACATCGTCCGCACATCACGCTGATACAGCGTTTCGTTCGTACGGAGGACCTGGACCAGGTTTACGCGGCTGTCGAGAAGGTGCTGGCGACCGCTAATGTGAAAACCATCAAGCTTGAGGCGTTCAAGTACTACTATGCGCCGGTCGGAGCCGATGGCGTCGCCGGCATCTGCGCGAAACCGACACCTGAATTACTCAAGCTGCAAGCAGACCTGATTGCGGCCGTGGCACCCTACACGGTCGAAACCGGCCCCGTCAGCGCGTTCACTGCACCGATGGACGATGCCGCCAGCAACGCCGCCTTCATTCAATATGTTTCGACATTCGTGCCAAAGATGACGGGCGAGCATTTCAATCCGCACGTCAGTATCGGGGTCGCCCCGAAAGACTACCTCGACAAAATGCTGGCCGAACCATTCGAACCGTTCATCTTCTCGCCCGCTGGGGCAGCCGTTTACCAGCTAGGTCCGTACGGCACGGCGGCGAAGGAACTTAGGGAGTGGGGCATGTAGCGCAGGGCCGCGCTGCTGGCCGATCTTAGGCAAGACCGATATTGGTATCGCGAAAAAGGACATCGCCATGAAGACCATAACAATGCCGGCATCCGCGAGTGGGAAAGACATATTGGCTGTACTTGCGCGCGCATTTCTCATGAAATTCATTACTCGATATCTGGTGTCAGCGGTTCTCGTTATTTCGATTGCGGCAGTCGCGCAAGAAAAGGCGCCACCGCCGGCCGATCAGGGCGCAGGTACAACTACGGGATCAGCGGAAGCGCCGGGGGCAAGCACCGAAGCATTGCAGAAGGCCGTACAGAACCCTATCGCCAGCCTCATCAGCGTTCCCTTTCAGAACAACAGCAATTTCGGAAGCGGGCCATACGACAGAACGCAGAACGTACTCAACATTGAACCTGTGATTCCCCTGCAGATCAGTGAGAACTGGAATCTCATTACGCGCATCATTCAGCCGATCGTATGGCAGCCCTATCCCGGTGCCAGCACAGGCGGGGCATTCGGCTTCGGCGACATGGTTCCGTCATTCTTCCTCTCGCCGCGCAACTCAGGGAAGTTGATCTGGGGCGCAGGCCCGCAGTTCGTTATACCGACTGCAACGAACGACATTCTTGGGCAAGGCAAGCTCAGCATGGGCCCAACCGTGGTTGTGTTGACTCAGCCGAAGCCTTGGACTATCGGAGTTCTGGTAAGTAACGATTGGTCGGTTGCAGGATCGGGAAGCCGCCCCGATGTTAACCAGATGGCGTTGCAGTACTTCATCAACTACAACCTGAAGAAGGGCTGGTATCTCGCCTCGTCCCCGATCATCACGGCGAATTGGAAAGCGAGCAGCGGAAACATCTGGACGGTTCCGGTTGGTGGGGGTTTAGGCCGTGTGATGAAGTTAGGCCCCCAGCCGGTCAACATTATCGGGCAGTTCTTTGGCAATGCCACGTATCCGGCAGGAACATCGCCCTGGGGCATGCGGCTGCAGATCTCCTTGTTGTACCCCAAGAAGCCACAACCATGATCCGCAACGCCGATCAGAAGGACGCACGTTAAAACTTGGAGGAGGACGATGATTCATCACAATTACTCAGGGTGCCGGAGTGCAGCTCTGTTTATGGGCATATTCGTCGCTTGCTTGGGAGCTTCGGCTCAAGACGCCGTCAATACGGCGCCCCAAGCAATCCCTTCGCCCATACCGTTTGCAGCGTTGCCGGGCGCACCTTACAAATTCGATTTGGGCGTCAAGGCGGATACCCTTGAAAACTTGAATTCTTCGGATCAAGGAATCGTGCGCACAACGACGGCCTTGAAACCAGGCCCTGATGGAGTGTTCAGACTCACGCTTAATGATGCGCAACAGGCGGCAGCAGGAGCCAGCAATCCGCTGGTGCGGCTCGGAGAACTCCAGGTCGAAGCGGCGAAGCAGCACCGTCTGGGTGTGGAGGCACAATACTTTCCGAACCTGAGTAGCTCGTATCTGGGTATTCACTTCAACAAGCATCCGGGCGATGTGCTCACGGTGCAGGGTCCCCTGGGGAACGAACGTCAGCTGCCGGTGAACATAATTAATAAGGATGAGAACACGGTTAACCTTCTCGCAGTTCAACCGCTCACACCTCTCATAGCGATTCATCAACTCGTGAAAATCGCACGCGCGGACGAGAACATCGCCCGAGCGAAGGCAGGTATGCCGGTGGCGGAAACGGCGGTGAAAGTCGAGAAAAACTTCTTCGAGTTGCTCGTGGCCCAACGGGAACTGGCCAGCGCTCAAGCAGACGCAAGAAAAATCCAAGCCAAATGGCTGACGGCGAGCAGTTCAGGAGTTAGTGCCTCGGCAGAACAAGAAAAGGACATGGTCAGCGCCGAGAAGGCAATCATTGATCCGGCCAGCAAGGTGAAGGAATTGACCGCCTCACTCGATGAAATGCTCGGCCTGCCGGAAGGAACACGACTGGAGCTTGTTCCACCCGCCCCCCTCGTTGAAGACATATCGCTCAAAGAAGCTGCCGACAAGGCGATTGCCGCGAACGCCGAGGTCATAGCCGCGGAACAAACCGCGATAAAGGCGCATGCAGCCGCCACAATATCAAAGATGGAGTATGGTCCGGTGGTCGCGGCGCTGGGTGGTTATACAAACCAAACCTCAATCAACGTGGTCTTTCCCCGGGCTGCCGCCTATATCGGCGTCACGGCCTCCTGGACCATCTTTGATTTCGGCAAGCGCGAGCATGATGTACAAGAAAGCAGAGCCAATGCCGAAGCAGCGGATCTGGGCGTTCAATTGACCAAGGCCAAAGTGGCTGCGGGAGTCAAGAGCAGCTCTTTGGAACTGGACCGCTCGCGCCAACTCTATCAATTAGCACGCCGGATGGTGTCGGCAAGTCAATTCGTTGAAACAAGCTACAAACCCGACGATCCGGAAGTCGCATCGGCACGGGCAAAAATGGAAGCAGACATGTTTCGGGCCGAGCTCGAATATCGCCAGGCATACGCCAAGCTGAAGGCTTTGGTGGGCACGCAATGAGGTAAGTCATACGGTCAAGTTATCTTCGACGCGAGCGGTAACCTCTGGGGCACCGCCTCGGTGGGTGGGGCACACAGTCAGGGCGTGGTTTGGGAAATCACGCCGTAAGTCGCACTTAACTTCTCGTCCGCTGGAACGCGAGGGCAAGAAGTGTCGATAACGCACACCTCTCCCTCCACTCTGCGCATGTTGATTGGAGCAATCCGCAGAGTTCCACCATCACCGGCACCAACAACTCGCAGCTCGTTGCGGTCGCGCCATACACGCCGGCATGTAACGGCGACTATGGTCCCCGGAGGGATGCATTCCGCAACTGGGAACTGACAATCTGCTAACCCCGCCCGGTGATAGGCCAATGTATCGGTTGGCCCTATTCCAACGATCCTGTCAGCGCGCATGTGGGGCCGACCGCCGGTCGAGTTCCCCAACAACAATTGGGTGCTCAGCCACACAGTCACCGGTTCAGCAGGGCAAAATACCGTGCGTTGGTACGAATTCGTAGCCCCGGAGCACACGGTCCCGGTGACCGCGCTGACGGTCGCTCAACAGGGCACGTACGCCCCCGACGCGCATCACCGGTTCCGGTCTTCGATTGCCCGCGATAAGGCAGGCGACATTCTGGTGGGATATACCGTGTCAGATGCAGATATCTATCCTGAAATTGCAATGGCAGGCCGGACCGTGTCTGACCCGCTGGGCACGCTGGAACCAGAGCAGGTGGTCTTCAGCGGTACGCTCCGCAAAACACCGTCTATCCCTCCTGGGGCGACTATTCGAGTATGGCAGTGGACGCGGCTGATGGCTGTACGTTCTGGTACGTCGGAATGTACTACACAATCCCAGGCATTGCAGATTGGAGCACCCGAATCGCTTCTGCAAAGTTCCCAAATTGTGGCCCATAGCCCAAGAGCTTCACCGGCCACGCAGACAGGTTTTGCCACAGGAGAAATCTCAGCCCACGGGCACCTAGTTGGAAACACTGCGGCAGCTAGTCTCCAATGCTCACATGCTGCAATATCGCGTTTTGTATCCACCCGCACTTGCCGCTGCGGACGGGAAACCCGCTCTCGTTCTTATGTGCCACGTAGTCGCCTATGAGGTACCCGAGGACGGAGCCGACGAAGACGTCGGAAGGGAAGTGCTGGCCGGCGGTGACGCGCGTCGTGCTAACCGTTGTAGCGAGGCCATACATCATGATGTCGAGAGGGAGCGAATGGTATCGGTGCGCGACCGTAGAGGCGATGGTCCACGACAGCATCGAATGTCCTGACGGAAAGGAGCTATTCTTCCAATTGCCGGCGAAGAATTTTCCTTCGCCTTCACCGGTGAACGGCCGCTGTCGGGCCGTGATGACCTTCAAAATTCCATACATGATTACACTGTCCGCCGTAGCTTCCGCGGTGCGGATGCCGGTCTCCTGGGCCGACTTGCTCTTGTCAATTAATCCCGTGAGATAAATAGCCGTCGGGATGGCTACGGTTCCGACGACGGCTCCGTTCGAGATATTGCGGTTGATTTCGTGCCAACTGGCGGGCACAGAATGCAGCACCCTCTCGTCAGTTGAGACTAGGGCGGTTGTAGCTCCCACAAAGAGCACGTCCCAGACGATCGCCTTCCTCTGGAAAGGTGCCATGACGAAGTGCCGCTCGTCTTGACCGATGGTGCGTACGATGCCCCCCAGCCTGTTACCGAAGGATGAATCGAAATCGCTGGACGGCGACCCATCCGCTGCATGGTCCGCACCAGTGGTTGCGGCCGCAGCCGGTGCTTCGGTAGCCTGCTGGGCGCAGGCAGGCTGTCCGAAACTAACCAAGGTTAAGAACAGTAGCGCGACCTCGAGGACAGGAGTCAATTTTGCAATCATATCTCCGGCAACTTTCGTCAGAGGTCTTGTTTCAGTTCTGCATTCAGTGCGTGCAGTTGCAGGGAACATCTTTCGACTCCGGTGGACGCCAGAACAGTATGCCCAGCAACCTTAATCGAACCTTAACGGCGAGGTCGGCCGACGAGGCTCCGCTCATCCAGTTCGAAAAGCAAGGGAAGATTTACTGCGACAAATTCTGCAGCAGTACGGACGGCGACGCGGAATATCGGGAAGCTGAGTTCGTCAAGGGCAGCAATACAACAATTTTTGTGCCTCCTTCCTGCGCGCGTTGCGCGCTGATGCTGCCACCGTAGGCTTCCACGAGCGCCTTGGTGATCGCAAGACCAAGGCCATATCCGCCTGTATCACGCGTGCGCGAGGCATCGCCACGATAAAACCTCTCGAAAACGTGCGTCAGGTCGGCATCGGACATGCCCGGTCCTTGATCTTCGATTTCGCCTCGTACTTGCTCGTTGTCGGCAGACAGGCGCAATTTGACCTGACTACCCGGCGGGCTAAAGCGGATGGCATTCTCCAGCAGGTTGCACCAGACGAGACAAAGGTCTTCGGCGTCCGCTCGCGTCGACGCGATAGCCACGCGGTCGAACTCGAGTCGCACGCCGTGTTCCCGCGCCAGCGGAGATAACAGATCCAGCGCACTCTGGCAGCTTGCCGCGAGATCGACAACTTCAAGCTCGCGATTTTCTGCCGGGCCCTGTTCCGCACGTGCCAGTCTTAGCATCGCATGCAGCAACTTCTCCAGGCGGTCCAGATCGTTCAGGGCCTGTTCCAAACCTGCGCGATACTGCTCCGCGCTGCGCGGCCGCTGAAGCAGCAGCTGCAACGTGGATTTGAGAATGGCGACCGGCGTCTTCAATTCGTGTGCGGCATTGGCCACGAATTCGCGCTGCTGGTTGAAAGCTCGGTGAAGTCCGTCCAGCATGGTTCGCATTGCATCGGTCAGCGGCACAAGTTCAGTGGTGTTCAGGGCCTCGGCTCCGGGGTTCAGTTGCCAATGCGCAGGCGAGACTACGGCCGCGCTTTCGACGAGGTCTGACAACGGACGAAGCCCGCGCCGCATGCCCCTGATGGCGAAGGCAACACTGAGGAGCAGCAGGATTGCCGTCCCTACGCCGGTGTAAATGCCCGCCAGCAGTACCTGGCGATTGAGCTCGTCCAGTGGCGAAGCGTAACTAACGATCAGCACGTCAACCGTGTGCACGTCAGGCTCACGATCGAAAACCGGAATCTGCAGCCGCACGCCGCGATAAGGCACGCCACCAACAACGAAGTCTCGATGCGAGCCGGTGGGTGTATCGGCGAACTCCCCTGCCGCATCCCAGTCCGGTGCGCGCGCTATCACCGCTCCAGCAAGCGTGGTGACCTGGTAAAGGTCAGCATGGTTGCGCTCGAGTGGCGGCGGGACCAAGTCACCCTCGAAAGTGAGCCGCGGGGGATTCTCTACGGAGTAACGCACCAGGGCGGCGATGGTCATGACGCGCTCCTGGAGCGCATTGTCGAAGGCGCGCCGCAGCAGATGCCGGTTGAGATACACCGAGCCCCCAACCAGCCCCACTGCGAGCAGCAGTTGCGACATCACAACCGTGGCGATGAGCCGGCGCTGAATGGAAGTCCTCGGCATGTCAGTCCCGCAGAATATATCCCTGGCCGCGCAGGGTATGTATCAGGCGTGCCTGCGCTCCGCCCTCGAGCTTGCGGCGCAGCCCGGAGATGTACACCTCGATGACGTTGCTGAAGCGCTCCCAGTTGAAATCGTAGAGATGTTCAAGCAGCTCGGTCTTGGAGACGACAGCTCCGGCGCGATGGGCCAGGTATTCGAGTACACGGTATTCCATTGCGGTCAGATCCACGCACTTGCCGTTGTGCCGGACGCTGTGGTCGGCGGTATTCACTTCGAGGTTGCCGACCTTCAGCACAGGAAGGCTGTGCCCCTTGCCCCGGCGCACCAGGGCTTTGCAGCGGGCCAGCAGCTCCCCGAGATCGAATGGCTTCGCGACGTAATCATCCGCACCAAGGTTCAGTAGCGAGACGACTGATTCTTTCTCATCGCGGGCGGTCAGCACCAGCACCGGAACCGGTGAACTCTCCCGCAAGACGTTGAGCACGCTAGGTCCGTCGATCTTCGGAAGCATGAGGTCGAGGATGACCAGATCGTAAGCGTTCGTCTGCGCCATGAAGAGGCCGTCTTCCCCGTCAGGCGAGATGTCGACTGCGTAACCGGCACCTTCCCGCAGGCTGCGCGCGACATTTTGGGCCAACTGCGACTCGTCCTCGACGATCAACACGCGCATATCGATTTGAGTGTACCGAACAGTACCCTCGTTACACTAGGAGCTTTGGTTTCAGGTACTGGTGTCGTTTCCAAGCGGCACCATTAACTGGTTCAGCTTCGCTTAAGGTTACGTTTGCGATTGTCGAAGCTGGAGTGTTGTGTATCGAAGTTGCCAATTGCTTCTGCTCGGAGTCGCTCTGTCGCTTGCCAGCGTGTCGGCGGCACAGACCATCTCGGCGGCGCTGCAGGTTGCGCCTCCCGCGCAGGATAACGCCGCAAGCGCTGCCCTTGCCCGGCTGCTTGCCCCGGCACAAGCCGCGAACTCAATCACGTTGACTCTCGCCGATGCTATCACCCGTGCGAGGGCCAACAATCCGGCTTTCCAAGCTGCGCTGGTGCATTTGGGCATCGCTCGCGAAAACCGGTTGCAGGCACAGGCCGCGCTGCTGCCCAGTGTGGATTACAACAACGGGTTCATCTACACCGAAGGCAATGGCACACTGACTGGCCGCTTCGTCGCTAATAATGGCGTACACGAGTACATCAGCGAAGGCGCAGTAACGCAGAACTTCGGCCTTGCCCAATTTGCCGAGTACCGGCGCAGTGCGGCGGAGCAGGCGTTGGCGCGCGCAAAGGCTGAGATCGCCGCGCGTGGTCTGACCGTCGCCGTAGTTCAGGCTTATTACGGGCTGCAAGCCGCCAATACCAAGGCTACGAACACGCGTGCGGCCGCGGACGAGGCGCAGCGGTTCCTGCAAATTACACGCGAGTTGGAGCAGGGCGGCGAAGTCGCACATTCCGATGTCATCAAGGCACAAATTCAAGCGGAAACGCAGCAGCGTGCGGTGGAGGATGCCGCGCTCGCGGCGGAGCAGGCGCGCTTGAACCTGGCGGTGCTTGTGTTTCCGAATTTCTTCCAGGACTTCACGGTCGCCGATGCGCTGGATCAGTCTCCGGCGCTGCTGCCCATGGCAGACGTCCAGCAAATGGCGGAGAAAAACAACCCGGAGCTGGCTGCGGCATTCGCAGCCGTTAATGTCGCTGCCCGCGACGTGCAGCTAGCTGAGGCCGCGCACATCCCAATGCTCTCGCTCAATTACTGGTACGGACTCGATGCCAACCAGTTTGCCCGATACGCACCCCAAGGTTTCCCCAACCTGGGTTATTCGGCCGCCGCGACTCTGAATATCCCTGTGTGGCATTGGGGCGCGATCGAGAGCAAAATCCGCCAAGCCGAGTTGCAAGAGAAACAGGCGAAGGTAGAGTTGAGCGCGGCGCAACGGACGGCGATCGCCGATCTGACGTCGTTTTATGCCGAAGCGAAGACAGCGCGCGGGCAACTCGACAGCTTGCGAAGCTCGATGGATCTGGCCGCCGAAAGTTTGCGGCTCACAAATCTTCGCTACAAGGCAGGAGAAGCGTCGGCGCTCGAAGTGGTCGATGCGCAGAATACGCTGACCACCGCACGGATCGGCTATAGCGACGGCCTGCTGCGTTATCACGTGGCACTCGCGAATCTACAGACCTTAACGGGGAGCTTCTGATCGATTGACGAACAACGTCAAAAACCGAGGCATGGTTGTGGCCAGCGCATGCGTACTGGCAAGCGCCATGCTTTACACGTCGTGCTCGAAGAAGGAACAAGCGGTCGAGCCGGTCGTGACAGTCCAGACTGCGCCGGTGCAGCGCGGCACTATCCAGCAGATTGTCAGCAGCGAGGCAATTATGTTTCCTCTTGAACAGTCCGCCATCACACCGAAGATCAGTGCACCGGTGAAAAGGTTTTACGTAAATCGCGGCGACCGCGTCCGCAAAGGTCAATTGCTGGCGGTGCTCGAAAATCGCGATCTCGCCGCCGCCGCTCTGGACAACGAAGGCGCCTACGAACAGGCGCAGGCTACGTATGGGCTGGAGACCGCGTCGTCGCTCCCCGAAGAATGGCAGAAAGCGGAACTTGACGTCAAAACGGCGCACGAAACGCTGGACGCGGAGCAGAAGGTCTTCGACAGTCGCCAGCAGCTTTACCGCGAGGGAGCGCTGGCGCGCAAGGATCTCGATGCGACGGCCGTGTCGCTGGCCCAGGCGAAGGCCCAATACCAGATGGCGGAGAAGCACCTCAATGCGCTGCAGGCCGCGGGCAAGCAGGACCAGCTCAGAGCCGCCAAAGGACAACTCACCAGCGCAAAAGGGAAGTACGAGGGCGCTGCGGCACAGTTGAATTACAGTCAGATCCGCAGCCCCATCGATGGTTTCGTGACCGATCGCCCCGCCTACGCGGGCGAGATGCCGCCCGCAGGCACGCCGCTGATCACCGTGATGGAAACGGCTACCGTGGTAGCGCGTGCACACATACCCCTGAGCGAGGCAGCACTACTGAAGGTTGGCGATCCAGCCACCATCAACGCACCTGGCGATGTTCACGCGAGCGCGAAGATTTCCGTCGTCAGCCCTGCACTCGACCCCAACAGCACCACGGTGGAGATTTGGGCGCAAGCGCCGAACCCCGATGGGCGGCTTCGTTCCGGTTCAGCGGTCACGATTACGGCAGTTGCGCGCACATTGAACGACGTCATTATCGTTCCATTATCGGCACTGCTGAAAACACCTGATGGCGCCACCATCGTCATGATCGTCAAAGACAATCGCGCGCATCAGGTTCCGGTCGAGACGGGGGTCCGGCAAGGCGATCGTCTACAGATCACGAAGGGGCTCAGTGGCGGCGAAACCGTGATTGTAAACGGCGCCTACGGACTGCCCGACAATACCCAGGTGAAGGTCGCTCCTTCGGAAGAGCAGTCCGCCGCTATGCCCGCGAAGGGAAGCGAGTAGATGTTCTCCCGCCTGCAGGGGTTGTTTAGGCGACTACACGCCACCACCGACGAGCGCTACTGGTTCACACGCTATGCGCGCTCGATTATGTTCCTCATCCTTGTTCTGGCCAGTGCCGGCGCGTACCTGGCGTTCACCATTCCGATCTCCGTTTTTCCGACCACCAATTTCCCCCGCGTGATCGTTGGCGTCGATAACGGCGTCATGCCCATCGACCAGATGATGGTGACCGTTACGCGCCCGCTTGAGGAAGCGGTGAATAGCGTACCGGGATTGCAGCAGGTGCGTTCCATCACCAGCCGCGGCTCAGCGGAGATTGACCTGTTCTTTGACTGGCACGTGGATATGGTTACGACCTTGCAACTCGTTGACGCCGCTATATCGCAAGTTCGGTCGGAGCTGCCCGCAACCGCAGTCATCCAGACACATCGCCTGAACTTCGCCAGCTTCCCCATCATCGGGTACAGCCTCACCTCCGACACTGTGGCGCAGACCCAGCTTTGGACGCTAGCGAACTACGATTTGAAGCCGCGGCTTAATCGGCTGGACGGCGTGGCCAGTGTGATCGTGCAGGGCGGGCAGGTGCCGGAGTTCCACATCACGCCCAATCCGGCGAAACTGCTCGAAGCCGGTGTCACGGTCACCGACATACTTGACGCTGTACGCCGCACCAACCTCATCGACTCACCCGGACTGCTGCCTGAGAACCATCAGCTCTACCTGACCCTCGTCGATGGGCAAGTCACGGACCCGGCACAACTGGGCAATATCGTCATCAAGACCACGCAGAGCGGTACGCCCGTGCATGTCGCCGACGTGTCGACCGTTCAGCCGGGAGTGAAGCCGGTTTACACCATCGTGACTGCTAACGGGAAGCAGGCTGTGCTGCTGAACATCAATCGCCAGCCGGACAGTAACACGGTTGCGGTGGCCGACGGGGTCCACACCGAAATCGAGGACCTTCGGCGCGAACTCCCGCCAGGGATTCACCTGGAGCCCTTTTACGACCAGTCCGAGATTGTCACCGAGTCAATCAAGAGCGTGCGCGACGCCATCATCATCGGACTGGTCCTGGCCTCGGCAATCATGGTGCTGTTTCTGCGCGACTGGGGTACCTCGGCGGTCGCCGCGCTTGTCATTCCAGTCACAGTGCTGGTCACGTTCATCGTGATCAAGATGTTGGGCGAGAGCTTCAACCTGATGACGCTCGGCGGACTGGCGGCCGCGGTAGGCCTGGTGATTGACGATGCCATCGTGGTGGTCGAAAACGTGGCTCTGCACCACGATGCCGGCCAGGCCCGCGTTCAGGCGATTCACAGCGCCTTGTCGGAGATCACCGTCCCACTGATAGGTTCGACCATCACGCCGATCGTGGTTTTCCTGCCGCTGATCGCAATCACCGGCGTCACCGGCGTATTCTTCCGCGCGCTGGCAATCACTGTGGGCGCCTCGCTGCTGACCTCACTGGCCTTCGCCCTAAGCTGGACGCCGACCTTGAGCCAGTATTTCATCCATCAGGTTCATCACATCAAAACTCAAAACGATAGCACCTCCGAACTGGAGCGCCTTGTGCAGGCTGAGGAGGCGAGCGTCGGTCCGCGTTTCCGGAAGATCATCAACTTCTACGAACGAGCCCTGCGCTTTGCGCTGGAGCGTCCGCGCTGGATTGCGGCGTTTGCGGGCGTGCTCATGGTCGCGTCATTCCTCTGTTACAAAGCGCTCGGTAGCGACCTGCTTCCGGCAATGGACGAAGGCGGTTTCGTGCTGGATTACATCACGCCTCCGGGAACCTCGCTTCAAGAAACCAATCGCATGATCACGCAAATCGAGCACCTGGTCAGCGAGGTTCCCGAAGTCCAGACCTACTCGCGGCGAACGGGCCTGCAACTCGGGCTGGCCGCCGTTACAGAAGCGAACACCGGCGACATTGCGGTCAAGCTGAAGAACAAACGCAGCCGAGGCGTAGACGACATCATGGAAGAGCTGCGCAAGGAGATCAACCTGCAGGAGCCTGCGGTGGATGTCGAGTTCACGCAGGTGCTGCAGGACATGATCGGCGATCTCTCCAACGCGCCTGAGCCTATCCAGATCAAGCTATTTTCTCCCGACGCAACCTTGCTGCGGACGTGGGCGCCACGCGTGGCGAATAGCATCTCGAAAATTTCCGGCGTCGTCGATGTTCTGAATGGAATAGACAACACCATCAGTGGGCCCGCCACGGTGTTCAAGGTGAATCCGACCGTGGCGGCGCACGCGGGGTTCACCCCGGAGGAAGTCGCGACCGACGCTTCAGCCATTCTGGAGGGGGAACCCGCCGCTACGCCGGTCATCGCGCAGGATATTGCCTATACCATCCGCGTCCGCTACCCCGACACGAACCGCAGCTCACTCGACGCAATGAGCAATACATTGCTGAACAGCGCCAGCGGACACACCGCGACACTAGGCACGCTGGCTACGCTTTCGCAAGAGCCCGGCCAGACGGAGATTCGGCGCGAGAACCTGCAGCGCGACGTGGCGGTTACCGCGCGACTGGAAGGGCGCGACCTGGGCAGTGCGGTCGAAGCCGTACAGAAGGTGGTCAGGGACATGCATCTGCCGGCCTCGATTCGCGTTCTCTACGGCGGGACATACGCAGAACAGCAACAGTCGTTTCATGACCTGATGGTGGTGCTGGTACTCGCTGTCCTCCTGGTCTTCCTGGTCCTCCTGTTTGAGTTTCGTACGCTGGCTGCGCCCATTGCGATCCTAGCCTCCGCGCTTCTGTCTACTTCGGGCGTTCTGCTGGCGCTGTTGGTCACGAACACAACCTTTAACATTGCGTCGTTCATGGGCCTGATTATGGTGATCGGCATCGTAGCCAAGAACGGCATTCTGCTACTCGACGCCGACCAGCGCTTCCGTGCCTCGGGTATGTCGGCGCATGATGCGATGGTTCAGGCGGGGCGCCGCCGCTTGCGGCCGATTGTCATGACCGCCATGGCCGCGATGGCGGGGATGCTGCCACTGGCGCTGGCCTTGGGCGCCGGATCGCAGATCCTTCAGCCCCTCGCCATAGCGGTCATCGGCGGCATCTCGATTTCCATGGTGCTCTCGCTCATCATCACCCCAGCGGTCCACTACTACCTGACAAAGTAAAGCCTGTGTTGAACCACAATTGCGCGACATCATCATTTGCCCTGCCGAGAGATGCTAAGCGCCGCGCGAAGCAGCGTTCGCGGATCGCGTTCTCAAGGCAGTCAAACAACCGAAGCGGCAGCGGCGAAGCATTGCGGAGAAGCAACTGTCGCTTCTCTCAGTGTCTCACTTTAGGGGTGCAGTGCACAGACAGACAGGCGCACAAAAATCGAATCTAGCAGCGGGGCTCTCAATCACCGGGCAGACACCTACGGTTTGGAGGATAAGCAAAGAACGAAACTGGTAAGCTTAGAATCCGATACGCCCCACGCGAACTAGCGCAGACCAATCAGCAGATCCGTCCGCCGCCTGGCCTGCAGCATTGATGTGTTCTCGCTCCTTCAGTTCCCGGAAGGGTAGTCCGCCCGTGACCAGGCGCCCCCGGTCGTACAGCAATTCATCCAGCGTGCCGTTGAGCAGGAGCTGGTAGTTCCAGGGCTGAGGATTCTTCATATCCGCGGCTATCTTGGTATCGAGCGTGGTGGTGCAGTTTCGGGTGAGCGCGTTGTACCACTCCGGATGATCTCTCAACTGGTTCAGATAATCCGCATAGATGAGGAATATCTCTCTCGCCCTATCCGCCGAAACGGTTGTGCGATACATAAACACTTGCTCGTCCTTGCGGAAGTTGGTGCGCAATCGGATGACGTCGCGCTCGTCGGCGGTGATGAAGATCAACTCGTACTGGCGGAAGAATCCAAGAATCGCCGAATACGACTGGCCAACTTTATAGCGTGCCTCAATCGAGAAGGCGATGTGATCGTTGTCGCCGAACTGAAAACTGAGAATCGGGTGACCAATATATTTCGGACCCCAGGTGGTGAAGAAAAGGTCGACGTGGCGGAGTTGCGATAGGTAGACCGTCCTATCGCTCCAGCAATTTGAGTAATCGGTCTCCGTAAGGTAATCGCAGTTGCGCAGGTTGTGAATGGTGACTCGGTCTCCGTTAAGCTCGATCCAGGCAGTCCGGGTAGCGTCTGCCTGCCAGTCTCCATCATTCGACGGCCTCAGTCTGAGCCACCATATCAGCACAATGCAGAAGCCGGCGAAACACAAAGCGGCAGCCCTGGGCCGTCGTTTGACCTTGACTAATATGGTGAGAATCGCGACTACGTAAATTACGGTCACCGGAATGCGCAAAGCTGCAACGCGAAAGTCGACGTACAGAGCGGCAACCGCCCACAGGGTCATCAGCGTCAGAACACTCCACATCGCTGTGAGCCCCGTCGTGCGCAGCGCCCGGAGCCAAACCGGAGACCTCGTACCTCTAAGGAGTCCTGTCGGATTAGTCATTCAGCCTACAAATATACAGAGAGGGTCGTTCGAAATCCCGCACGAGCCGAAATCCTTCCGAGCAATGGCGGACGCCTGTCGGAGAGGCGAGCGCGCCTGGCGACCTTGAAGAGCTTCAAAGCTCATCCGAGGCAGGACAGCTATATCGTCAAATTGCGGCTTGTAGAGAAGAACGGCGCTAATGAGGAGCAGGTCCCCAGATGTACGAAGGCATGGAGACCCCTGGGCCGGTGATCATCGCGCGGGTGTCGACCTGGAACGGCTCAGGCTTTATTCACCGGTGGGGCAGAGGGCAGAACCAACGAGAAGCTAGGCGCGGATCAGCCGTCTGTGGTCCACTGTCATCCGACGCTTGACGAGCTGCATACCACAGTTCTTGGCAACACGCTGCACAGTCCTCGTGCGTCCCGCTCAAATCGTTTGCCGCAGGGACAAGCCAAGGATTCCGGCAAACGCTCGCCGCACTCACACATGAAGCCGATCTGCCGGGCGGGATTGCCTACCACCATCACATAAGCCGGCACATCCCGTATGACCACTGTACCCGCACCCACGAACGCATACTGACCGATGGTTACGCCGCAGACGATGGTGGCATTAGCTCCAATGCTGGCTCCCTCGTGAATATGGGTTGTGACGAACTGTTCCCGGCTCTTCTTGACCTCAGCGCGCGGGTTGCGATCGTTGGTGAAGACGGCGTTGGGTCCGACGAATACATGATCTCCCAGTGATACACCATCCCAAACGGCAACACCGTTCTTGATGGTCACGCCGTCTCCTACGATGGCATTCGATTCTATGAAGGCATGGTCCCCAATGTTGCAATACTTGCCGACCACCGCACCCTTCATGACATGAGCGAAAGCCCATACTCGGGTACCCTCGCCAATCGCATCAGTTTCGACCAGAGCCTGCGGGTGTACGAAGAAAGCGTCCGAATTCATGGGCCTCCCGATTGGGCGATTGAACCTTATCAACGATGCAGATCGTTACGCTCTTACCGACGCGGCGCCCCGAGGAGCTTCACTGGCCGGCACTCTTCGCACCGGTCTCGGGCCGCGTAATGCCGGGACCGCCCCGCCGTTTTTTTTACTGAGCCGCTCGTTCGCCGCCTCCTCCGCCTGAAGAAGCTGCTCGAGCGTAAGCTCCTTTGCCAGAGTACGATACAGCTGTGACATCTGTTCCATCGCAATCAGAGACCACATGTAGGCTTGCACCGCACTGTTCCGATCGTCCTTGTGCAGAGCATGAAACTGCGCCAAGGCGAGTTGCGCAATCAAAACACCTTTGCTCGCGGCATCCTGGCAGGCTACAAGCGTGGCTTCGTCGTGCAAGCTCTCATAGGCGCGTTCGTTAATGAAATGCTGCGCGGCGGATTGCGCACGCCGCTCCTGGCTAAGGGTCATAAAGAGAAGTTCGACCCGGCTGGACACACCCAGTTTGTCAAAGATGCGGAAAAGAGAGTTCTTGATCGTGTGCTGGCTCAAGTGCAACCGGGCGGCAATCTCCCGATTGGACAATCCCTGCGCCACCCCGCGAACGATTTCCATCTCCCGTTTTGAAAGAATATCCAAGCCGCGTGCATCCACGGCCTTGATGTTATGAGACGAGGCGAGTGCCTCAACCAAGGTCTCAATTTGTTGGCTGTTCGCCCAGATCTGGCCTTCAGAGACTTTCCGCAGGCACTTGCCCAAGTTCTCGATTGAATCGTCCTTGTGGAAGATCCCCCGGGCGCCGGCACGGAAGGCCTCCAGAATCATCTCCCCTTGCGAGGCGTCCAACAGGATCACAGCCCTGAGATCGCCATGGGATGCACGCAGTCCGCGTAGCACTTCAAAACCATGGCCAGGGCGCTGATCCAAATTGGAACTAATCAAGAGAACGTCGAACTCGTGCGGGCTGAGGTGGTTCGTAAGGCCATCAGAACCTGACGGCGCAGTCGTCACTTGTAGAGAACCATCCCGCTTCAGGGCATCTGCGACAAGCTCCGTATGTACCCGAGTATCGTCGCAGACGAGGACACGAATAGGGACAACCGTTAGCTGGTGGCGCATGTCATGCTCCAAACTAAGTTTGGTGGCAAGTGTTTCAGGAACTATCCTTTCCCCGACACGCTCCACGGAAGCGTGCAGTAAAGGGAACGGCCAGATAGTTCCAGGAATTTCAGAAGTGCCGCCAAGCTACACCAGTTTTGGACACAATTCAAGAGAACAATTGTGCCGCAGAGCTGCATATAGCCGTATACCCGTGATGCACAGGTAATGGTTACCTTGGATGGATGAATCAAAAGCTGGTCTTGCAGGGATGGCTTCAGCCCTGGAACACGCCATCTCACATGTCGCGCGGGCTGCCGCTAGGGTGCTGCAGCGGCGCGACTTAATGGCAGATTCCAAGGCTCTAGCAAAGCTCTAACAAGCCGTTCGACTTAGGTTAACCCACCGTCCAGCGGACACAGCGATGGAGAAGATCGTCTCTAACCGTGTTTTCCCTGTTGGTGAAACTTAAGCTCCCGTGCCCTTTGAGAAGGCCTTCGCAGAGAGGCTCTGCCTCTTGCGGAAGTTTGCAACCAGCCCTACATTGCGGTCACTCGCTGTTCAGCTCCCTTGCAACGAACGAAGTCGGCGTATCCAGTTTCCCGCGGCTCGGGCTGTTGTGTCGGCCCTTTTGGATCTGCCGGGCCATTAAGCATTCGCAATCGGGCATTTGGCCCGATGTGACTGAGAGGGCGAAGCTATGTACGACGCACAGTTGGGCAGCTTTTCCGATAGGCCAGCGTTTGCGGGGATTCTCGGGGTGGCCGAGGTTGAACGCTGGTTTGCGGTTCAGACCTATGCTCGCCACGAAAAAGTGGTCGCGCATGAGGTTCGCGAGCTAGGCATTACAAGCTTCCTGCCGCTGGTCAGGCAAGTGCGCCAATGGTCTGACCGGCGCAAAGTGGTCGATTTTCCCCTATTCAGCGGCTATGTCTTCGTCAAACTGCTTCCACAAAATGACAAAAGGCTGCAGGTCTTGCGGCTCAACGGGGTAGTGAGCTTCGTCGGAACGACCGGAATGGGAATCCCAATTCCGGACGATCAGATCGAGGCCGTTCGACTTCTTGTGGAAGAGAACTTGCCCTTGTGTTCTCATCCTTTCTTGAAAATCGGCCAGCGCGTTCGAATTCGCAGTGGCGCGTTAACTGGCGTTGAAGGCATCCTGGTCTCCCGCAGCGGAGAGCGCACCCTTGTGATCTCCCTTGACGCCATTCAGAGGTCCCTGAGCCTACAAGTCCAGGGATACGACATTGAACCTGCCTAGCCAATTGCTCTCGTCCATGCAAGATACTCAGTCGGTCTCAAACACCCGAGCGGCAGTTCTACGGCTCTTGGTTGTAACGCGTGAATCGGCCGTGCTCGGCCCGCTCTGGGCTCTCGGCGAGTCACGCTCCTGGCAGCTGGAAAGTGCCACCAGCGGCTGGGGAGCAATGGAGAGAGTTCAATCGGGCATCACGCCAGACCTGCTCGTGCTGGACTTGCCGTGCGGCGACAAGGATGGACTCCACTTCCTGCGCTGGCTGCGTCGGCTGCGTCCTGAATTGCCGATCCTTGTGCTATGCGATAGTGACGACGCCTACACCCAGCAGGAAGCGATTCGGCTTGGTGCCCAGGATTTCCTTGCAAAGCCACTACCGGAACATGCCTTGGAGCGTGCCATTAGGCGGCAGCTTTCAAGGACGGTCGAAAGCAGTGGGGTGGAGATTACGAGCGAGGATGTCGCGCAGGTCGGCGGGGAGAACTTCTTCGTTGCAGCCAGCCCGACCATGCGAAAAGTGCGCGCCCAGGTCGAGCTCTTGGCGGAAACCGATGTGCCGGTCCTGATCGTTGGTGAAGCCGGCTGTGGCAAAGAGACAATTGCCCGATTGATGCATCAGCTTTCTGTCCGATCCGGGTTCAGGTTTGCAAAGATCAATTGTGCGGCTCTGCCCAGCGATCTTCTTGAAATCGAACTATTCGGGTCTGATCGGAACGGGACGGGAACCTCCCCGTTCAAGGCTGGCAGACTCGAGCTCTGCGACAAGGGCACTCTTCTCCTGCAGGACATAACGGAAATGCCGATGAGTCTGCAGGCCAAGCTCTTGCAGGCGTTGCACACCAAAAGGTTCGCCCGGCCGGGAAGGGGAACTGCGGTGCCGGTTGACGTACGCATTTTGGCAGCGAGCACCAACGGACTCGAATCGGCGGTCGCCGATAACAAGCTGCGCGAAGACTTATGTTACTGGCTCAGTGGTTACACAGTGCGGGTGCCTCCCCTGCGCGAACGTCGCGAAGAGCTTCCCTTGCTTCTGCACTATTTAATGCGCTATCTGGCGAAACAGTATGCACTTGCGCCGCGAGACTTTTCACCTGCTGTCCTGCAAGCTTGTCAGTCCCACGGCTGGCCGGGAAACCTGCGCGAGCTGGAAAACTTCGTAAAGCGCTTTCTGCTGGCTTCAGACAAGCAGTTGCCGTTTGCAGAGGAGGCAGATCCAGACGATTTAGGGGGAAACAGTGGATCCCCGCTTGGCCCGGATGCACTGGCTTCGCGGTCCTGCGAACGCGACATCAGGAGTTCCAGCTCCCATTCCCTGAAAGCGCTGGTGCAGACGGTCAAGCTGGAGGCGGAAAAGAACGCAATTTCCGCTGCCTTGGAGAAGACAGGTTGGAACCGCAAGGCGGCCGCACGGCTGCTCAAGGTCAGCTACCGCAGTTTGCTGTACAAGATCGATCAATATCAGATGAAATCGCCTGATGCCGCTCTGGTGGCGGGCGGCGGCGGGCTCAGGCCCAATGGAAACGGATTTGGAGGCAACGGGAGCCCCCGTTGAGCTCCACTGGTCAGGTGACGACCGCCAGGAGTTGATCATGAAGTTCCTCGCTGTTAGTACAGTGCGCTGGAGTGCGGCTATCGGATTGGCTTGGTTCTTACTCATTGCTCAAACCTGGGCACAGGAGCAAGTTGCAAGTCAATCCGGCGCTCAATCCCTGATTCCCGCCGATGTCGCCTCCGTCGCGAAGTCGGCGAGCACGGCAGCCACGAAGCCCCACGACGATGGTTTCGTGATTGGAAACGGAGATGTGTTAGCGGTCAGCGTCTGGAAACAGCCAGACCTCTCGCGCTCGCTTCCTGTCCGTTCGGATGGCAGGATTTCGCTTCCGTTAATTGGGGAGGTGAATGCCGCCGGTCAGACCCCGCTGAAGCTCGAACAGGATCTCACGACCAAGTTCCAGCCCTTTCTGGCCGAACCGGAAGTGACCGTCATCGTCGAGCAGATCAATAGCCAGAAGTTCAACATTCTAGGTAAAGTGGCGAAGCCGGGATCGTATTCGCTGGTCAACTCGACAACGGTCCTGGATGCCATTGCGCTTGCCGGCGGCTGCCGTGACTTCGCCAAGCAAAAGGCCATCTACATCCTGCGCCGGCATGCCGATGGAAGCGAGACCCGGCTGCCGTTTAATTACCAGGATGTGATCAAAGGCAAGAACACTGCGCAGAATATTCAGCTTCTACCCCATGACACAGTGGTCGTTCCTTAGGACAGCTCTTCTACTTTGTGCGGGTCTGGTGCTGGCGTGCCTTCCAGCCCTGTGCCAGGTGGATACGACTGCAACGGATACGGGTGGCGCATCCGGTGACGACGTGCAAATGCGCGTGCCGCCACCCGTAAGCGGTCAGGCTTATCCGACGGAATACGCTGGAGGGACGGAGCAAAATTATTGGCGGGGCGGTTTCACTGTTAGCAGCGGCTATTCGAGTAACGTCACTGGCGGTACAAACCCTGTCGGAGACATGAGCTACTCGTTCTGGCCGAGCATCGCGCTGGACCGCGTTACAACACAGTCGCATATAGTGCTCAGCTACAGTCCTGGTTTCACCGTGTATCAGAAGACTAGTGGGTACAACCAGGCCAACCAGAACCTGACCGCCAATTTGCAGTACCGGTTCAGCGAGACTCTTAGCATCAGCGTGCGGGAGGGATTCCAACAAACGTCTAACATATTCGACCAGCCGAATCCCCTGTCCGCCTTGCCGGTTTTCGGTTCGGTGCCGACGAGCGGCATCGGAGTTATCGCCCCGTTTGCAGATCAGATCAATAACGCGACCGCTGTGCAAGTAACCGATCAGGTCGGTGCGACTTCTATGCTCGGAGTCGGCGGCAGCTTCGCTAACCAGAACTACCTCAACTCAGAGCAGGCTTCCGGGCTCTACAACTCTCGATCGGAGGGCGCTTCGGCCTTCTACTCTCGACGCCTCGGGGAGAAGTATTACATCGGCGCCAACTACCAATTTCAGAACGTGCTCTCGTATGAGGGCAACGCGTCCGACACGCACATCCAAACGCAAACCGTCTCTGCGTTCCTTTCGGTATATCTGAGACCCAGGTTGTCGGTATCGGTCTCGGTCGGCCCGCAGCACTATTCCGCGACACAACCTCCGTTTCCCGCAGCGTCGTCGTGGAGCCCGCTGTTGACCGTAAGTGCTGGATGGCAAGGTGAGCGAACCGCAGTGGCAGGCAGTTTTTCGCGCATCGTCAGCGGGGCCGGGGGATTGAACGGCGTCTTCCAGTCAACCAGCGTGGGCGCGTCATTCAACTGGAAAGTGAGCCGTAACTGGAATACGGGAGTTGCAGCAAGTTACAGCAATAATACATCGGTGTCTCCACTGTTCTTATCGAGCAGTGGAGGGCGCACGGTGTTAGGAACTGTGTCGGCGCAACGCGCCTTGGGCGAGCATGCGACCGTACAGTTCGGATATAGCTGGACAAATCAGAATTACGATCAGATTGCGGCCATCGCTTCTGCTCCGAATACTAACCGCTTTTCTGTGTCTCTAAACTATCAGTTCATGAAACCACTGCAGAAATAAGCTATGCCACAGTCATCTCCTCAGCAGCAGTCGCAGCAGCCACTGGATTTGCAGCGCTACCTGGAGATTCTTCGCCGCCGGCGCCTGCTGCTATTGATTCTCTTGTTCGTGGGATGGCTCGTCGTCTGGGGGGCAAGCTGGATTTTGCCCCCAACATATAAATCGGGCACACTGATCCTCGTGGAACAGCCCACCATGCCAAAGGACTACGTGTTGCCAAATGTCGCCGAGAATTTGCAAGAGCGGCTGCAAAGCATCACCCAACAGATTCTTAGCCGCTCCCGCCTCTTGCACATCGTAGAGGAGATGAACTTGTACTCCGCCGAGCGCTCCCGGCTGGCTCCCGACGATATTGTCGATCACATGCGCAAGAACATCGATATCGAACTGGTCCGCGGACCAGACAATAGAATCAGCGCGTTCAACGTCTACTACACGGCTGGCGACCCGCGAATCGCGCAACAGGTGACGAGCAAGCTGACGAACCTATTCATTAACGAAAATCTTGAGGTCAGGCAGCAGGAATCGCAGGGAAACACCAAGTTCCTCGAGGACCAACTGGAGTCTGCGCGACAGACGCTGGAAGCACAAGAGCAGCAGATTCGTGAGTTCAAGGCGCAGCATGTTGGAGAGCTTCCCGGTCAGTTAAACAGCAACGTACAGATTCTAAGTGGCCTGCAAACGCAGTTACAGGCGCAATCCGAAGCTCTCAACGCCACCAAACAGCAGCGCGTCTATCTGGAAACGCTGTTGGCGCAGTACCGGGCTCTGCGGGGGGAACCGTCGAAGGATTCCAACTCTCCGAAAGGTGGAATCGCGGAGTTGGACGAGCAGCTCGACAAACTCAGGACGGAGTTGCGCGATCTAAGTTCTACCTATGGGGACAAGCATCCGGAGATCCGCAAGGTAAAGGACCAGATCGCAAAAGCGGAGGCACAGCGCGACCAGCTTCTGGCGGATCTGAAAGCGAAGGACAGCAAATCTCAGGCCGACGGACAGAATCCCGCTGCTGCGGTGCCAGCGGCGACACCCAAAGATCCGTCGTCCCTAGCCCAGCTACAGAGTCAGTTGCAAGCGAATCAGACTGAAATCAAGAACCGGGAACAGACAATCGCCGCGCTGACGGCCCAAATCGGGGGATATCAGTCGCGGTTAAGTCAGGAGCCAATACGAGAGCAACAGCTTGCTGACTTGACGCGTGGCTACGACCAGTCCAAAGCGTCCTATGACGATTTGTTGAAGAAGAAGAATGACTCCGCAATGGCTACGAGTATGGAGCTGCTTCAGCAGGGTGAACGTTTTCGTATCATCGATCCTCCCAGCCTGCCGTTGAAGCCTAGTTTTCCCAATCGTCTGAAGTTTTGCGGGATTGGATTGCTTGTGGGCCTGGGACTCGGTGCGGGTCTGGTATGCGCTGCCGAGATGATGGACGACCGCGTCTACAGCGACCTGGAACTGCGCAAGCTGGCGCCTGTCTCGGTGCTTTCCGAGATCCCTATTATCTCTGACCCAGCGGATGAACAACGTCGTCAGAGGGAGAACTGGATTGGTTGGGCAGCCACGGCTCTAGTCGTAGTCTCTATCCTCGCTGGATCGGCCGTCAGCTACCTGAAAGGCTGAATTACCTCCGATGTACAAAGCTTTTTACAACCTGTCGCGGAACCCGTTCGACATCAGTCCCGATCCGGCTTTCCTCTTTGCGACTCCGAAGCACAACGAAGCGCTGGCGGCGCTGTACCACGCCGTGCGCGGTCATAAAGGTTTTGTCGTACTCACCGGCGAAGTCGGGACTGGGAAGACGCTGCTACTCCGTTGCGTGCTTGAGCTCTTTCGAGAAAGCAGCGACATCGGTTATGCATATGTCTTTAATGGACTTCTATCGCCCTGCGAGTTCCTGGAATACATTGCCACCGACTTTGGGCTGTCCGTCGCTGGCAAGAACAAGAGCCAGATTCTTTTCGATCTCAGTAACTTCCTGGTCGCGCGCGGTTCGAAGAATCTTACGACGGTGCTGGTGGTTGATGAGGCACACCATCTCTCGGCGGACATATTGGAGGAAATCCGGCTGCTGACGAATCTGGAGACAGCTGGCGGCAAACTCTTGCAGATCCTGCTGGTTGGTCAGCCCGAACTGGATGACAAGCTCGACTCGCCTACGCTCCGGCAGCTCAAGCAAAGGATTGCTCATCGCGCACACCTTGCGCCGCTAGACGTCACGGAGGCGCAAGGCTATATCGACTGGCGCTTGCAGATCGCAGGAGCCAAGCCCGGCAATGCATTGTTCCCTCAGGACACCATAGCGAGCGTGTACCGCCACTCCAAAGGCATTCCGCGGCTGATCAATACGATCTGCGACAACGCGCTGATCACCGCTTACGCCAGAAAACTGCAGAGTGTATCGCCGGAAATTGTCGACAGTACGGCAGCGGACCTTCGCTTGCACGTGGTGCACCTTCGTCCGATCCATGAACTAAGAACCGCCGCCGACGCCAAGCGCAATCAAGAGCAGCGTGCTCGATTGCTGGAGCTTGCCGGTGCACTGGAGGCGGGACGAGTCCGGCATCGCTTCCAGGCTCGCACTGCTTTACTGAACACTTTGCGTTTGGAGGCCGTCCACGAGCTGCGGACGCAAGCCGCTCTGCCCGGCCCGACGAACGAGCTTCCCGGTCCCAACATGAGTGAGTGGCTCACTTGGGCATTCAACCTCCACGACGAGAAGGACGCGACGGGCATCGCCCAGTTGCGCGCACATTTCGCTGTCGTAGAACGCTTCGCCGCAGAGATGGAAGAGAGCTACTGGTTTCCGGGACAACGACTCCACCAAGATTCGCACGCTTCAGCGGTGCCGCCTGTTCGAACAGAGCCGGTCGCCCCTTCGTCAGACGAGCTGATTACAGCGGTCTCCGTCGCCCAGCACACGCAGTCCGACAATGTAAGAGACCGTGTTGCAGGCACAAAGCAAGAGGGCGCGAATGGCAGTGGTGCGTCTATTGGTCCGCGCCGAGCGCCCGAATGCCCAGTGGAACGATCGCAAAGCACTGGACGAGCTGATCGTTGTGGCGCCGGATTTCGACGCGACCTTCGCGCTATGAGCCTCGAAAACCCTGCTTGAGTTTTTTCCTATTTGAAGAGGGCGCCGTCACGCCAGAGAGAGCACGAGCGCCCGTGAGGGTTCACGGTAGCTAGCATGAGCCAGATATTTGACGCACTACATCAGTCTGCGAGTGAAAGCGCCGGCAACGGACCGCGCGAGTTCTCAGCCGCCAAAGAGTTACTGCAAGTTGTTGAGCGGAAGGCGGGGAGCTCGGTACCACTGGTGGAGCAACCTGGCCAGATCGTTAGCTGGGAGCAATTGCGTCAGTTTTCTACCGCCAAGGTGATGCTACCTGACCACAGCAAGTTCGTCTGTTTCACGGAAACTGAAAGCCTGGCAGCAGAGAAGTTCCGGTTCCTGGCAACTCGCCTCCGGCACATACAGCAGAAACGCACGCTCAAGCGCCTTGTGATCACCAGTTCCGTGACCGGCGAGGGCAAGAGCATGGTGGCTGCCAACCTGGCTTGCGCACTGGCCGCCGGCAAGCAGCAGGTACTTCTAATCGAAGGAGATTTTCGGAGACCTTCTCTCGGCCGTGACCTCGGCTTGGGCGCCCTCCCAGGCTTAAGTCAGATGCTGGAGAACCCGGATAACATGAACCATATTTGCCGTCTCAAAGATTCAGCATTATGCGTTCTGCTGGCCGGGGATGTGAACAGCAATCCTCTGGAATTCATGGAGCCTGGCAGGCTTTCAAAGCTCCTCGATCTGCTGTCAGGCGACTTTGATTGGCTGGTGATAGACACACCGCCGGTCCTGCCGTTGGCAGACACAAGTATTTGGATGCGAATGGCAGATGCAGTCATGCTAGTTGCACGGCCGGGAGTCGCGGTAAAACAACAGCTACAGCGGACAATTGAAGCCATAGAGCAGTCGAAGCTGTTGGGGAGCGTCATCAACGCATCGAGCGACGCTAGCCACAACAATAGCTACTACTATCGTTACGCTGCCCGTTCCAGCGGCGTGCAGGTCTCAGGCCCAGCGGCGAACTAGCAGAGTCACTTGACCTGTAGCTTCGCGGTTCCAGCCTGTCAGACACCAAGGCTATAGGCGTAAGCAGTTTCGTGACTACATCCGGCAATAATGGTTCAGCCCGGGACACTACCCCGCTGTCTGTGTCAGTAGCAGCAGAACGTGAAGTCTTGCGCGAAGACGCCTTCAGGCGCATGATCGCGGTCGAGCGCAAGCGCAGCGAGCGTTCCGGTAAGCCTTTTCTGCTTATGCTGCTGGAACCGGGCGAGCATAGGAGCGAGGATAAGAATGGCCAGGTGTTGGCGAAGGTTATTTCGGCACTATTGATGGCCACGCGAGAAACTGACGTAGTTGGCTGGCACAAGAACAACGCCTGCGTCGGGGTCCTATTCACGCAACTGCTAATCTTCGATCAGAAGTCCATCTTAGGCGCGATGCTGGGCAGAGTCGGCGCCATTCTGCGGGACAACCTGAGCCTGGAGCAGTTTGGCGAGATCAGCATCTCTTTCCACTTTTTCCCGGACAAGTGGGACCACGACAATTCCCACAGGCCGAGCAACCCGACACTGTATCCCGACCTGCCGCGAGGCGACAAACTCAGTAAGATTTTCTCGTTAACGAAGCGGGTTATGGATGTGACCGGCAGTTTGCTGTTACTCGCTGTTTGTGCGCCCATTCTCTTGCTTGTGGCGGTTGCGGTCAAAGTCTCATCCAAAGGTCCAATATTGTACCGCCAGCAACGTGTCGGGCAGTACGGAAAGCCATTTACGTTTCTCAAGTTCCGCTCCATGTATGTGCACAACGATGACACCGTACACAAGAACTACGTCATGCAACTGATCGCCGGACATGCTCAGCGCCACCCGGGCAATGGCAACAGCGATAGCGCAGGTTTTTATAAACTTACCAAGGATAACCGCATCACGCATGTGGGCGGGTTCCTGCGGCGCACCAGTCTCGACGAGCTTCCTCAGCTCTTCAATGTGCTCAAGGGAGAGATGTCGCTGGTTGGCCCCCGCCCCGCGATTCCCTATGAAGTCGCCGCGTATCAGACTTGGCACCGCCGGAGAGTTTTGGAAGTGAAACCCGGAATCACCGGACTCTGGCAAGTCAATGGGCGCGGCCGAGTTGAGTTCGATGACATGGTCCGCCTAGATCTTCGCTATGCCAGGGACTGGTCGCCCTGGCTTGATCTAAAAATCCTGCTTCGCACCCCACGTGCCGTTATCCTCGGCGCAGGCGCGTATTGAGCTGGCGCTTGGCGCTAGCCCCAGTTCCGCAAGGAACATGCGGCGCTCCGTTGGATCGGCACAGTCCCCTCATCAGGCCACGCTCCTTGGAGGAAACCAATCGTGTCAGTCGCCACTGGGTACTTTCCCACCGTCGTGCCGGAACGCAACAGTAATATGGTTAGCTTTGGCGTAGTTGGATATGGCTACTGGGGCCCGAACATTGTTAGGAATATCGACGGGCTGGAAGAGGCACGTGTGGTGGCCATCTCCGATAAATCACCTGCCGCGCGCGCCAAAGCGGAAAAGGCGATGCAGGCCACGCGTGTCGTCTGCGATGCGAATGAAGTGATCTCCTCGCCTGACGTAGACGCTGTCGCCATCATAACGCCGGTCTGGACACATTTCGAGCTGGCCAAAGCGGCGCTCGAGAACGGCAAACACGTGTTCGTGGAAAAGCCTTTCACCAGCACCACGGCACAGGCCGAAGAACTGATCAATCTCGCCGCCCGCAAGAACCTGCGGATCATGGTCGACCACACTTTCCTGTTCACGGGAGCGGTGCGGAAGATCAAGCAGCTATTGGACGGGGACACGCTCGGCAAACTCTACTATTACGATTCCACCCGGGTGAACCTGGGCCTGTTCCAGCACGATGTGAACGTCATCTGGGACCTTGCTCCGCATGACCTGTCCATCATGGATTACCTTATCGAGGGCAATGCTGAGCAGATCGTCGCTACTGGCCAGACTCACCTGAACCGTCATGAGGACGTAGCATTCATCACGCTCTACTTCCCCAATGAGGTGATCGCGCACATCAATGTCAACTGGCTGTCGCCGGTGAAGGTTCGCATGACCCTGATCGGCGGCGAAAAGAAGATGCTGGTGTGGAATGACGTCGAAGCCGACGAGAAGATCAAGGTCTATGACAAAGGTGTAAAGGTCACCAGCCGCGAGGGCGTCTATAACCTGCTCGTCAACTATCGCTCCGGCGATATGTGGGCGCCGCATTTGGAGCCGGTCGAGGCACTGCGCCAGGAACTCGGCTATTTCGTGGAATGCATCACCCACAACCAGACGCCGTTCAACGACGGGTTGGCCGGACTGAGAGTGGTGAAGATGCTGGAGGCCGCGAATCACTCGCTGAAGAACCGCGGCGCAGCGGTACACCTTGGTCCTCAACCAGCTTCGCCGGCCAGCGCGCCTTCATTGGATGACAAGCCGAAAAGCCCCATCATGGGAATCACGCAACCACCAGCTGCAGCCGCAGCAGCATCCCTTGGATAGTCAGGATCTCGGCACAGAATAGGAGATAGAACGTGGATCGCATGGACGTACCATTTCTTGACCTGGTCAGGCCACACATGGAGATGGAAGAGGACCTGGTTGCCGTGTTCCGCAAGGCCCTGCGCACGGCCGGATTCATCGGCGGCAGGCCGGTTCAGGACTTCGAGGAGGCGTTCGCAAAGTTCTGCGATGTGGAACATTGCGTCGGTGTCGGCAGCGGAACCGACGCCCTGCTCTTCGCGCTGATCGCCGCCGGAGTCGCGCCGGGTGATAGCGTCCTTACCGTAGCCAATACCTTCATCGCCACCACGGAGGCGATTAGTCAAGCCGGCGCCGTACCCGAGTTCGTCGAGATCGACGAGCGCACTTACAACATCGATCCAGAGAAGCTGCGCGAGTATCTGGAGCTGAACTGCGATCGGGATCTAACGTCGGGAAGACCTGTATCCCGTCGCACCGGCAGAACGATTACGGCGATTGTGCCCGTGCATCTCTACGGACAGATGGCTGACATGGACCCGATTCTCGAGCTGGCGGAAACCTACAATCTGCTGGTGATTGAAGACGCCTGCCAGGCACACGGCGCGGAGTACTTCTCGCGCGAAGAGCAACGTTGGAGAAAAGCCGGATCCATTGGCAAGGCTGCGGCTTTTAGCTTTTATCCGGGCAAGAATCTCGGCGCTTGCGGCGAGGCCGGCGCAGTGACGACAAACGATCCGGAGGTGTCCGAGACGGTGCGCAGGCTACGCGATCATGGCCAGGCCGCCAAGTACTATCACGACATCGAGGGTTACAACGGACGCCTGGACGCGATCCAGGCCGGCATTCTCCACGCCAAGCTGCCACGGCTGGCGGAGTGGAATACGTTACGGCGTCAGATCGCGAAAGCATATACGGAACAATTGTCGGAAGTTGAAGGTATCGTTATTCCATTCGAACCATTCTGGTCGAAAGCCATCTACCACCTGTATGTTGCGCGGGTGCCAGACCGGCAGGAGATGCAGGACAGCCTAAAGGCCGCCGATATTGGCACTGGCATTCACTATCCGGTTCCGCTCCACCTGCAGCAGGCCTATCGAAATCTCGGCTACCGCAACGGCGACCTGCCGGTGACGGAGCGAGTCTCGGTCGAGATCGTCTCTTTGCCGATGTATCCTCAACTGACGAAGGCCCAGCAGACGAAGGTCGTGAGCGCGATGAGGGAATGCATGATGCCTCTTAGCAGAGTCTCCTAACGCCGTCTCCAACTCAGGGTGCCAGAACCTCTACTCGGCTGCAAAATTCGACATGAACGTTTACGAGATCGACCCAACAACGGATGCAAGGTGGGAGAATCTCCTACAGAGCCATCCATCGGCTTCGATCTTCCACAATCGAGGCTGGCTCGAAGCGCTACATAGAACCTACGGCTATACTCCCGTTGCTTTTACAACCTCCCCACCAGGATGTCCGCTGACCAATGCTATACCGTTTTGCAAGGTCAGCGGCCTCCTGGGCACCCAACGCTTGGTCTCACTGCCTTTTTCTGACCATTGCGAACCTCTAGTCGAGAACAGCGAGCAGCTAAGCTGTCTGTTGGCGTATTTACAGCAGAGGCGGGAAACGGAAGACTGGGATTACGTCGAACTCAGGCCTAAGATGTCAGCAGCCATCGGTCGAGATGGATTTGGCCAGAGCCACTCGTTCTTCTTTCATGAGCTGGACCTCCGTCGTAATCCTGATGAGATCCTTCAAAGGACCCACAAACATTGCATCCAGCGCAAGCTTCGGCGCGCCCAGCGCGAGGGGCTGACTTGCGAACAGGGCACATCAGATTCGCTACTACATCAGTTCTATCCGCTGCTGATCAGAACCCGCCGGCGGCATGGACTTCCGACACAGCCGGTCGCGTGGTTTCGCAATCTCATCAGCATCCTGGGCAAGCAGCTTACGATTCGCGTCGCTTTCAAGAATGGCAGTCCCATCGCCGGCATCTTGACCCTCAGGTTTAAGCGTGACCTGACCTACAAGTATGGTTGCTCAGATCACAGGTTTCATAAGCTTGGAGGCGTGCAATTGCTGCTATGGCGCGCCATCCAGGATGCAAAGAACGATCAGCTTTGCACATTGGATCTAGGCCGCAGCGACTCCGATAATGCCGGACTGATCGCATTCAAGAATCGTTGGGGAGCGACACCGGTTTCGCTGTCTTATTGGCGATCGTCGGGAACCGGCAATGGCGACCACACAAAGCTTAATCGTCTGGGGCGGCGATTGTGCGCCCACGCTCCCCTACCAGTGGTCAGCGCCGCCGGCAGAATGCTTTACCGATACATGGGCTAGTCCCAAATCCCACCGGTTGTAATTCACCTTCACACAACAAAATTGTTGCCGACGGGTAGTCATCTTGCCGAAAAGTATCTGGATTGACCTGGACAACTCGCCTCATGTGCCTTTCTTTGCTCCCATCATCGAGCAGTTGGAGGCCCGCGGGTATAGGGTGCTCATCACGATTCGGGATGCATTCCAGGTTACAGAGCTGGCGGCGGCAGCGCATCTGAGTTTTCAGTTGGTCGGGCACCACTTCGGCAAGAACAGGATCGCCAAAGTGACGGGTTTGGCCATCCGCACCGCCCAACTACTCCCGGTTGTGCGCAAAGAAAAACCAGATTTGGCCGTCTCGCACGGGTCACGCGCGCAACTGGTCGCTTCGGCGTGGAAGGGCGTTCCATCAATACTTATGCTCGATTACGAGTACGCGCGCGGCCTGACGTTTGCCCGGCCGGCCTGGGTCATGGTGCCCGAGCCGATTCCGACCGCGGCCATTCCAGTCGCCCACGATCGCGTGCTGAAGTATCCGGGTATTAAAGAGGACGTTTATGTACCGCGCTTCCGGCCCACGTCCGATACACGCAAGGAACTGGGCATCGGGGACGAGGAATTGCTGGTGACGGTGCGTCCGCCAGCCAACGAGGCGCACTACCACACGCCCGAAAGCGATCGCATGTTTGAAGCCGCGCTGCATATGCTGTGCGCCCAGCCGGAAACGAGAATGGTTCTGCTGCCGCGCAATCATCATCAGGAGCTGTTGCTACGGGAGCGCTGGTCGGATGCGTTTGCCTCGAAGAAGATTGTTGTTCCGCCTCACGTGGTGGATGGCTTGAACCTCATCTGGCACTCCGACCTGGTGATCAGCGGCGGCGGCACGATGAACCGTGAAGCCGCGGCCCTGGGCGTGCCGGTTTACAGCGTCTTCCGCGGCAAAATCGGTGCGGTGGACCGTTATCTGGCGAGTAACGGACGCCTGGTGCTGCTAGAGAAACCTGAAGACGTTCACGAGAAGATTCAGTTAAGGCGGCGCGCGGCAACTCAGGCGCCCACTAGCCGTGACAGTGCCTCCCTGAACGCCATCGTCAATCACATCGCGGCAATTGTTGACTCCACTAGCAGCTCCAAAAACGAGCGGGCGAGAGCGGCAGCTACAGCCGCGCTGTAAACAGCGTTTCTGTCATGCCTGAACGTACCGACGCACGACAGGAGACGCCATTGATTACTGCGATGCCGGGCTACGCCGATGCTCGCTATGCGGTCGATCTGAACGAATTGTGCGCTCTGGCGGTTGAAGGGCTGAGGCCGATGTTCGTTGCCTCCGAGCAGTTGTTCTGTTACCGCCGGGAACTTATCGATGATTGGCTCTTCTGCGACGGGGTTTCGGCGCGGTACACGATCATGACGCTTTTGGGGCTGGCGGCATGGGAGCGTAGCGGCGCATCAAGCCCGATCGATACCGGACGCGTGATGTCGCGGCTCCTCGACAACGTGGGCTGGCTGCCAGGAGTTGGCGACCTGGGCCTGCTGCTGTGGCTCTGTGCCGAGACTTCGCCCAAGGGAGTTGACCAGCTGCTCGGCGAGATCGATTTTGAGATCGCACTGGCCCGCTTCCCGGACGCACGCGAGGGCAGCACGACGGAAGTGGCATGGTTTCTAACCGGCTTGTCGAAAACCATGCTGGCGATGGGGCAAACTCCGGTAAAGATGCGCAACGCGGCCATCCAGGCTTACGAGTTGCTCCGGCGCAATCAGGGGCCAGCAGGCATCTTCGGTCACATACGCACGGCGAGGACGTTGGCGGCAACGCTGCGCAGTCACATTGGATGCTTTGCTGATCAGGTTTATCCCATCGTTGCACTGACGGCGTACGCCGAGTTGAGCGGCCAGACGGAAGCATTGCACCGCGCGAAGGCGTGTGTTGACGCAATTTGCCGGGCGCAAGGACCACAGGGGCAGTGGTGGTGGCATTACGACTCCTCGACCGGCGCGGTCATCAGCCGCTATCCGGTCTACTCGGTCCATCAGGATGGCATGGCTCCCATGGCGTTGCTGGCTTTGAGTAAGGCTGGCGGAGGCGATTATCGCGAGGCGATTTATAAGGGGCTGGACTGGATCTATGGGGCGAACGAGCTTGGCGTGAATCTGTGCGACAGCGTACGGCAAGTGATCTGGCGAAGCATTCAGCCAAGTGGGAAATACAGCACTTATCTGGCTGCGGCCCTCGGCATGATGGGGCTGGAGCGGGCGACCAGGATACGGCAGCTCAGGATTCTTCGCGAGTGCCGGCCGTATCACTTCGGATGGTTGCTCTATGCCTTTTCGGGCCACGAGTACCGCGGTCGCGACGCTTGCGCGTGATGCGATCAGCAGCACGGTGTAGTTGGCTAGTCAAGCGGCCCTGACAGAGGAGAGCGACGAGGGCGGGCAATCTCATGAAAATCAACATCGTTTCAAGAGTTCTAGAAGACGTGGTGGTTCTGAAACCCGAAATCTTTCAGGATGCGCGCGGCTTCTTCATGGAAACCTTCCGCACCGATCAATTCGAGGAGCTTGGCTTGCCCTACCATTTTGTGCAGGACAATCACTCGCGGTCGACGAAAGGTGTGGTCCGCGGGCTGCACTTCCAGTGGGATCCGCCGATGGGCAAGCTGATGCGAGTGACGATCGGGGCGGCGTTCCTGGTCGCGGTGGATATCCGAAAGGGCTCCCCGACGCTGGGGCAGTGGAGCGGTATCGAAGCGTCCGCGGAAAACCGGCTGGAGGTTTGGGCGCCCGCCGGCTTCGCCCGGGGCTTCTGCGTGCTCTCCGACGTGGCGGAGATTCAGTACAAGTGCACTGGTCTTTACAACTCCAAGGCGGAGTCGTCCATTCGCTGGGACGACCCGGATATCGGCGTGCAGTGGCCGATCAGCAATCCCTTTTTGTCTGACAAGGACCGCAATGCCCAGACACTCAAGCAGTGGTTGGCGAGGGAGGAATCCAATCATTACATCTATGAGCCCTCTCTGGTAGGGGCGGGAACCGGCGCGGCGCACGCGGAGGCACTATGAAGCTGCTCATCGCTGGTGGCGGGGGCTACATCGGGTCGGTGCTGATCCCGAAGCTGTTGAACCGCGGCTACAAGGTGGATGTAGTCGATTTGTTCTGGTTCGGCAATCATTTGCCGCGACAGACCGGCATCCTCAAGAAAGACATCTTTCAGCTCTCGACGGAGGATTTGGAACGGTACGACCAGGTGATGTTCCTGGCCGGCCTCTCCAACGATCCTATGGCGGAGTATTCGCCGAGCAAGAACTTCGTATTCAATGCCGCGGCGCCATCCTATCTCGCCTACATGGCGAAGATCGCCGGCGTCAAGCGATTCATCTATGCGTCCTCCTGTTCGGTATATGGCTATACGGAAAATGAGCTCTATGATGAGACCCGGCCGGTGAGCTCGAGCTATCCCTACGGCATTTCGAAGCTGCAAGGTGAGCAGGCGGCGATGCAGTTGGCCAGCCCGGAATTCTCCGTCATCTCGCTGCGCAAGGGAACGGTGTCTGGTCACAGCCCGCGCATGCGCTTCGACCTGATCATCAACACCATGTTCAAAACGGCGATGAAGAATCGCGTGATCACGGTGAACAACCCGTCGATCTGGCGCCCGATCCTGGGAATTGAGGATGCGGCGACGGCTTACATCCGCGCCGTCGAGGCCAACCCGGCGATTTCAGGGATCTTCAACATCGCCTCGGGTAACTACACGGTGGGCGAGATCGGCGATCTGGTGAAAGAGGCAATCGAGAGCAGGCTTTCGGTCCGCGTCAATCTCTGCATCAAGCATCTGGAAGACTTCCGTAATTACAAGGTCAGCACCGAAAAGGCGAGCAACGTCCTGAGCTTCCATGCCACCGCCGATGTGAAGTCGATTGTTGGCAGCCTGATCGACAAAATGGGCGAGTACGGAAACCTGGACGATCCCATGTACTCCAACATCGAAGCCTTCAAGGCGCTGGAGAGCGACGTTGAGATTCCGGAGATGGCGGGAGCGGCGGCACGATGAAAGTAGCAGTCATAGGCGCGAACGGCCAGCTGGGAACTGACGTGGTGAAGGCCTTCGCGGCGGATGGTCACGAGGCCATCGGGCTGACGCATGCCGAGATCGAGATCGCAAATGTGGATTCGGTAGTGGGCTGCTTACGGGCGATTCAGCCCGCAGTTGTGGTCAACACCGCCGCCATGCACCACGTTGAGAATTGCGAGCGGCAACCCGGGCAGGCGTTTGCGGTGAACGCGCTCGGCGCGCGAAATCTGGCGACGGCGGCGCACGAGTTGAACGCCGTCCTCATGCATGTCAGCACCGATTACGTCTTCGACGGCGAGGCTGGAATTCCATACGAGGAACGCGATCTGCCGCGCCCGCTGAGTGTTTACGGCAACTCGAAGCTGGCCGGCGAATACTTCGTTTCGACCATGCTGGAGCGCTACTACGTCCTGCGCACCTCGGCGATCTACGGCACCAATCCATGCCGCGCCAAGGGCAGGAACTTCGTCGAGCTGATGTTGAAGCTGGCCAGCGAACGTAGTGAAGTCCATGTGGTGGATGACGAATTTGTAACTCCCACCGCTACGACGGAGCTCGCCGAGCAGATGGTGGCGCTCAGTTCCCGCGACTGTTATGGGCTCTACCATGCAACGTCGGAGGGAAGTTGCTCGTGGTATGAGTTTGCGCAGGCCATTTTCGAAGCCACGGCGACCCGGATCACACTTAAACCTGCCGCTCCGGGAGAGTTTCCCGCCAAGGTGCCGCGGCCGAAGTATTCGGTGCTGGAGAATCGCCGGCTGAAGGAGCAAGGCATCAACGTTTTCCGTAGCTGGCAGGAAGGACTGGCTCAGTATCTTCAAGCTACGCGCGTACCGCAGTAGGGACTGGCCGCGCTTGTGAACCATTCAGCGATGCAGAACAGAAACTACGTCATCATCACGCCGGTGCGTGACGAAGAGCAGCACATCGAAGCGACGATCATGTCGGTGCTGCATCAGACGGTCCTCCCGGCGGAGTGGGTGCTGGTGGATGACGGCTCATCGGATGACACCGGCGCCATTATCGACCGGGTGGCGGCACGGGTGCCCTGGGTTCAGGCCGTGCATCGCCGTGATCGCGGCTGTCGTAAGGCCGGTGGCGGCGTTATCGACGCATTCTATGCCGGGTACGAGGCGCTGCGGAGCCATGACTGGGAGTACGTCGTGAAGCTCGATGGCGACCTGCGGTTTGCCCCCGATTACTTCCAGCGCTGCTTTAGCTACTTCGAGAACGATCCCACGCTGGGGATTGGCGGTGGCGATATCTGCCACCAGGTCGATGGCGAGCTGGTGGTGGAGGAAAACCCGCGTTTCCATGTAAGGGGAGCTACGAAGATTTATCGCAGAAGCTGCTGGGAAGCGATCGATGGATTATGGCGAGCGGCGGGCTGGGACACCATCGATGAAGTGAAGGCAAACATGATGGGCTGGCGAACCTATTCATTCAAGGACGCTCCGATAACCCACCTGCGCTTCACGGGCACCGCCGATGGCCGTTTGCGCGACCGGGTCAAGCACGGCGTTGCCTGCTACATCTCCGGCTATCATCCGCTGTTCGTTCTGGCGAGTTGCGTATTCCGGCTGGCACAGCCTCCTTACTTGGTGGGTTCGCTGGCGATAGCCTACGGATTTGTGAAGGCGCATTTTGTGCGGCCTCCGCGTGTGGACGATACCAGGATGGTTCGTTATCTTCGCGGGCAGCAACTGCGCCGGCTATTCGGGCTGCAGACGATCTGGAAATAGACAATATGTGCGGGATTTGCGGAAAGGTCGGTTTTGCATCAGACGCCGTCGTCGCGGCAGGCCTGGTGCACAGAATGCTCGACACCATCGAGCATCGTGGTCCGGACGACCAAGGCATCTTACTACGTCCCCAGGTCGGGCTGGGACATCGGCGCCTCTCCATTATCGACCTGAACACCGGGCATCAGCCTCTGTCGAATGAAGATGGCACAGTGTGGATCGTCTTCAATGGAGAGATCTACAACTATCAGGAACTGCGCCCGTATCTCGAGAGCAAAGGCCACATTCTCAGGACGCAGACGGACACTGAAGTCATCTTGCATCTCTACGAGGACCTGGGTGCGGCATGTCTTCAGCTGCTGCGCGGGATGTTTGCCTTCGCAATCTGGGACGAAAACGACCGCAGCCTGTTGCTGGCGCGCGATCGCGTAGGCATCAAGCCGCTGTACTACACGCAAGATGACCGTTTCCTGGCGTTCGGCTCCGAGATCAAGGCCCTGCTGGCCGATCCAGAGGTTGATGCGACAATCGCGCCGGAGATGATCGACCGCTTTCTCACCTTCCTCTATATGCCCGGGGAAGAGACACTGTTTGGAAAGATTCGTAAGCTGCTGCCGGGGCATTACCTGACGGTGAAGCGTGGCCGGGTGAAGATTCAGCAGTACTGGGATTTGGAGTTCACCAAGCCTGCCGTAAGGCAGACGACCGGAGAATACGAAGAGCAACTGCTCGAGCTACTGGGCGAAGTGGTGCAGCAGCACATGATCGCGGATGTTCCGGTAGGCGTGCTGCTGAGCGGCGGGGTGGATTCGACCGCGGTGCTGAGCTTCGCGAGAGAGCGCACGGCAAAGCCGGTCAGCACCTATACCATTGGTTTTTCCGATCCGGGCGTCGCCGATGAGAGGCCGTATGCCCGCCTCGCCGCCGATACCTTCGGCACCGAACATCACGAGATGACCATCACGGCAGATGACTTTGTTGATTTTCTGCCGAAATACGTCTGGCACATGGAAGAGCCGGTGTGCGAGCCACCGGCCGTGGCGCTGTACTACATTTCCCGCTTGGCTAGCCGGACGGTCAAAGTACTGCTGTCGGGCGAGGGCGGAGACGAAGCCTTTGCCGGCTACAGCAATTACCGCAATTTGCTGTGGCTGGAACGCATCAAGCGGGGAGTACGGCCTTTCCGGCGGAGCCTCCGGGCTACTCTGGCCGCCGCCAATCGCGTTTTGCGTTCGCCGCGGATCGAGAACTATCTGCCGCTGATCGAGGCGAGTTTTCCTGGCTATTACTACAGCCGTACCTCAAATCCTTACCGCTTTTCGGGAGGTGCGCTCTCGGGCATCTACAACGACGACTTTGCTGATGCCGTTGACCGCGAGTGCAGCGTTGCACCTATGCGCAGCTTGCAGCAGCAGGTCCGGGGCAAGAACACGCTGGATGCGATGCTCTACCTCGACACCAAGACTTGGCTGCCCGACGATCTGCTGATCAAAGCCGACAAGATGACGATGGCGAACTCGGTGGAGCTCAGGGTGCCGCTTCTGGACCATAAGCTGCTCGAGTTTGCCGCAGGGCTGCCGCCCAATCTGAAGGTCCACGGCCTCACCACAAAATACCTGGCGAAGAAGGCCCTCGAGAAGCGCGTTCCGCGGGAGATTGTGCGCCGGCCGAAGGCGGGCTTTCCAGTCCCGTATGAAGGCTGGCTGCGAAAGCAGTTGCAAGGCTGGGTGGCCGAAGTTCTCACCGACCGGAGCACCCTGGAACGCGGCTACTTTTCCCGGACCGCAGTGGACAAGCTGCTGGCGGAGGACAAGGCATTCGGAGGCCGTTCGAAGGAGATCTTCTCGCTGCTGACGCTGGAGCTGTGGCATCGGAGCTTTGCGCAACAGACCTGCGCTGCGGTTGCATGACCGCGATTCCTCCTTGAGCAGATGAATCTGAAGAACGGCACAATCTCTTTTGCTGCCCGGTGCCTGTGGCGCATGCCGGGACGATTCGGGGCCGCCGCCCTTCTGGGACGCGACTATGGGCTTCGTTGCCTCGTGATCCACGACGTCTCGCCGGCAGAGTCGGCTTTCACCCGGGGCATGGGTGTCAGTCTGACGCCGGAGGCATTGCGGAGCGCGCTCACCTTCGTCGCCGAGAACTACACTCCCGTGTCCTTGGATGATGTGCTGAGTGGCGACGCGGGCCGGGCACTCCCGAAGCGGCCGATGTTGGTGACCTTCGATGATGGCTACTGCTCAGTACTGCACACCGCGGTGCCGCTTTGCCGCGAGCTGGGGATACGGCCGGTCTTCTTCGTGAACGCGGCGTTCATCGATAACCATCGGCTGGCACCTGACAACGTCGTCTGCTACGCCGTCAATACCGCGGGAATGGAAGGGATCAATCGGGCGGCGATGGCAGTGAAGGGCACTGCGGCAGCTCCGATCAAGTCGATGACCGATGTATTTAGCAATTTGTTTCCCACTTTGTCACTCGACGAGCGGAATGCTTTTCTGGACGCCCTCAAGCGCGAGGCCAGCATAGACGAGGAGAAGCTCGCTGCGGAGGCGTGCCTGTATTTCACACGGCAGGATCTGCGCAAGCTCGCAGCGCTGGGCTTTGAGATTGGTAACCATACCTACAGCCATGCCCGCTGTCGCTCGCTGAGTGCAGAGGGCGTTCGCTACGAGGTCGAGCGCAACCAGGTTGAGCTGGAACTTCTGACGGGCCGACCCGTGCGATCGTTCAGTATTCCCTACGGTTCATCGGCCGACCTCACCAGCGAAGTAAGCGCGGTTCTCGAGCGCTCCGGACACCAAGCGGTGTTTCTCAGCGAAAGCGTCTCTAACCGCGAAGCGGACACTAGACTGCCGCTGGACCGGGTAAGCCTGCGGAGTACCAGGCCCGACGCCCTGCTCTTCGACATCGAAGTGCTGCCGCGTTTGCGGGCGCTCCGGAACCATACCGGGAGAACAGGTGTGCAGTCAGCCCGCACGCAGCCCGTCAGGACGGGTGCACGAGTTGAGTTGCAAAACTGATCCAGGCGCAACACAGCCTGGCATGCCATAGAGAGGAAAAACCTTCATGACGCGCAGTGAATTCCTGTTGGAGATGGATGACATTCTCGGGCTGCCGCCCGGCACGCTTCGAGGTAACGAGAAGCTCGAGGAGTTGCAGAACTGGGATTCCACCAGCCTGATTACTCTGATCAGCCTGGCCGAAAGCAACAATGGTGTAAGCCTATCGCTCCAGCGGATAGTGGACTGCTCGACTGTCGGAGACCTGCTACAGCTGGCCCAGGTGGACGGAGCGGTTGCCAGCATCTGAAGCGGCGCTGTAGGTGTGGATAAAAAATGCCATGAGAGCAGAAGCGGAGAACTCAAACAAGGTCGAGCGCCGCGGCTCGGTGACGTTGCCGACGACGCTGCCGGAGATCCTGCGCAAGCGCGAGGTGCTGAAGAAGGAGCTGCTGCAGCAGGAGAACCTTGTTCCGGTACGAATCGCGATTCTGGGGGGATCGACCACCTCCGAACTCCGGAAAATGCTGGAGTTGTTCCTGCTGGCCAATGGCATTAAACCAGCTTTTTACGAGTCCGGCTACAACCGCTACCGTGACGATGTCTTATTCGAAAACCCTGAGCTATGGCAGTTCAAGCCGGACATCGTTTTCTTCCACACCACTTGGCGCAATGTTTCGCACTTCCCGGATTTGTTAGAGCAAGAGGCGCGCGTGGAGGAGCGGGTGAGTTCGGAGTTGGCCAGATTCACTGAATTGTGGGAGAAGGTCCACAGCGAACTAGGTGCGCTGATTGTCCAGAACAACTTCGATTTGCCGAACTTGCGGCTTCTGGGAAACCTGGAAGCGGCGCAGTCGTTTGGGCGAGTGAACTTCCTGATGCGGCTGAACACCGAATTTGCCCGGTACGCCCGCAGTCATTCACGCTTGCTGATCAGCGATATTCACTACCTTGCCGCCGAGGTCGGTCTGGATGCCTGGGCGGGGAATCAGTATTGGTACAACTTCCACATGGCGATCAGCCCGGCGGCGACCCTGGCGCTGGCACGAAATCTTGCCGGGATGCTGCAGGCGGTCTACGGGCGCTCGCGCAAGTGCCTCGTTCTGGACCTGGACAACACGCTCTGGGGTGGAGTGATCGGCGACGATGGCGTGCAGAACCTGCTGTTAGGGCGCGATCACCCGATCGGTGAGGCTTATCTCGATTTTCAGCAGTACGTAAAGGACCTGAAGCGGCGGGGAATCCTGCTGGCTGTGTGCTCGAAGAATGAGCGTGAAAACGCTCGGGAGGGATTCACTCACCCGGACAGCATCCTGAAGATCGAGGACTTCAGCGCCTTCAAGGCCAACTGGGATACCAAGCCGGAGAACATTCGGGCGATCGCCGCGGAACTCAACATCGGGCTGGATAGCCTGGTATTCGTCGACGACAATCCCGTGGAGAGGGCGGTGGTGGCCGAGCAACTGCCCGAAGTCGCAGTACCCGACGTAGGCTCCGACATCGCCAGCTATGCCAAGGCCATCGAGCGGGAGCGCTACTTCGAGTTGGAGAAGCTGGTTGCCGACGACCTGAGCCGATCGGACTTCTACAATTCTAACGCGGCTCGCACAGTTGCCGAAGCGAGCTTCGCCGACTACGGCGAGTTCCTTTCCTCGCTCGACATGAGCGCTGAAATCGGACCGTTCCTCCCGGTGTATCTGGAGAGGATCACGCAGCTCATCAACAAGACCAACCAGTTCAATCTGACCACCCGGCGGTACACGAGCGCGGAGGTGGAATCGATGGCCAGCGATCCTGATTGGATAACTATCTACGGACGACTGGCCGACCGGTTCGGTGACAACGGTCTGGTCTCGGTAATCGCTGGGCGAGTGCAGGACAAGATGCTGCAAGTGGATCTGTGGTTGATGAGCTGTCGCGTGTTCAAGCGGGAGATGGAATTCGCAATGTTCGATGCACTGGTTGAGCGCTGCCAGGAATTGGGGGTTTGCAAGATCGTCGGTGTGTTTATTCCGTCGAAGAAGAACGCTATTGTAGGCAGCTTGTACGCCAGCCTCGGCTTTCTATCCGCCGGCGCCAAGCCCAATGGCGAAACCCGTTGGGAGTATGTGGTTCCACGAAGCTACGAGCCTCGCAACCATTACATCCGTCGCAGTGCCAACGCGTTGATGGCCGTGGCCAGCGCCTGAACCATGCCAGTCCTGCACACCGCAGTCGAAGGACCCCTGGTCAGACAACAGGCGTCTTTGCATCACCTGGGTTTTGTAGTGGGCTCGATCGCGAAAGCGGCGGGACCTTTTGCGACTGCCATGTCGGCGACCTGGGACCGCAAGATTATTCATGATCCAGTGCAGAGGGTGCGAGTTTCCTTCTTCCGGCCCTTCGAGGCCAGCAATCCAGTGTTCGAACTGGTGGAACCGGCCGAGCTTCAATCGCCCGTCAGCAACTTTCTCGAAAAAGGTGGAGGGTTGCACCACGTTTGCTATGAAGTGGACGATCTGCTTGTGGGCCTGCAGGAGGCCAAAACCGTCGGTTTCGTTATTGCCGCACCGCCGGCGCCCGCAGTTGCCTTCCATGGCCGTCGCATCGCCTGGGTGTGCTCGCGCGACCGCATGTTGATGGAGCTTCTGGAACGTGAGCGCGCTTAATCGTCCCGTAATCGACGAGGCGCTGAGTTATGACGGGAGCTCGGGCTTGGCTGTTGACTGCGCTTCGCGGGACTCGCGTCTCACCGGCGCAGCCAGCCAATGGCAGGTGGACGTAGATCGCTGTACCCTCGCCGAGTGGGCGGATATGCTGGACCTCTTCGCCGACGCCAGTATCTATCAGACGCATGCCTACGGTGCCGTCCGATGGGGTGAAGAGAACCTTAGCCGCATTGTTCTACGACGCGATGGTGATGTGGTAGCCATGGCGCAACTCAGAATTCTCCGGCCGGCGCGCCTCCCTTTTGGCATTGCCTATCTGCGTTGGGGACCGTTGTTCCGGCGAAATGGAGCGTCATTGGACGGAGAGGCGGTCAGCCGCATGGGCGCTGCGCTCGAGCAGGAGTACGTCGTGCGTCGCAAGCTGCTGCTGCAGGTTGTTCCAAATACGGCCAGCGGTTCCGCTGAGGCAGTAGTTCTCCAGAGTGCGCTGAAGGGGTTCGTGACCGAGTCCATGGCGAGCGAGGAAACTGAGCGCACGTTCATTCTCGACCTCGCGCCGCCTTTGGACGAATTGCGGCGAAACCTGGACGCGAAGTGGAGAAACAAGCTAACGGGTTCGGAAAAAAGAGGCCTGAAGATTGTTGCCGGAACGGGTTGCAACGAATACGGCATTTTCCGGGCCATTTATGAGCAGATGCGAAAACGTAAGAAATTCGAAACAACCGTAGACGTAGACGAGTTTGGACGCATCCAGCAGGCGTTGCCGGAACGCCAGCGATTGCTGGTGATGATCTGCTATGAGGGCAACGCCCCAGTGGCGGCACTGGTCGTCTCCGCCATGGGGGACAGTGGAATCTATTTGCTGGGCGCGACGGCCGACGCGGGTCTGAACGCCAAGGGTGCGTACCTGTTGCAATGGACCGTGATTCGATGGCTCAAGGAGAAAGGGTGCAGCTGGTACGACCTTGGGGGAATCGATCCCAAAGGCAATCCTGGCGTCTATTCCTTCAAAAAGGGTCTTTCGGGGGCCGACGTTACTTATATGAGTCCGCTGATTGCGTTTAAAAGCTCGTTCTCCTCCACCCTCATTCGAGCCGGGCTGGCGATGCGACGGCGAACGCGCGAGTACAAACGACTTCTGCTATCGGTTCGCCTGCCTCGTTCACAACGCACTCACTGACGAACGCGAACTTCTAAAGACTAATGGATATTTCTGTCGTCATTGTCGGCTGGAATGCGAGACACTATTTGGAGCTGTGCCTTCAGAGTTTGGCCTCAGCACCTCCGCACCGCAGCATGGAGACGTTCGTCGTTGACAATGCCTCCAGCGACGGCACGTCGCAGCTGATTGCGTCCAAATTTCCGTGGGTGAAGCTCATCCGCAGCCAGCAGAACCTGGGGTTTTCTAAAGGGAATAACGTCGCGATTCGGCAGTGCCAGGGCCGCTACATCGCATTGGTAAATCCCGACGTGATTGTCTTTCCAGGATGTCTGGATGCACTCGCGGACTACCTCGATCGCAATCCGAAGGTAGGCAACGTAGGGCCGCGCGTGTTCAATCCTGACATGTCGCAGCAGAGCACTTGCCGCCGTTTCCCCACGCTGTGGAACAACTTCTGCTCCGCTTGCGGTCTGCCTACAAAGTTCAAAAATACTCGATTCTTCGCTGGCGAGCACATGTGGTACTTTCCGCACGATCGAACGATCAAGGTGGATGTTCTCGTGGGCTGTTTCTCTATGATCCGCCGGGAGACCTTCGATGCCGTGGGCCTGCTAGACGAGGACCTGTTCATGTACGGGGACGACGTGGACTGGTGCCGGCGCTGCTGGAACGCAGGTTGGGAGGTTGTGTTCTATCCCGGCGCGCGAGCGATTCATGACCGGGGGAAGATCACGGCGCCCTTCCCCGTGCGCTTTGCCGTGGCGCAACAGCGATCGGTGCTGCACTACTGGTTCAAACACCATGGCCATCTCGGCCGGTTGGGGATTGCCGGGATCATGCTCTTTCATCACGTGCTGCGTTATGGCGCAGCAGCGTTGGCGGGATTTGCTGCGCCCCAACGGCGGGAGCAGGGCAAGGTGCGCAAGCAGGTCAGCGCGGCGTGCTTGCGGGCATTCTTCTCAGAGAGCATTGCGCGCGAAGCCTAGGCAGCTGCGGGGTATCAATCGCAATGGCCATTTCCGAATCGATTTCCCGCCTTCGCGCATACCACGCGCGTAATAGCTCGGCCGCGACAGTTCGGCGCGCCTGGCTGGCAGCGAAACGAGCGCTATTTTTCAGGCGCAGCGTCTTGTTCTATTGCGATTTATCGGGCCTCAAGGGGCCTGCGCCAGATCTCCCCACTTCGCTAACGGTGGAGCGCAAGCGCAGCTCCTCAGAACTGGCCTCCGACGATCTGGAAACTATGACCAGCTTCTGGAACCCGGAACTGGCCACCCGTAACCTCAAGGAGCGATTCGAACTCGGGGCATCGTTATGGCTGATCAAGTCGAATGGCCGGCTCGCCGGCTACGAGTGGACCCTGAAGGGTGGAACCGTGGAGCCGCATTACTTCCCTCTGGGTGCGGATGACGTGCAGTTTCTCGACCTCCAGGTCTTCCCAAAATACCGCGGCCGGGCCATGGCCTGCTTCCTAATGACCCACATCCTGCATACGCTCGCGGCGGAAGGTCTGGTTCGCGCATTTGGAGAGGCAGCAGAGTGGAATGCAGCCTCTCTATCGTGCTACGCCATGACCGCATTCCGCGTTCTCGGTCGTGCAAGCAAGTTCACGATTTTCGGTTGCTCCGTCGTGCGTTGGGCCAAGCCGAAGCCTGCTTCTGAAGCGGCTGGAGAGCAAAGCGGCGCCTCTCGGCAGATTCATTCGGGACGAGAGACAATGCTGACTGGTAATCATTAATGTGGTTACTTTAGTCCAATTTTGGTAACCGGCAGCGGGGCGGTTTTGGCGGGCTGATGACAGACTATTTTCATGATCCCCGCAGGTACGTTCCCCCTATCGGGCCAAGTTGTGCTTCTTACGTTCGCGACCCCCAGCCAGGCTGATACCAGTATCAAACGCCGACTCGGCCGTGCCGCCGCCTTCATATTTCGGGTGGCGCTGTTTGGACTCATCGCCATCAATGCTTTTGCCGCCGCCGGTAGCTGTCCCGAGGGACTGCCAGTGACGGGAAACAATTGCTACTTCATCGCCGCTAACGGGTCGGACAGCAACAATGGCACCAGCGAGTCAACTCCGTGGCTGCACGCCCCCGGGATGCCGAATTGCACGGGAAATTGTGCGGCGGTAACGCCAGCACCAGGAAACGGCTTTGTGTTCCGCGGAGGAGATAGCTGGCATTTCGGCAACCGCAGTGCGAGTCCGTACACAGGCGGAACGTGGTCGTGGCCCTGGGGTCAGTACCAGAACTGTAACTTTCAAGCTACAATGACTGGCTGCATTTATTTTGGCGTGGATACGTCCTGGTACACGGGAACTTCTTGGCAACGGCCAATACTCACAGCCGACAATCCGTTGTCGACCTCGCTTGTAGCGAGCTGTTCGTACACGATCGGTTCAAGTAACCAGATGGTGATTATAGGACCAGGGACTATTTTTGACAATTTTGAAATGACCGGACTCTGTACCAACGACACCAACCCGGCGAACGCTGCAGACACATACATTGTCTATTATGGGACCGGAAATGGTGGTACCGGAACGGCTTTCATCCAGAACCTCTATGCGCACGGGTGGACCGCTACCACAGCGACATCTAATAATAGCTCGCTGGCATGTGTTGTGATCGGTGGCGGAAACAATGGGCTGCAGGTCATTGATCACATCGTCATCGATGGCTCAGATTCGAATCCTACGGTATGTGCATGGGGCACTTTCCCAAGCTTCTATCACTTTCGGGATTCCATTGTTCGATATGCAACGCAGGGTGTCGGGCAATGGTGCCATGATATCCACGACAACATCTTCGAGTTTATGCAAAACCCGTATGTTCCTACTCACGGCAATATCCTCGAATGTAATGACGACTCGAACGGCACTGCTGCCTATCAGCCGCAAAATACGCCCAATGTCTTCTATAACAATATAATCAGGCATGCTACAAATGCGTTCTCCCAGGGCGGGCAGGTAACACTTTGGTTTTGCCCCGAAAACGTCCCGGAATATTGGTTTAACAATATCATCTATGATGTAGGAGATTCGAATTTTTGGGACATTGCAGGACCCCCCATCTACGGCTGCTCGAACACTGGCAAGCAATATATGTTTAACAATACCCTGGTGGATGGGACGCAGCCTTGCTACAACAGCACGACTAACATAGGTGGCCAGTATCTCTATGTTTCGAATGAGCACTTAATTAACAGTCCATACGGGCAGGGTACTGGAGCCCCGTGCAATGGCTTGAATGATCCCTCCAATATTGCAATGTCAGATGCAACCGCAATTTCCCAGGGATACGGAACAAATACAGGGCGACTAAACACGCAAAATAACAGTATTAACTGTGCCAATGACGGTACGACACCCTGTGCGCCGACATCATCTACCAACTCAACCGTTGCAGCCGGAACCAACCATCAGTCATATTGCACGATCCTGGCAAGCTACTCCTCCGAGTACGCTATCGGAACGGACGCAGCAAATGCCTGCAAGTACGGAACCACTGACGGTTGCGCCTATAACACAACCACACACACGATGGTGTGCCCCGCCGAGGCGTCGGTAGCGCGGCCAGCCTCTGGACCATGGGATTCGGGGGCCTATGAGTATGCGAGCAGTGGAGATCCTCCAGCTCCTCCTTCCAATCTGCAGGCTCTCCCACAGTGACTTTGAGCCGCTCTCAAAGTTGGCTAATCACTTGAGGCACCTTTGAGGATTTTCTAAGACGCCTCAGGGCAGGCATTCCGCCTTTTTTCCATGGAACCCCAACACCTGCGATTTGGTGGCGGTGCAGCAGAAACCATGCTGTCTCCGCTTGTCGCGATATGGCTGCTGATTGCAATCCTGCTGATTTTTAGCCGACCGCGCGCGCAGGTTCTCACCGTCTTTCTACTGTCCTGTTTTAGCATTCCGATCGGCCAGGTGGTGGTATTAGCAGGCCTGCATTTTACTGTGCTCCGCATTCTCATTCTGACCGTGTTGGCTCGCATGGCTGCCAGTCGGCAATCACCAGGTGCGTGCAGGTTCGCGGGAGGATTCAATGCCATTGACCGTGCGGTGGTGCTCTGGACGGTATCGGCGGTGATAGTCATTTCTCTTCAGTGGATGGAGGCAGCGGCGCTGATTAATGCTCTGGGATCTTTCGTGGACGCCTTTGGCGGCTACTTAGCGGTGAGATTTCTAATCCCCGACCGCGAGGCACTCCGGCGCACAGTAAAGGTATTGGCTCTGGTGTGCGTAGTGCAGGGCGCCTGCATGATAAACGAGCAGATCACCCATTTGAATGTATTTGGTTACCTCGGAGGAGCCTCGCTCGGCGTGACAGTGAGAGACGGGAAAATACGTTCGGAAGGAGTTATAGGATGTATCAATGGTGGCGCTTTGGCCGGCGTATGGATTCCCATGTTTATATGGCTTTGGAGTGAGCGACGGTCGAGGGTTTTTGCGTCAGCGGGACTTGCTGGGGCTTTGGCAATGGTAATCACGTCAAACTCGAGTACCTCGTGGATGGCTGTGGCTGGGGCGCTGGTGGGACTTGCGTTCTGGCCGCTGCGGAACAGCATGCGCCTTGTGCGATGGGCTTTCGCACTCACTCTCGTCGCACTGCACATGGTGATGCACGGTCCAGTTTGGTCGCTCATCGCCCGTATAGACTTGACGGGATCCTCCTCCAGCTATCACCGATACTATTTGCTTGACAATTGTATTCGACATTTCGACCAGTGGTGGTTTCTTGGATATAGGCATTACGACGATTGGGGATGGAGCATGTGGGACCTCTGCAATCAGTTTGTTGCAGTTGCCGTGACCGGGGGTCTCTTGACCTTAGTGTTCTATATACTCGTTTTCAAACGAAGTTTTGCGGCGATTGGTATCGCGAGGAAGCAGGTACAGAGGGATCGCTCGCAGGAATGGCTTTTCTGGTGCCTGGGTTCGGTGCTGTTTGCTATCGTAGTCGCACATTTCGGCATTAACTATATGGCTCAAGCAATGATGGGCGTCTTTCCCCTGTTAAGCTGCATTTCCGTTGCAGGTTTTGAAGTGGCACGACGCGTAACTCTGAAAACAGAGACGCCAGTATGGGATCGTTTTGACTCTGTGGCTCAGTGGCACGACTTCTCCCCGGCCAGGAATGAGTTGGTGCGGTCGACCTATTGATTATGCCTCCGTCAATGGCAAATTTACCGATAGCAATAACCCCCGACATTTGCTCATTGGAAACTGCATGTTCCCTACGGGATTTTGGGCGCTATTCTCGTCCTGGCGTTCGCTTTGTGATGATTTGAGCTATGACCATTACGGTCGCTATTGCGGTATTCAATGGTTGTCGAACGATTCAGGCCACGTTGGATTCGGTTCTTCGTCAAACACTTCCCCCAGACGAAATTCTGGTCATCGACGACGGGAGCACGGACGATACGTCGTCGCTTGTGAGGGCTTACACGCCTCGCGTAACTTTGGTCCAGCAGGAAAATAAGGGTGTTGCCGCGACACGCAACACCTTGGCCGGACTGGCAAAAGGGGACCTTATAGCTTTCGTGGACTCCGATGATCTTTGGCATTGCAGGTATCTTGAAACCGTTCGTCAGCTGTTTGTCAGTTATCCGCACGGCGTCGCCTTTTTTACTGGGCATGTGAATTTTCATGGATACGGCGAGTACAAATGGGACGATGACTCACTTGAGGCTGCAACCCGGACCGAAGTCATCAGCCGATTGGAATTCGTTAGGCGCTATAACAAGACCACCGGTCAATTTGCCTCAATGAGCTACTGTTCCGTCCCGAAGCGTGTTCTTGTAAACCTCGGGGAGCAGCCGTTTTGTGTAAACGGAGTCGAGGACTCCTATCTTTGTACCACCTTGCCGCTTTACGGACCAGTTGTGTACTGTCCGTCGCAGCTAGTTGCTTATAGGGGGACGGGTGATTCTCTATCAGTAAACCGATTGAAGGCGTTTGGGAACTGGGTGCATGTCTTTGAGCTTCTGGAGGAGCGCTATAGAAACGAAGCCGGGGAACAACTCAGGAAAGAGTTCGAGAATGCTTATGCTTCCAAACGACGCCAGTATAGCAAGTTACTGATGGCGGCAGGGAAGGCCTCAGAAGCAAGAAATCATTTGTGGCGGTCGATAGGCAATTCGAGCGACCCATTCTCGGTCGCAAAGTCAATGGCACTGCTGTTTATCTCTTACATGCCTTCGCCACTCCAACCCAAGTGGCCTCCGCTCTACCGAAAATAGAGGAACCCAGGAAGGGGTGGGCGACGTGCTCTTTTGGACACGAACGATGCAACCTCAAGATGTTCGTTTGGAGGCAGCGCGACCGCGACCATCCTGCACCCACTCGTGGCATTTACGTGGTCTGATCTTGAACGAAGTGCAGCTGGCTGCCGAATGAAGAACGAGAAAGGCCACTCCATGCGTGTGTTATACACCTTTCCGCTGCGATTGGGAGCAGATCGAGTCTGTTACACAGCCTGGCAGCAGGTGAACGGGCTGGCGGCGGCTGGCGCCGATGTGATCGTCATGCCGGCATCGATTGCCAAGGCAGTGCCTGCCGGCGTGCGAGTGTTTCCCACGCTGGAGTGGGGAAGCATTCGCCTGCCGTATCGGGTAGTGGGAACGATGCGGGCAGTGGCATTGCATGATCGCATCGTGGCGCGAAGACTTACCGGTCTGGCCGGACAGATTGATATTATCCACACTTGGCCTCTAGGAGCGCTGGAGACCTTGAAGACCGCTGCCAAGTTGGGCATTCCCACTGTTCTGGAGAGGCCAAATGCCAACACCCGTTTTGCGATGGGGGTGGTTCGCGAGGAGTGTGCACGATTGGGAGTCGTGCTGCCTCCAGACCACGAACATGCGTACAACGAGACGAAGCTACTGCGGGAAGAGGCGGAATACCGGCGGGCGACGCGGCTCCTCTGTCCTTGCGAATTTGTAGTCAAGACCTTTCGCGATGCCGGCTACAGGGATGAGCAGTTGGTCCGGCATATCTACGGCTACGACGAAAATATCTATTTTCCAGGCGAGGCGCCGCATCGGAATCGGAAGGGTTTGACCATGTTGTTTGTGGGCGTCTGCGCTGTCCGCAAAGGCGTGCATTTTGCACTGGAAGCGTGGCTGCGCTCTCCCGCCTCGCGAGAGGGAAAGTTCATGATTGCGGGCGAGTTTCTGCCGTCCTACCAGGAGAAGTTGGCATCGATGCTGGCGCACCCCAGTGTCGAGGTCCTGGGCCACAGAAACGATGTGCCGCAATTGATGCGCAACAGCGACATTCTGGTGCTCCCTAGCATAGAAGAAGGATTTGGACTGGTCATTGCCGAAGCCATGGGCAGCGGATGTGTTCCCCTGGTCTCGGAAGCCTGCTCCGAAATTTGTGCTCACGGGAAGACCGGATTCATGCATCGTGTGGGAGATGTGGAGTCGCTGACGGAGCACATCACGAGGCTGCACTACGACCGGGCATTGCTGGAGAAGCTGCGCGTCGCATGCCTGGAGGCCGCTCCTGGGATCACGTGGACGGCTGCGGGGCGGGTGCTTCTCGAAGCCTATCGAACTACTCTTACCGACTATCTATCCCGCAGGTCGCGTCATTGTCCCGAGCTTGCCTCCACGGTTGGAGTCGGAGCATAGGCAAGCTTCCTTGCTGGACAAAGCGGGAAGCTAACACGAATTAACCATTGGGAAATGCGTCCCTCAGATGAACCCCAAAGTTTCCGTCATTATTCCGACTTACAACCGTGCGGATAAAGTCGGTAAGACGATCGAGAGCGCCTTGGTTCAGACATTTTCTGACTTGGAAGTCATTGTGGTGGATGACGGCTCGACTGATAACACTCCTGAACTTCTCAGGCAACGATTTGGTTGTCGGATTCGCTACATGGGCCAACCCAATCAAGGCGCCAGTATGGCCCGGAATAAGGGAGTTGCCGAAGCGCGTGGAGAGTGGGTCGCTTTCCTGGACTCCGACGACGTATGGGAGAAAGATAAGCTGGCATGGCAATTTAAGGCGGTCAAGCAGTGTGGGCCGCAGTGCGGGGCATGCTACACGGACGTGCGTCTCTTTAATTATGACGAGGAGCGGACTCTGTTCGAGATGGCGGAGGCAAGCCATCGCCATCAGGATGAGATCGGGAGCAACCCGGAGGTTCTAAAGCTGTTGGTGCGGCCGGGCGGAGCAGGCATGGTAGTTTGCCTTTCTTCCTTGCTGGCGCGTACCGACTTGGTGCGAGGGTCCGGTGGCTTCGATCCAAAGCTGCTTTATAGTCAGGATAGCGAGTTCATGTTTCGCCTTGCCCTGATGACTGGCTTCTGTTACGTCAAACGGCCGCTGGTATGGTTTGACCGATCACCAGCCGAAATCCGTCACGTGGGCGTTAGCGCGGACTGGAACAAGATGGATTTCTTTCTCAAGGACAGTCAGATACGTCTGGAGGGTTTGATGGCAATGGGGAGCAGGATACCGGCTTCCGTGCGTCAGCTTATTCGGCAACAGTTGTCATCGGTGCATAGCGGTTGGACCAACTGGTATTTGGAAGCGGGCGATTACCGTCGCGCGCGGGATTCCGTAAACAGGGCCGTGAGAATGAACCTTACGCGAAACATCGTGATGAAGTGGCTGTTAACCTGGGTGAGCCCGGCCCTGGCGCGGATTGCAGTACGGCGGCACATGAGCCGGACTCAGCCCATGGTGACGGTGTAGACGTCAGGTGTATGGAACTCACGCCTCTCATGAGCAAAAGCGCGGCCTTGGCACAAGCCTCGCCTCGGCAAGCTGAACGAGGTGTGGCCATCAGCGAAGAGCCAGCAGGATTGTCTTGTCCGGTTTGCGGCCGAGCGGGAGCTGACGTCTGGCTACGGGCGCCTGACCGATTCCATGGCAGACAGGAGCAGTACACGTTGTTGCGTTGCGCCGGCTGTGATCTCGTCTGGTTAACTTGTCCGCCGCAGCCGCAAGAAATGCATCTGCACTACACGGATACCTATGACCGGCTAATCTCGAGCGCCGGCCAGAACTCACCTCAACGCTGGCGCGACCGTAAGGCAACCCTGATGAAATACAAGCAATCGGGGGCTGTGCTCGACCTGGGGTGCAGCTCAGGCGCCTTCTTGGAGTCAATGCGAAGCCCGTCCTGGAAGCTATTTGGCATCGAGATGTCGCCCGAGGCGGCACGCAGTGCCAGAGCGAATAGCGGTGGCGAGATATTTGTTGGCGACGTTTTGGATGCACCGTTTCCAAGCGAAAGCTTCGATGCGATCACCTGCTTTGACGTTCTAGAGCATCTCTACCAGCCCCGATATGTTATGAGGAAGGTGCAGGACTGGCTTAAGCCAGGTGGTATCTTTTATGTATTGGTTCCAAATGTCGATTCCGCTGAGGCCCGCGTCTTTGGTAGCTACTGGCACGGTCTCGAGATCCCGCGCCACCTATTCCACTACACCCCAGGCTCCCTGCGTTTTCTCGCCGACTCAAGCGGGCTAAAGGCGGTGTCATTAGAAACCCGGCGCAATCCCGCCGTTGGTACCAGTCTGCGTTACCTCTGTGATGACGTTTTCCGGACTGTGGGAATCCATAAGACACCTGTGGCATACCGGGGCGAAGCTGGCCTGGCGTGGAGAGTCGCTCGAAAGCTGGTACGTGTAAGCTTCCTGCGCCTTCTGTTTGCAATGGCGCCTTTGGCAGGAGGAGGAGAGTCGATCCACGCGGTCTTTCGAAAAGAAAAGGCGGTACTGGGAAAGCAAGTGCAGCGATTCGCGGAGTGAGCAAGCTCAAACGCCGTCTTCGCCAGATGTCAATGTTGAACCAGGTATTCATGAGTGCCGGCGCCGATCTCCGGCCGACAGTTCGATAAATCACTTAAGGAATTAACAGAATGCGTCGACCGAATCCCGCTCGGTTTCAGGATCCTCTTACATTCTTGCAGACTGGCTTAACGAAAATGTACAGCATGTGGATTGATTTGATCTATCCATTTGCGTCGAAGGGGCGGAATGTCTCTTTTCACTTTACGAGTCAATTGGATCGCCAGCGTGCATCGAGAATAAGCCTTGGTAATTCCGTGAGCCTCAGAAAGGACGCATGGCTCAATGTCGCCACCGATGATCCTACAGGTGAACCCGTAATCGTACTTGATGACAACTGCCACGTCGGATATGGCAGTATCATATCGGCTCGGAACCGAATCCATCTGGAACACGATGTCTTGGTTGGACAGTCGGTCCTGATTGTCGATCACAATCACAATTACGAAGACATTATGGTTCCTGTGGTTAAGCAGGGTATTAATGATGGCGGCAAAATTCGAATTGGTCAAGGGAGCTGGATCGGCCATGGGGCAGCCATCATATGTCCGAAAGGAGAGCTGACAATAGGTCGAAACTGTGTCATATCGGTCAATTCTGTCGTGACACGAAGCATTCCGGACTACTGCGTGGTTGTGGGAATACCGGCAAGGATAATCAGACAGTACGATCCGGAGACGAAAACGTGGCGCATCGGACGGAACGAGGGTAAGGCAACTCGGAATGCTGAAAGCAGTATGCAGCTCCGCTATCCGCTTGCAGTCTCCAAGTGAAAGATGATCGGCATGAATGCGAGCGGAAATGATTTGTTCTCGTTGTGCAATAAAACGATCGTGGTTACCGGGGGAACACGCGGCATCGGTGCGGCCGTCTCACTTCGGCTGGCGCGCGCTGGTGCGACCGTAATTGCGAACTATCTCCGCGATGAAGAGGCTGCGGAACGATTGCGGGCGACGGGTGCCAACGAAGGCCTGGCTATTGCGCTGTGTCGTGCAGATCTGACCAGCGAAAGAGGTCTGGCACAGCTTGACCGCTCATTACAAGGGTGCAGGCCTCCGCTTTCAGGCTTGGTTCATTGCGCTGCTACAGGTGTCCACCGCCCGATAGAAGAGCTTACGGAGCGTCATTTCGACTGGACATTCAATTTGAACGTCCGTGCGTTCTTTAATCTGATCAAGCTTCTCATGGAGCGGTTTTCCCGAGGATCGAGCATCGTGGGCATCAGTTCCTGGGGAGCTTCGCGTGTCCTACCCTATTACTCCCTTGTCGGCTCGTCCAAGGGAGCGCTGGAAGCCTTGGCGCGTCACCTCGCCGTCGAGTTGGCGCCGCGTGGCATCCGCGTGAACATTCTCACTGCCGGGGCGGTGTTGACCGATATTTGGAAAGCTATGCCGAATGCCGAAGCTCGCATCGCCGAACACAATCGTCGCACACCGACCGGACGCCTGGTCACGGCCGAGGAGATCGCCTACGGCGTCCAGTTCCTTTGCTCAGAGGCATCTGCTGGCGTCATCGGTCATACCTTGGTTTTTGATGGCGGCGCAGGCATCATAGCGTGATTAAGAGACCAGGTTCGCGCCAGGCAAAGATCCTTTTAATGAGTTGTTTTGAGGAAGCGCAGCAGCGAGTTGAACGTGCTAGATGACTACATTTGGGTTGGTACAGGGGCGGCAGGCGCAGAGTAAGACTAAACGCTGCATGAGAGGGTGACTAAATGAGCGATACACAATATATCTTGACCAATGTTCGCGAGGCGTTCAAAGGCGCCTTCAACATAGATCCGCAGTCAGTGTCGATGGAAACAGAGGCAAGCGACGTCTCTGCATGGGATTCCGTGGGGCATCTGTCATTAGCTGGTAATCTGGAAGAGATCTTCGGGATTACCCTGGATGTGGATGACTTGATGGAAATGGAAAGTATTCGCGAGATCGTTCGCATCATCCAGGCAAAACTTTCCAGCAAGGTAGCATGACCGCTTCTGCTGAACAGAATTTCGCCGCTCGACTTGTGAGCCGGCTGGGCCCGTGTTCCTACTTGATCGACGCGGCCACGGGTATCACGATCCCCCCGGAGGACGTGGCGCGGCTGATTGTCGCGTACGGCGCCTGCCTGCGATCTGCTGGTTTAGAGCCGGGCGATCGTGTGCTGATCGGGTGTTCCCCTACTCCCGCCAGCACTCTCGTTTACCTGGGAGCCATGTACGCGGGTCTGGTTGCCATTCCGGTGGATGATCGGACGCTGACCTCTTCCACAACGATGCTATTGGAGGTGACCGCAGCGAAAGCGGTGTGGACGGAAACAGCTCTTCAGGAAAGAAGGCACCTCAGAGCGTCCGTCGTCACGCTGCAAGGAGATCTGGTCAAAGATGAGCAGGCGAAGATGTCGCCCACGCGTTGCGAGCCATCAGATCTGGCGGCGTTAATGGCCACTTCAGGGTCCACCGGTGTTCCTCGTTTTGTGATGGTAAGTCATCGAAATCTCATCGAGAACACCGAAGCCATAATCCGAAGTCAGCAGTTGGACCACGACGAACGGGCTATGCTGATTCTTCCCATAAGCTATTGCTTCGGCGCCAGCGTTCTCCATACGCATTTCTATCAGGGCGGAGGCGTGGTGTTTGACCGCCGTTTTATGTTCCCCGATAAGGTGCTGCGAAGTATCGCGCAATTCGGATGCACAACCTTCGCCGGCGTGCCAACTGTCTATAACTCCCTTCTGCGACGCTCAGGTATTCGGCAGATCGCAATGCCCTCTTTGAGGCGGCTTCTGCAAGCCGGAGGCGGTTTGAGTATCGATAGGATCCGCGAGATGCGTTCGGCGGTACCAGCCAGATTTTACGTAATGTATGGTCAAACTGAAGCAACCGCGCGAATTTCGTGTATGGAACCAGAACGCTGGGAAGAGAAGGCAGGCAGTGTAGGACGGCCGCTGGACAATCTGACGGTTCGCATAGTCGACGATGCCGGGCATGACCGCCCTCCCAGAGAAGTAGGTGAGCTTCTGGTAAAAGGACCTTCCATCTGCTCAGGCTATCTGAATGACCCGGAGCAAACGCGTCGTGTCTTCTGCGATGGCTGGTTGCGAACGCGAGACCTGGCTCGAAGGGATGAGGAAGGCTACCTCTGGATCGAAGGGCGTAAAGGCGCATTTCTGAAGATGCGAGGTATTCGGGTGAGTTTTGCGGAGGTCGAGGCAAGAGTCACAGCAATGCCGCAGATTTACGAATGTGCCGCCTCCGCGGTCAATCATCCGGAAGCTGGAGAAGCGCTGGTTTTGTTTGTCGTACCCAATGCGGGAGCAGAAGTCTCGCAGCAGGATATTCGCCGGCATCTTCCAGCGCACTGGGCCCTGGATTCGATTCACTTTGTTCCTGAACTGCCAAGAACGTCAGCTGGCAAAGTCTCGCTTTCATCGCTTACGATTCAAACGAATCAGTGCCATGCAGCAATTTGAAGATCGGATAGAGTCTCTTCTGAGCTGTTCTCCGTACGCGCACCCTCCTCAAGAGAAACAGTCGGTTCTGCTGGAAATCTTCAGGGAGGAGCTGGATTACGCGTGCCAGCGGCACATTGGTTATGCAAGCTATATTCAGCGGTGGCCGGTAGACTATCGATCCGCTACCGACATTGCTGATCTTCCTTTTCTACCAGTCCGTATGTTGAAGGCCGATCCTCCGTTATCGTTGGTAGGTCCCGACCAGGTGAAGAGAACCTTAAGGTCGAGCGCTACTACATCTCAGTCGCCCAGCCAGGTGGTGCTCGACGCGCTGACCGCGCGGCGGATGACTAAAGGCGTTGTGAACATCATTCGCGATTTTATCGGGCCGGCACGCAGACCTTATCTCATTGTGGACACACCCGATTTCAGGGGATCTGCTAACGTGCTGGGCGCCAGGGGCGCGGCAATTCAGGGGCTACAGCCATTCGCGAATGAGACCATCTGCTGCCTGCGTCTGAACGAGGCGGATGATCTGGAACTGGATCGGGAGAGGCTAAAAGAGTTCGCCAAAGATCGAGCCGATGGTGAGCTATTGGTGTATGGCTTCACCTTCATTCTATGGAAGTATTTGGTGCAGCCCCTGTTGGCTGAAGGCATCCGCCTGAACCTCCCGGGTGTCCGTATCTTGCACAGTGGCGGTTGGAAACGCCTACAGGAACAGGCGGTTGAAAAGGCAGTGTTCAACGAGCAGTTGGCACATGTCTTTGGCTGTTCTCCCGACCGGATTACGGATTTCTATGGCATGGTGGAGGCCGTGGGAGTCATTTTTCCCGACTGCAGCGAGGGTAACAAGCACGGACCGGGATTTGGCGAAGTGATCGTACGCAATCCGCTCACACTTGAGCCGGTTGCCGAGGGCGACTGTGGCATCGTCCAGGTCTGCAGTGTGCTGCCCACCAGCTTTCCCGGGAATCTCCTGCTCACGGAAGACATGGCCCAGGTAATTGCTTACGACGGCTGTCCCTGTGGAAGACGCGGCATCAGCTTCCGGTTCGCCGGACGAGTCCCCAAGGCTGAGCTCCGCGGCTGTGGCAACATCCAGATCAGGCGATCAAAGGTTAATTGAATACCGATGGCCACTCTGACTGCTCTTGTACAGAAGGTCGATTCGCCTGCGGAAATCTCCAGCGCGGCGGCCACACTGCATCAATCCGTCCTGGATGCGGAAGTCTCGCCAGATCAGGTTATCAGTGTCTTCGAGTCTTGGGCGAGGGGTCTGGATGACCGCGAACTTGATGATGTTCCGGGAATTCCTTTCCTTCGGATGTGGTTACGAAGGGGAACACTGGAACCCATCATCACCCGCGAACTGGGATGTAACGGCTTATATGGCGGCTGGACGGAATATGGTCGTGCCGCGTGCAAGGCCTTTCCGGTCGGGATTGTGGGCCACTGGCCTGCCGGAAATGTCGCGATCCAGCCAATTCTCTCCATGACCTGTGCCCTTTTGGGAGGCAATGCCGCCCTTGTGCGTGTGCCTCACGGCCTGATGGATGTGATGCAGCTGCTGATGGAGAAATTGGTAGAGACCGACGCCGGTGAGCTGCTGACGCCACGCATTTTTATGGCGGGGTTCGACCATGACCGGCACGACTTGCAGGAAGCAATGGCTCGGGTGGTGGACGGAGCAATGATTTGGGGCGGCGAAGGCGCCGTTTTGCAAATTCGCGCACTGCCTTTTCCACACTGGGCTCGGTTGGCCGTCTTCGGACCCAGGATATCGGTAGCAGCCATGGACGCTGGAGCTTGGGCCAACTCTGACGAATCGGCATCGTGGTGCCGGCGCATTGCTCGTGACGTCTGGCAATTTGACCAGCAGGCCTGTTCCTCCCCTCAGGTGTTATTCCTTGAAAGAGGAAATGGCGACTCGATCACGAACTTTCTCACAGTTCTTCAACGGGCTTTCGAGAACGAGAACGAGGCGCATCCCCGCCGCGCCATCGCTGCTGCCTTGACCTCAGCAATTTGTCATGCCCGCGCCTCTTGGCTTGTCAACGACCCCACGCATCAGGCGGTCTTTCCGATGGGGCCGGATTGGACACTGCTGGTCGGCCGTGGATCGGACCTTCCCCAACCAGTGCAGGGAAGAACTTTGACGGTTTTGGAGGTGGACAATCTGCTGGATGCGTTTTCGAAATTCGACGGAAACGTGCAGACTCTGGGTTTAGGCATTGCCGATCCGGAGAAGGAACGGAAACTAGTCTCCCTCGCAGGCAACAGAGGCGTGGACAGGATTGTGAAGCTTGGCCAGATGCATGTATTTGTTCCTCCATGGGATGGTCTCGATTTGATCCGTCCCATGGTTCGAATGGTTCGGCATGTCTGCTCAACTGGCTAAATACTGGGAGAAAACGCAAATGAAAAACGCGACCGATTTTCTCAGAAGTTTGGACACCAATGCCAGGATGTTGGCCCCAGCCGCCCGAGCGACCTTCGAGGCGAACCCGGGACTTTGTTCCTGGCTGTTGAACCCGCTTGCTCATTGGGCTGGAGCCGCCTATGGCGATCGAGCTTTTGAAGATGCCGCCAAAGGCTACGCGAGGTACTGTCTCGGCGTCTGGAAGTGCCAACAACTTTATGAAAAAAACGGCCGGTACACGCCCGAGAATCTTCCCGAGCTCATCTCGGAAGTCTATGAAGACGAAGGCTACATGGTCCCCTACATGTGGGCCGCAATCCTCATCTATCCTTTCTGGCCATCCATGGTGAGCCACATCGCAATGTATCGGGACGATTTTCTGAACGCCCTGCCCCGCAGCGCTAAAGTTTTGGAGTTAGCCTCCGGTCACGGTGTGATGAGCCTGCTGGCGGCCGAAACAAGGCCGGACATCCAATTGAAGGGATACGATATCAGTCCGCCTGCGGTAGCAGTGGCCAATCGCCTGCTCGCCGCCTCCGGGCATGCGTCTCGTGTGGCATTTGAGATTAAAGATGCTCTTAATCTGAATTCGACGGAAGGCGGGCGATCTTATCAGGGAATTATTGCTGCTATGCTGGCCGAGCATCTGCAGGATCCGCGGCCGTTATTCAGGGTGATCGCCCATTACCTTGCCGACGATGGCCTGGTTTTCTTCAGCACGGCCCTGGAATCGGCCCAGCGGGACCACACCTTCGAATTTCATCACGAAAGCGAACCCGTGGAAATGGCCGAGGAAGTAGGGCTCCGCGTTACCCGGCTTGTCAGTGATGCCGGCTCTCCCGCTCCCGGAGGCCGGTTCCTGCCCCGTGCTCTAGCTATGGTGCTGCGCCGCCGTTGATCCATCCTTGCTGTACGAATACCAGCAGTTCGAGCTTCGGATCAGAACGGGTCGGTCGAGCGATTCTTATGCCGATGAGCTTTGAAGAAGTAAAAGCGCATTTGAAACAGCGCTTCCCGTTCATCATGGTGGACAGGGTGCTGGAGCTAGAGCCCGGCAAACGCATCAAGACCCTTAAGAATGTTGCAGGCAACGAGATTCAGTTCCTTGGGCATTTCCCTGACTTTGCCATCATGCCGGGGACTTCGATCATCGAAGCGATTGGGCAAAGTGCGTCGATTCTATTCAGCCATACCACGGGCAAAGGCATGAACTCGGGCGAGTTTATGGCGCTGGCTGGCGTGAATGACATGCGGTTTCTGGTGCCCGTGCTGCCCGGTCATACCATGATCATGGAAGTGAGTATCGTCAAGATGACCGAGGAAGCGGCGCTGGTCGAAGGACTTGCACGCGTCGAGGAGACAGTGGTGACGCGAGGCCGGCTCAGCTTCGCCCGAAAGATCGTGTAAATGTGTCTAACGTCGGCGTGGCATTGGAGATGCTGCGGGGGCGAACGCGCTCTGACTTCAGGCGTTTCAAATCCCACATGGTGATGTTCTCCCGCCCGCTGCCGGACTGCCAAAATCAAGTCGAGGGATCAACCTGTACAGAATCCTATGCGCTACCGGCCATTTGAAGACCCGCTAAAACTCATTCCTCGCCTACTTACCAGACTGAACAGCATCTGGGTGAGTCGCACCTACCCATTTGCCTCAATCGGGCGCAATGTCTCGCTTCACTTCACCAGTGAAGTGAGCCGGCAAAGGGCGACCAGGATCAGCATTGGGAATTCCGTAGCGATCAAAGAGCAGGCATGGCTTAATGTGGCTACCGATGATCCTAATGGTGAACCCACGATTGTGATTGAGGACAACTGCGTGATTGCCATCGGCAGTATTCTCACGGCTAGAAATCAGATTCATCTGGAACGGAATGTGAATGTTGCTCAGCGGGTCTTGATTTCGGACCACAATCATGCATATGAAGACATCGAGAGAGCAATCCTGCGACAAGATATCACCGACGGTGGTCGAATTCGAATTGGCGAAGGATCCTGGATTGGCCATGGGGCTGCCATTATCTGCTCACGAGGCGAGCTGACGATAGGACGCCACTGTGTGATTGCCGCCAACTCGGTAGTCCTGCAGAGCATTCCGGATTACTCCGTGGCTTTCGGCGCCCCTGCAAAGGTTATCCGGCAGTATGATGCGACAAGTAGGAGATGGCGCGTCGGTCAAGTGAAGACCGAAGGCTTACGAGATACCGAAGATATGGTCCGGGTCGCTTCCATTCGTCCCGGAATTGACAAAATGGCTACTTCCTAAAGCCCACGAACAGCGATACTCTGTTGTATCCATGGAAATAAACCTCACATCACAGCCGCTCGTCAGTATCGTCACTCCGGTTCACAACGAAGAGGAGCACCTGGCGGAGTGCATTGAAAGCATTCTGGCGCAGACCTATCAAGACTGGAACTACACCATTGTGGACAACTGCAGCACGGATAAAAGCCTGGAGATTGCTTGCCGTTATGCCGCGAAGGATGCTCGAATTCAGGTTCATAAGAATCTGCAATTCTTGGAAATGATACCCAATCTCAACCAAGCGATTCGACAGATGTCTCCGGCGAGCAGATACTGCAAGGTAGTTCTGGGGGACGATTGGATTTTCCCCGGCTGCCTAGAGAGAATGGTTGCAGCTGCGGAGGCATACCCGTCGGTGGGGATAGTGAGTGCCTACCAGCTGGAGGGCCAGCACGTTCGGTTCACAGGTTTATCCAGGGCGAGGAAACTGATCAGTGGCCGCGAAGCCTGCCGTAATTTCCTCTTGGAGAAGCACTGGATGTTCGGCTCACAAACATCAGTGCTGTACCGGGCAGATCTCGTTAGAAACCGCAATCCTTTCTATCTCGAGACGAACGCTTACACGGATTTCGAGGCGGCCTTTGCACTTCTCAGAGTGTCCGACCTTGGCTTTGTCCACGAGGTTCTGTCGTTTTCGAGACCCCGGGCTGCTTCGCTTGGCGCCATTTGTTCGGATAGCGGGGCGCAGTTCCGAGGCCTTCTAGACATTCTATTTACGTACGGAAGAGAGTGTCTAAGCGGTGATGAGTTTGAAGAGTGTCTTGGCCGCGAGCTGTCTCTATACTATAGATTTCTCGGCCGGCGTGTGCTGGTCGACTACGACCGGGGGTTTTGGAATTACCACAAGGAGACATTCACTAAGGCGGGAATTAGCTTCAGCAGCCTCCGTCTTGCAAAGGCAGCTATTCGTGAGTTGTGTCTGTCGGTCGTGGACCCAAGAGCAACGCTAGACAGTATCAGGAGATTCTTCGTGTTGAGAAGGATCAGGAGCCATCAAATTAGGAAAATAGTTTTACAGGGTACGATGCGCGCTCGTCCTAACATTTTGTAGGATGGGCACATCCTCGGTCGTGCGCAGCACGGGGTCCTGCAGTAGCGCGCCAGAGGGACGACTTGAGCGGTAACCGAGACGGTAAGAGCATGATTCAGGCCGAACTGGAAAGAGGGAAAACCGTTGCTCTGTGGGGGAACTTTGGGCCGGGTAACTTGGGCAATGAAAGTACTCTTAAGGCAATCCTTCACGAGCTCCGCTGTGTTCTACCGAATGCTGAAATCAGTTGTATCTGCACCGGCCCAGCGTGCACGGCAACGACACACAAGGTCGAGGCGATCCCTCTTAGTCCCGTGCTCATTAGTGGCTGGGAGGGCGGCGGTAGACCAGCAAAAGTGCTTCGTTCGGTCTTTCTTGGTGTCGTTAACGAGCTTTACAGGTGGCTTAACGCCTTTCTGGCTCTCAAGGGTACTGATGCGGTCATCATCCCGGGGACGGGCCTGCTTACAGATGCATACGGCCTCGGTAACTGGGGACCCTATGGCCTATTCGAATGGTCGCTTATTGCGAAACTTTGCGGTTGCAAGCTGCTCTTCGTAAGCGTAGGGGTCGGCCCCATTTACACTCGGGCGGGCAGAGTTTTGGTCAAAGCGGCGCTTCGGCTCGCAGACTTCCGCTCTTACCGGGACGTCTCCTCCCTGCAATATCTCCAAGGAATTGGGTTCCGGGCCAATGAGGACGCGGTCTATCCGGATCTGGTTTTTAGCTTGCCTGAACTACGACGTGCTCGTGACATCAGCGTGGGTAGACCAGTTGTCGGCCTTGGCCTGATGGGGTATGTTGGCAAATACAGCGTTGAGAAGTCCAGCATGTCAACCTATTCGAACTATTTGGAAGGTCTCGTGAGTTTCGTCAGCTGGCTGCTCGGCCACGGATACGATGTCAGGTTGTTGATTGGAGATCTCGGCGATCAAGGGATGAGAGAGGAGTTCAGAGCGCTTCTAAAGGAGCGTTCGCTGGGGGGCGAGGGGGACAATCGAATCATTAGTGAGCCCATCGGATCTGTAGAGGACCTATTGTTACAGCTTGCAGCGACGGACTTCGTTGTGGCAACCCGGTTTCATAATGTCCTGCTGTCGCTCCTCCTGAATAGACCTACAATTGCCATTTCGTTCCACCAGAAGTGCTCTTCACTTATGGCTCAAATGGGGCTAGCGGACTACTGCCTGGACATTAATCACTTGCACGCCGATGAGTTGATAGACCAGTTTTGTCAGCTCGAGAAAAATGCTGCAGACCTGCAGGGGACACTGGCTGAAAGAGTGAAAGAATGCCGCAACGCACTGGAGGAACAATACGCGGTTATCGTCGGGAAAATGTTCCCTGAAAGAGACAGGGCGTTGACGCCAGCGTCTGCTGTGGAACTTAGATCTAGCCCGGGTGGTCACGTGCGACTATGACTGAGGTGACGAACCTGCCTATAAGGCCTGGGACCGGCGGCGCCGCGGAGCAGGAAGGGGGTAACTTGGGCACAGCAAGCGTCAAGTATTACAAGCGGGATTTCTGGATTGAAGAGAACCAGAGATACATCGAGCCGCATTTTCGGCTCACCAAGGCAGCGCGCATCGTCAACAGACTGGCGGGAGAAAAGGAATGCGACTTGCTGGATGTCGGTTGCGGGCCGGCAACGCTGGCGCACCTTCTGGATGAGAACATACATTACTACGGCATCGACATTGCACTTCACAAAAAGGCTCCCAACCTGCTCGAAGCGGACTTTGCCGTGAATCCCATTGCCTTTAACGGCAGGCGCTTCGACATCATCGTGGCGCAAGGCGTATTCGAGTACATCGGCGAGGTCCAGGCACAAAAATTTAAGGAGATATCTCAGCTCCTGAACAAGGGCGGCAAATTCCTGGTGTCATATGTGAATTTCAATCACCGAAAGAGGCTCATCTACTGGCCTTACAATAATGTGCAGCTGTTCGACGACTTTCGAAAAAGCCTGGAGCAATTCTTTCACATCGACAGATTCTTTCCCACGTCCCAGCAGTGGCATCACGGCGAACCCAGCAGGCGGCTCATGAAGTCGGTTCAAATGCACATCAACGTAAATATTCCTGTCCTCAGCCGGATGTTTGCCGTGGAATACTTTTTTATTTGTTCGCCCCGGGCGCTCGCCATATGAAAGATCTGAAAGAGAAGACAATCCGCGGCGGGTTGGCAAGGCTCATGGCCCAAGCCGCCGATTTTTGCCTTCGCCTGGGCTCGCTTATGGTATTGGCGCGGCTTCTGGATCCGAAGGATTTCGGACTGGTCGGCATGGTGACCGCGTTTACCGGAGTCCTAATCCTTTTGCGCGACTTCGGCCTTTCGGCTGCGGCTATTCAGCACACCAGCGTGACGGAGGATCAGCTTTCCAATCTGTTCTGGATCAATGTACTCGTGGGTATGTTGCTTGCTCTGCTGTTGGTCGCCACTGCGCCGGCAGTTGCCGCCTTCTATCATGAGCCCCGGCTTCGAGCGGTGAGCGCAGCATTATCGCTAAGCTTTCTGTTCAACGCCGTTGGAATACAACACGGCGCCATGTTGCAACGTCAAATGCGGTTCGCCGCGTTGGCAGTCATCAACACTATCAGTTTGATGTTGAGTATCGCCTTCGCCATCGGCGCAGCGGTGGCTGGCTTTGGATATTGGGCCTTGGTGGCCATGACGGTTTCCGGTCCGCTCATGGCCAGTATCGGCTTTTGGATGGTTGCCGGCTGGATCCCGGGGCCGCCTCGCCGGAGGACCGGAATCCGATCGATGATTCGGTTCGGCGGCACGATCACTCTCGGCGGTCTGGTGGTGTATGTTGCCACTAACTTCGAAAAGGTTCTGCTGGGCCGTTATTGGGGTGCCGACGCAATCGGCCTTTACGGCCGTGCATTCCAGCTCGTCAACATCCCCACAGCCAATCTGAATGGCGCCGCTGGTGAAGTGGCTTTCACCGCACTCTCACGACTTCAGAACGATGGTGATCGTCTAAGGCGGTATTTTCTGCGAGGCTATTGCTTGGTATTGGCAATGACCGTCCCTCTGACCCTTTTGTGCGCACTCTTTTCCGCTGATGTAGTTCAGGTGTTCCTTGGGGCCAAGTGGAGCGCGGCCGCCCCTATTTTCCGGTTCTTGGCGCCGACGATTTTGGTATTTGCGATCGCAAACCCCTTGTCGTGGCTGCTCCTTGCACTTGGGCTAGTTAAGCGACAACTCCAAATGGGACTTGCTATCGCGCCGACCATGATTGTGAGCTATGTGATCGGACTGCCCTTCGGGCCGAGAGGCGTGGCATTTGCTTACTCAACCGTGATGCTGCTATGGCTGTTTCCCCTTATCGCGTGGGCTGTGCATGGCACGGCCATTTCCTTCCGCGATATCTTGGTGACCGCGTGCAAGCCCCTCGCATGCGGCATGGTGGCCGCCGGTTTTGCCTTGGCAGTTCGCGTGGCTTATGGCCACGTACTCTCTCCTCTCCCGCGATTTGCATTGGAGAGCGGTGTTCTTCTCGCCACCTTCTTAGTGATGCTCTTGTTCGTGGCAGGTCAAAAAGCGCTCTACGTGGATTTGGTTCGCGGCTTGATGAAACGCCCATCGCTGGAAGAGAAAAGCCTCGTTACCGCTTAGCAGTTGGACATGATTTTCCATGAGACCAGAGTGTCCGGGGTGTTCGAAATCCACATCGAACCGAAGGCGGATGAGCGCGGCTTCTTCGCGCGTTTCTGGTGTCAACAGGAATTCGAGGCACACGGGCTGAATCCGACTGTGGTGCAGTGTAACGTCTCGTTTAGTCGGCACAAGGGAACGTTACGGGGGATGCATTACCAGGCGGAGCCGCATACGGAAGCCAAACTGGTTCGGTGCACGCGTGGCGCCATCTATGACGTTGCTCTGGATCTGAGAGCGCACTCTCCCACTTACCGGAAGTGGATTGCAGCTGAGTTGATGAGCGAGAAGCGCAACATGCTGTACATTCCGGAGGGGTGCGCGCACGGTTTCCTAACCCTGGCAAACGACACCGAAGTCAGCTATCAGATGTCTAATTTCTACGCTCTCGACTATGGGCGGGGCGTGCGTTTCGACGATCCAGCATTCCAGATCGCTTGGCCTGGCCCCATCGAAGTCATCTCGGAGCGAGACCGAAGCTACCCAGACTTCAACCTCTGATGACAAGCCTTCAGCAGACCATCGCGCAAAGCGGTTCCCGGAATACAGGCGGGGAGTTGTATGACTTCGCGGCCAGTCTGTTCCCGGTTTGCCGGAGCATAACGGGGAACGGACTGCGGGAGACGCTGCGGGCAATTGGAGCGAGAATTCCACTACAGATTCACGAGGTGCCCAGCGGCACGCCTGTCTTCGACTGGGTCGTCCCAAAAGAATGGAATATCCGCGATGCCTATATTGCCGATGAGCAGGGCAGGCGCTTGGTCGATTTTCGTGGCTCGAATCTGCATGTAGTGAATTACAGCATTCCGATACATGCCAGGATGTCATATGCGGAGCTAAAGCCATATCTGCATACGATTCCCGAGCATCCAGAATGGATACCTTATCGGACGTCCTACTACAAAGAGGACTGGGGATTGTGCCTAGCTCACGAGCAGTTACAGAAACTTGATTCACACGAACGGTACGAAGTGTGTATCGATTCCTCATTGGAGGAGGGAGCGCTCACATATGGCGAGTGCTACCTACCGGGACAGATCGAAGATGAGATATTAATATCATCCCATTGTTGCCATCCGTCGCTGGCAAATGACAATCTCTCCGCAGTTTCCGTGGCGACGTTTCTCGCCGATGAGCTCGCGAAACACAGCCTTCGGTACACCTACCGGTTCGTGTTCGCACCGGGAACCATCGGAGCGATCACGTGGCTGGCGCGCAATAGGGAGGCCGCACAGCGAATTCGGCACGGGCTGGTCCTATCGGGCATCGGGAATGCCGATCGTTTTCACTACAAGAAGAGCCGTCGGGGAAATGCCGAGATCGATCGTGCTGCGGCCCGCGTGCTTGCGCAGCTGCCGCAGGCTGGTACTGTGTTGGAGTTTTCGCCTTACGGCTATGACGAGCGCCAATACTGTTCTCCGGGATTCAACCTTCCTGTAGGTTGCCTGATGCGCAGCGTATGGGGAACTTTCCCGGAGTATCACACATCCGCTGATAATCTCGACTTCATTCATGCTGCACAGCTCGCGGAAGCATGGCGGGTATGCCTGAACATCTTCGACGTGCTGGAGAGCAACTACGCGTATCGGAACCTTAATCCTTTCTGTGAGCCTCAGCTTGGCCGACGCGATCTATATGGCTCGCTGGGCTGCAGCCCTAGTATCGCCGAAGAAATCAATGCGCGTCTGTGGGTGCTTAACTTCTCGGATGGTAATCACTCCTTGCTAGACATTGCCGAGCGATCCGGCATCGCCTTTTCAATCATTCGAGAGGCGGCTGACCTGTTAGTCCGGAAACAGCTACTCGTCGCCGTCGGCGGGGAGAGTCTCCGACGCGAGCAGTCTCACGCCAGCGAAGCAGTTCTTACCTTCAACACAACGTCCACCTTTCGCTAACACTTGTCGTTCAAGTAGTCCTGCCATAAATAGGTAAATAATGAAGATATTGCTGACCGGTCACAAGGGGTATGTCGGTGCCGTTGCTGCTCCTATGCTATGCAGCGCAGGCTATGACGTTCATGGACTGGATGCCGATCTGTTCGATGGGTGCGATTTCGGCCATACAGCTTTCGCGATACCGGAGCTGCGCAAAGATATACGAGACCTGGTGCTGCAAGATCTCGAAGGCTTCGACGCGGTCGTTCACCTGGCGGCGTTATCAAATGATCCGCTCGGCAACCTCGACGCCGGCCTGACCTATGAAATCAATCACAGGGCTTCGGTCCATCTGGCGGCACTGGCCAAAGCGGCGGGGATTGGACGTTTCGTGTTCGCGTCTTCATGCAGTACCTATGGGGCTGCCGGCGACGCTTTCCACGATGAGACTGCGCCTCTGAATCCGGTTACGGCCTACGGCGAGTCGAAGGTCTTGGTAGAGCGCGACGTCGCTGCCTTGGCCGACGAGCGCTTCAGTCCCACCTACCTTCGCAATGCTACGGCCTATGGAGTCTCGCCGCGACTGCGATTGGATATCGTTTTGAACGATCTGGTAGCTTCGGCGTTCACGACCGGCAAGATCTACATCAAAAGCGACGGCACGCCCTGGCGCCCAATCGTTCACATCCGCGACATCGTGAATGCCATTATTGCAATGCTGCAGGCGCCTCAAGATGCGATCCACAATGAGACCTTCAATGTTGGACAAACCAGCGAAAACTATCGCATCAGCGAGCTGGCGGAGATCGTTGCTGAGACTGTTCCCGGCTCGCGGGTCGAGTATGCGCCCGATGGCGCTTCTGACAAGCGGTGCTACCGGGTCGACTGCGACAAAATCCAGCGGATGGTACCCGGCTTCCGGCCACAATGGAATGCGCGTCAGGGTGCGCTGGAGCTGTACGAAGCCTACTGCGCGATTGGCTTGACAAAGGAAGACATCCAGGCCAGCCGTTATATCCGCATTCACCAGATTCAGCGCCTGCTGAACGCTGCACAGATAGACCGTAGCCTGCGTTGGATCAACCAAAATGCTGCATCAGCAGTCTTTGCCTGAATGTGAAGATGAGCCAATGACCATGACGAACACACTGACCATGCCCGTTGCAGTTGAGCAAACATGCTCCACAAAGCCGTGCCGGTTCTGCGGCGCTGAGCTGCGACAGACGTTTATTGATCTGGGAATGTCTCCATTATGCGAGACGTATCCGGCTGCCACCGACCTAAACCGAGGCGAGACGTACTACCCTCTACATGTTTATGTGTGTGCAGAATGCTTCCTGGTCCAACTGGAGGAGTTTGAGAGCGGCGAGAACATTTTCAGCGACTATGCATACTTCTCGTCCTACTCGGATTCCTGGTTGAAGCATTGCGAAAAGTATTGCGCCAGGATGGCTGACCGGTTCGGGCTGACGTCGAATAGCTTTGTCGTTGAGGTCGCCAGCAATGACGGCTATTTACTCCAGTATTTTCTGCGCAAGGGAATTCCGATCCTGGGCATTGAGCCGGCGGCGAACGTCGCCAAAGTTGCGGCCGAGCGAGGTATTCCTACGCTGGTCCGGTTCTTTGGCACACAACTGGCTAGGGAACTTGTACGCGAGGCTCAAAGTGCTGATCTGCTTACCGGAAATAATGTGCTGGCGCAGGTCCCTGATTTGAACGACTTCGTCGAAGGGCTCAAGATTCTGCTGAAACCTGAGGGAGTCTTGACACTGGAGTTTCCGCATCTTCTGCAGCTGATTCGTCGTAACGAGTTCGACACGATTTACCACGAGCACTACTCGTATTTTTCACTGCTGACAACGGTGAGAATCCTTGAGGCACACGGACTGCGAGTTTTCGACGTGGAAGAACTTGCGTCGCATGGAGGATCGCTGCGGATTCTTGCGTGTCGTTGCGAAAGCGGGAGCCATGCCACAACTGGCGCAGTGCAGAAGGTACTCCAGGATGAAGCGGATGCCGGACTGAACTCCATCAGTGGATACGAGAGCTTTGGCCGCCAGGTGCTACAGACCAAGTTGGCGTTCGTGGAGTTCCTGATTCAGGCGACGAAGGAAGGGAAGGCGATTGCAGGATACGGCGCTCCTGGCAAGAGTGCAACATTGCTGCACTACTGCGGCGTAGGCAAAGACCTTATTGCTTACACGGTTGACCGCAGTCCCTACAAACAAGGACGTTTTCTGCCAGGCAGCCATATTCCGATTCATCATCCCGACCGAATCGCGGAAACAAAGCCGGATTACGTGGTGATCCTGCCCTGGAATCTAAAAGACGAGATCATGCAGCAGTTGCAGTTCATTCGCGAGTGGGGTGGCCAGGTCCTTGTGCCAATCCCCGAGCTCGCAGTTTACTGAGACATTTGGCGCGGAGGTGCGGAAATGAAAGTCGTTCTCTTCTGCGGTGGGGCGGGCATGCGATTGCGGGGCTACGCCGATGACGTGCCTAAGCCAATGGTGACGATTGGCTCGCGGCCCATTCTTTGGCACGTAATGAAGTACTATGCGCATTTCGGTCACAAGGACTTCATCCTGTGCTTGGGATATAAGGGCAATTGCGTCAAGAACTATTTCCTGCAATATGACGAGTCGGTGTCAAATGATTTCGTCTGGTCTCAGGGCGGCAAGAATATTCGTTTTATGAACCGGGACATAGACGACTGGACGATCACGTTTGTTGAGACGGGTGCGAGTGCAACGATTGGTGAACGCCTGAAGGCCGTAGAGCCTTATCTCGAGGGCGAAGAAATGTTCCTGGCGAACTACGGTGATGGCCTAAGTGATGCACCGTTACCCGATATGCTCGAGAAATTCAGCCGTAGCGATGCTGTTGCCTCTCTACTTCTGGTCCAGCCGACCGCGACCTTCGATATTGTCACCGCGGCGCCCGAGGGCAACGTAACGGATATATGTCCGCTGGCTGGGAGCGATATCTGGATCAATGGTGGCTTCTTCATCATGCGTTACGAGATATTCCGGTACATCCATCCGGGCGATGAATTGGTGCGCGAGCCATTCCAGCGTCTGATTCAGCAGCGGCGGCTGCTGTCATATAAGTACAACGGCTTCTGGCAGTGCATGGATACCTTCAAGGACAAGCAGCGTCTGGAAGAGCTAGACCAGACGGCGGCTCCCTGGAAAGTCTGGAACCACGTCCATGCCGGTTCGCCGAGAACGGCAAAAGTTCTGTCGGCCGCCATATGATCGGATTCGGGCCAAAGCCGACTGGAAATACTTTGCGTGTCCTCTGTCTCGGTGCTCATTCCGATGACATCGAAATTGGTTGTGGCGGGACGATCCTCTACCTTCGCGAAACCTTCCCCAACATTGAATTTCAGTGGGTGGTGTTCAATGCCGTCGGCGTTCGCGAAGGTGAGGCACGGCGATCTGCAAGCTTGTTCGCCGGTTCATCGCTACGCGAAATCACTCTGAAGTCTTTCCCTGACGGATTCATGCCTTACGTCGGCGGCGAAGTGAAGACGGTCTTCGAACAGCTGAAACAGTCGCCCTCACCGGATCTCATCCTATGTCCTTGGCGCAATGATGCACATCAGGATCATCGGCTCGTTTCGGAGTTGACGTGGAATACCTTTCGCAACCAGCTAATCCTCGAATATGAGATTCCAAAGTACGATGGCGATATGGGGCGGCCGAATGTCTTTGTTCCACTCGAGGAGGCCCAGTATCGAAAGAAAGTCGACAATCTCTTTGATGCCTTCCACTCCCAGCATAGTAAGCCGTGGTTCGATGAAAGCACCTTTCTGTCTCTCATGCGGCTGCGCGGCATGGAGTCGAACTCTCCCAGCCGTCATGCCGAAGCCTTTTACTGCCGCAAGCTGGTTTTAGGCTAAGGGGTGAGGAAAGATCGTTGGGTTTCAGTCAACTGGAACTGCTTTCGCGAGTATCGTCAGCAGGTGTCTGGCGAACAAGAATGACCCATTTACATCTGTACAGTTCTCTAAGTTAGGGCACTACTTATGGATGATTGCTTAGATTCCCTAAAGCCGCATATTGCTGTGTTAGGCCTTGGGCATGTGGGACTACCCACTGCGCTGGGTTTTGTCGAGATGGGCTGGAACGTGATAGGAGCGGATGACGATGCCTCCAAAGTGGCAATAATTCAGTCGGGGGGGACACCGTTCTACGAACCAGGTCTCGATCAGTTGCTCGCTCGCGGACTGACTGGCGGTCGGTTGACTCTCACACATTGTGTAGACGAAGCCGTGCGCGCGGCGACAGTCCTGTTTGTCTGTGTGGGCACGCCTCAGAAAGACAGCGGCGAAGCCGACCTGAGTCAGGTCGAAGCGATCGTCCGCGTCATTGCGCGCAATCTGAACGGGTACAAGTTGATCGTAGAGAAGAGCACTGTCCCGGCGATCACTGCCCACTGGATAAAGAAAACGGTTGCCCGATTTGCGAGGATGTCGAGCAGCGACGGCTCCGGTTGTGAGTTTGACGTGGCTTCGAATCCGGAGTTCCTGCAGGAGGGTCGAGCGGTCGAGAACATTTTCAAACCCGATCGCGTGGTGATTGGAGTGGAGTCGGAACGGGCGCGCGACCTGTTGGACCGGCTCTACCGACCGCTGGGATGTCCGATTCTCGTCACTAACATTAGTACTGCGGAATTGACCAAACACGCGGCGAATGCATTTCTGTCGACCAAGATCTCGTTCATCAATATGGTGGCTGACATGTGCGAGGCCGTTGGCGCCGACGTCAGCCAGGTGGCTCTGGGTATGGGACTGGATCCTCGTATCGGAACGCAGTTTCTGAGTGCGGGTATTGGGTTTGGTGGTTATTGCTTCCCCAAGGATCTTCGCGCCTTCATGTATCTGGGATACGAGCACGGGGTGGATTGCGGGTTGCTGCGAGAAGTGGAGAATATCAACCTGCGGCGCACAGAGACGTTCGTAAGAAAATTGCGGCGTGCCGTATGGGTGCTGCAAGGCAAGGAGATGGGCGTGCTGGGCGTGGCCTTCAAAGGTGGTACCGATGATATTCGTGAATCGCCAGCGGTGCGCATCGTCAAGGCGTTGCTGGAGGAAGGCGCACGGCTGCGAGTGCATGATCCGCAGGCCATGGAAGTTAGCCAGCGGGAAATACCGCCTCAGGCCGGTCGTCTGGAGTATAGTTCCTCGCCCTACGAGGCAGCGCGCGGAGCACACGCTCTGCTCGTCCTAACACCGTGGCAGGAGTATCGCGAGTTGGACTGGCCTCGCTTGCGCGAATTGATGGAAGTTCCGGTCATCGTAGACGGACGAAACCTGCTCGACGCCAACGTCGTGCGCTCGGCTGGTTTTGAGTATCTGGACATGGGCCGCAGTCATGCCATTGAAACGGAGGGCAGCGTTGGTGAGATTCTTCGGTGGCCGCTCTCCATCGGGAAAGAAACGCTCGGCGCTGCTAGCAGGTGATTCGTCACCCTCTTAGCGAATGGGTTCGCCTATGGCAGTCGGCACACAGTGTAATCAAGTTCCCTTCGACATCGTTGCCGGACTGGCTTCGGAACTGGAGATGATGCACCTGGAGGTATCGCAGGCTACCGCAGGCTTGGCAGCGCCAGCCGTCGCGCTGAAGAATCTGGCTGTGCAGGGCACGATACCTCCGCGAGTCGAGGCGGACTCGCTGAATTTTGCTGATGGGCTGAGTCATGCTGTCCTCGAATTGGCGCCGTGCGCAGCTTCCAAAAGAAATGCCTCCCGTTGCGGCTGGGGAAGGAATGTGTAGTAGCGGAAGATGGATTGCAAGAGAATGTTCGGACTACTGCCGTCCATGGAGGCTCCGGCCAGAAAATCGGCGCAGATCATCTCCAGGCAATACCCGCGGGATTTGTCCGAGCCCAGCATCAGGCTGGCGGTCTCGATAGCCTGCTCGATGACCGGCACCTGGCTCTTATAAACCTTGAAGAAGATCAGCTCCGACGGTTCACTGTCCTTTCCGGTTAGCTCTTTCTCTACCTCCCGTTTGAATTCCTCTTTCGGCATCTGGCGAGCCCTGTGCAACCAGGTTGCACTTTCGAAGTGCTGACCCTGCTTGCGAGCCAATTTCGCCAGCTCCAGTCCTTTCGCCCAGCCCACCTGCTTCAGGTCTCTCCTGACCTGAGGTGGCAGGTGCTCGTGGATCGACATCAGGTAATAGGCTTTCCGGCGGGACTCCGGAAAGCGGTTATTCAGAAAATCGTCAAAGGACTTCATGTTCTCCAGCCGCCAGTACTGGCCGGTGCGGACCTCGCAGAGATACTGACCGAGCTCTACGAACTTGCTATCGCGCTCGTTCTCGTGGCTGGCTTCCCATGCCAGGATGGCGTCAATCCGGCTGAGAACGAGCAGGGCGCGACGGCGATTCAGCTTAGGCGGCATCGGCGGATTCTTAGTAAGCAAGCTCGTCAAACAGACCAAGATCGACTCCCGGCTTGCGCACCAGCGCGGCATCGACCAGGTCGCGCTGTTCGAGGCATAGCCCGACAAAAGGGCACGTCGTACAAGGGTTCTGCGGAAAACGGATGCCGCTGTGCGGCAGGAACAGTCCAGCTTCGACGCCACGCACCGTGTCTTCCACCAGGGTCTCAAACTCTTTGCGCTGCTCGTCGGTGATGGTCGCGCGCAGGTACTGCACTTCGACCGCGCGCTTGCGAACGAAAACCACTTGGGCCACAGTGTCGATGCCGGTCATCCATGAGTAGCAGATGAGCTGCGGATCAAGTGCGGCGATGCCGGCCGGCTCTTCGGGATAGCGAGCTGACGAGGTCTTCCATTCCAGCACGCAGGGCACCCCGTCCAGTTCGCCAATGGCGTCGATGAAGGCGACGAAGTTGTTGCCGCCGCTTAGGGAACGGCTGAACTGAACCTGCTGCTGCCTGGGATGGCCTACCTCGACGCGTCCCTCCTGCACAATGCGCTCGATGAGCTGCACGCCTTGCTGAAACATCGTGTCCCAGGTGTCGCGGGCGGGATAAACCAGTTCCATGTTCTTGCAGGCGGACCATTGCTCGAATAGCTTCGCGGCAGGATCTTCGTGGCGGAACAGCGCCGCAATCGCCTGCTCAAAGGCGCGACCAAACAGCATGGCGGCACGCGTGTCCTTTTCCTGCCAGCCGTCGAGATAGCGATAGCGGTAACGGCGTGGACAGGTCAGATATTGCGAAATCTGCGTATAGCTGTAGGTCATTGCAACCTCCTATCCTTCTTTCCATAACTGATAGCAGCAGTCGTTTGTGGTGGGACGCGAGTCGGAGCTGATAGTTCCTCCCACTGGCTGGCGAGCGCGAATCCATCAAAATTGGTGAGCGAGATGTCGTTTCTAACCGTGTGGCTGACCTTGACGACTCCGATCAACCCGCGCAGCGCACGCTCTTCCAACTCGTCGTGGCGCAGCAACTCCGGGTCATAGAGAAAATCGCGCAGAAACCAGCCGAGCTTCCACATCGCCTTGGAAGTGCAATAGAGCCGGCCAACGATAGCAACGCCGGCGAACGGTTTGGGTTCGAGCACCGACAGTCGCAGCAGGTAAAACGGTTTCTGCGCATGCCACCGGTAGTGCGCGCCGTCGACACGCACCAGGAAAACACCATCGGAGACGGTTGTCTGAGAGTCGATGGTTGTCGCCGACAGCCCGGGGACACGGCGCTTCATGCCACGACCTCCTCACCCGTCCGCGCGTAGCTGTTGAGCTGGCACAGCAACGCGTCGCGGTCTTTCTGGGCCGAGTCAGCCAGGTGCTGGACGAAATCTTCGACCTGCTCGCGGGTGGCGTCTTTTAGCACTTCGGTACCGCAGAAGTCGACGGCATACGCTTTGACCAGATCGGGATCGAGCTTGTGCTGGCGAATGATCTGGCAGAGGCGATCTCGAACCTTGTGCCCGTTGCCATTGGCATTCCCCTGTTCGGTGCTGTTGCCGTTCGTAGCAGCGGGTGGAACCTTCGGAGCAGGGGCGGGGATGGCCGGCATGTGGACTGTGCCCATCTCTTCGACCGAGCAGATGCCGATTCCGTAGGCCTTGCGTAGAGCACGGTTGACGGCCCGAGTTTCGGCGATGCGCATCTCCGCGCCGCGGACGAGAGCGGAGACGTTGGACGGGTCGGCGTCGCCGTAGCCGACGAAACCGGCCGAGCCCTTGGACGGATAAACCGTCGCCTTCATCACGAAGCGATTTGCGGCGGAATCGCATAGCGAATCGACCGCTTCAACGTGAATGCCGCGGCATTTCTTGCGGCGGGCTAGCCGCAACAGGCCGGTGTGGGTGACGTACCAAGTGTTGTTGATGATCTGCAGTTCGCCGGCCTCTATAGAAAATCCGAACTGGTCCGTAAGATCGCGGAGAGACGCCGCCAAATGGTCGATGGTGCGCAAGCCCAGAATCCTCTTAGCGGCGCGAGAGTTTTGGCGGAGGAGTGCTCTTGCTGGAGAGACTGCCTTGGTCGTCATGCGAATGTGCGGTGCTTCCTCGTTCATAAAAACCTCTCAAGATGTCATCCAAAGTCATCCATAGGATGACATTATTCTGCGGTGATGTCAAGAGAATTTCGCTGTCAGTGATAGAATTTCCACAAGATGAGCGCCAAGGACACAAGGCTGACGTTTAGAGTCCGCACCGACATGAAGACGAGACTGGAATCGATCGCTGCCTCAGAGGGGAGAAGCGTCGCACAGATTTGCGAAGCATTCATACAGGCTGGACTGAATGCTTATCAGAAAAATGGGCTTAAACAGTTTAGGCGACAATTAGCTCGACACGACCAACTGGATGAAGGTTAGTCCTCTGTTGGTGAGTGAGCGGAGGCCCGGCCTCTATCGCAAGCTTTCGCCCTCTCCAGCCAATCCCGAAAACGTCAAGAACCCTCCGAGTTTGCCCACCGACGAGGACTTGATCGAATTCTCCGATATGAGACCTCGATCCAGCGCCAACTGGCTCTTGCGCTACAACCGGCTCGAACGGCGCCAGCGGGCCTGCAAAGGTGAGCACTTGCCGGCACCGGTCAGTATCGATGTTGCAGCGCGCTATACAGCTAAAGGTGGAGCAGGCGCAGTACACTGGCATGGACCACTTGTACTGCCTGCACCCAAAGCCCAAATAGGCGAGCATGCCCGCCCTGCGCGAAGCCTTACTCAAGTATTGGAGGCCGAATCTCGGGGCGCACCCATCTAGTAAATAGCTGGAGGTAGATATTTAATCGTAGGCGAATAAAATTTGAGTAACATAGATTATTTCTACTTCGTCTATGAGGTGGGCTCATTGGAAGAATATCCGCAGAATGGAGCCTTGATAACAGACAGGCGCGAGATCAATCGCCGCAATGCCCAGTGCTCCACCGGACCGAGAACCGTGGCGGGCAAATCCCGGTCACGCCGTAACGCCCTCAAGCACGGAATTCTTAGCTCAGTGCTGATTATCCGCAAAGGAGTTTTCACAGAAGATGGCGCGGCTTTCGAAGCACTGCTCAGCGACCTTGTGAACGACCTGGCACCCCTTGGCACTTTGGAGGAAATGCTTGTAGAGAAGATTGCGGTGTGCATGTGGCGCGAGAGACGGGCCTTGGAATGTGAGGTCTCCCTATCGGAGCACGCGCTGAATCGGCAAGTGCAAGGCCCCGCACAGAATGCTATCGCTAAGCTGGTCCGCTACGAGACGATGAATCACCGCCAACTGCACGCCATGAACCAGTTGGAACGCCTGCAGCGAGCCCGCAAAGGTGAGCACGTGCCGGCGCCGATCAAAGTGGAAATCGCGACCGACAGTTAAACACGAGAAACGATGTCGCTCGAGACCCGGCGTAGCGCGGGAACGCTCCCGTCTACGCGCGTGGTTTTGCCATCCCGGCAGCCTGACTTGACGGCTAGCGCATTTCGCATTCGCACTCCAGACTGGTTGCGTCGGTTGAATTTTACGAAACGAACCCAACTAACTGCCTTGGTTTCAGCAAATCCTATTAGACACTCTGAGCAGTCGCTGTGCTACAGGTTCCTGATTTTCGGGACCGCAATCGGCTTACGTCCGGTGGGCGAAGCGCCGATCTGTGTCGACGCTTCAGATATCTGATCGCGTCATTGCTTTTGGGTTTCGGCGCTCGCTGTCGGTCTCACCTATGTCGCGTGTGGCTCGCCAAGTGGGTCTGGTAGCGGTCAGGCGGAGACGACCTCTCCGCCGCCTTGGTTGAGAGGCGAGTGCGTCGCAGGATTTGATTGGATATTGTGTGTACCGGCTCCTTGCAGCCGGGCGGCCCTTACAGCAGGCTCAATGCACAACCGCTAGATGACACCGAGTACACGGACACGGCGGTAACGGCCAGCACGACCTATTACTATGTAGTTAGCTCGGTGGCTGAAAACGGTCTGGAAAAGCGTCTACTCCAACGAGGCGCCTGCGACCGTACCGTGACCTTAGCTTGTCTGCATACTGCCGGATGTGAAAGTTTGTAGTTTGCGCCGCCAACGAGTTTGCGAAACCGGTCCAAACAGCTTCTTGAGTTTGCAACTCTGTTGAGCAATTCCTCTCGACCCTGATCCTATGGCACTCCCAGCGGTATACGCTTTAAACAATCTCGAGCCTTGCGAGAGGCTGCATAATGGAAGTGCCATGATCCAGGCCCTGGCGGACCGCTATCGCTGCCCCACAGAGTTCCTCGACTTTGAACTTGCCGGGTCACTTTCCACAGATTCTGGGTACTTTCGGTGCAGCCACGACGCAATCTGCTTCGGGCGCACGTCGAACGGCTACTGCACACTGGATGCCGACGCACTACACTATGATGCGTTGCGCGATTTGGAAATTGCTGGATCCACGCTACGGCTACCGTTTAACCCAACTGAAGTCATCGAAAACCTTCGTCTGGAACGCTATGCTCGCCATTGCAAGCCGAGCGAATGGAGCTGGCGCGAACGAGCCCTCCGCGATGTGTATTACGCATTGCGACCCCACATGGGCGTCACGCTTCGCAAGCATCTACAACGACTGCATGCGAGTGGCTGGCGGCAGATCCCGTTCCCGCACTGGCCGGTCGATACTACGGTCGAGCAACTGAGCGAAGCGTTGCTGCTGGCCGCAATGAAGGCCAACGGCATCGATGAGATTCCGTTTATCTGGTTCTGGCCAAATGGCGGCAGAGGCTGCGTCATGGTCACGCATGACGTAGAGGATTGGGGTGGCTACAACTTCTGCCGGAAATTGATCGATATCGATGAGGCCCACGGCTTCACGGCCTCTTTTCAGTTTGTACCTGAGGGAACATATGAGCTTACGGAGACGCTGGTCGACGAAATCCGCACCCGCGGCTTCGAGGTCAACATCCAGGACCTGAATCACGATGGCTACCTCTTTGCCGACCGGCAGGAATTTCTTCGCCGGGTCGCAAAGATAAACAGGCACGGCAGGGCGTATGCTGCAAAGGGTTTCCGCGCGGCCGTGTTGTATCGCAATCTCGAGTGGTATGATGCGCTGGAATTTTCCTACGACATGTCCGTACCCAACGTCGCCCATCTTGATCCGCAGCGTGGCGGGTGCTGCACGGTATTTCCGTACTTCGTTGGCGATGTGCTGGAAATTCCTTTGACGACTACCCAAGACTATATGCTTTTCCATCTGCTGGGCGATTATTCCTTGAATCTGTGGGAAATGCAGGTGGAAGCAATTCTAAACAAGAATGGGCTGATGAGTTTTCTGGTGCATCCAGACTATATCGCGGAGCATAGGGCGCGACAGGTCTATTGCCAGCTTCTCTGCCGGCTGCACGACCTGAACGCCCGTAACCGCTTATGGTGCGCGCTGCCTGGCGAAGTGGACATATGGTGGCGTGCTCGAAGCAAAATGCGGGTAGCGCAGAGTGGGGGCAAGTGGCGGATCGAGGGACCCGGCTCAGAGCGGGCAGTGCTGGCACTTGCCAGGAATGCCGGCGATCGCATCGAGTATGAAGTCGACCCCGAGATGCGAGTGCTCAATGGCTATGACAACCCGCCAGCATCAGGTATGGTGAAATGAGCCTTACCTCTCCCAATCGCAACTTTTGCGCTTTGCTTGCTGCTTCGCTGCTGATCTGGTGGCATGTCCTCAGCACAACGTTCAACTTGGCGCTCCGCAACGATGCTTACACTCACATTCTTCTGATCATTCCGATCAGCGTCACGCTCATCATTTTGGGGCGCCGAAAACATGCATGGGAGCCAGCTCCCAGCATACTTGCCGGTTCAGCTCTGCTGGTCTTAGCCGTGATGATCGGCGGACTGGGGTCGACAAAAATGGGAATCTTTACCGGCGACATACGACTGGCGATCGAGATGTTAGCCGTCGTGGTGTGGTGGATCGGTTCCTTCATGTTCTGCTTCGGCGGGCAGGTCTTCCGCAGGACCGTGTTTCCGCTGCTCTTCCTGTTATGGCTTATTCCGCTGCCAGGGTTTGCCTTGAACCACGTTGTCGAACTCCTGCAACAGGATACAGCTTCGTGCGCACGAGAACTATTCACGATCATTGGTGTGCCGGTAACGCAGAATGGAACGGCCCTGACCGTCCCCGGACTTACGGTAGAGGTCGCACAGGAGTGCAGCAGCATTCGCTCCAGTATGGTGCTGATCGTGACCACCACGGTCATGTCGTACCTGCTTCTCCGTTCGTTCTGGGGTAGAACGATTGTGATCCTCGCCGCGGTTCCGCTTTCTGTAGCTAAGAACGGCCTCCGGGTCTTCACTTTGGCGGGTCTCGGTGCCTACGTGAATTCGGCAATTTTGAGCAGCCCGTTGCATCATCAGGGAGGAGTACTATTCTTGGCTGTCGCGTTGGTCGCGGTCTTTGCGCTAATCGCGATCATTGGCCGCGTAGAACGAAAGAGAGCGTCGACCATTGAAGCGATGTTACCGCGTCTATCGACATTAGGCATAAAGTAATCGGGCGCAATGAGGCTAGAAAATGCTTCCGCCATGCCGTCTTGGATCATTGCTCTACATGCGGCGCAATCACGATAAGGAGAGGGGCCGTTCTCCAGGTTCCAGGGTGAAGGGCAGATCCTGCATTGGTTTCTTGCTGGTCTCGGCTTTACTCGCCGGGATGCCCTGTCATGCGACAAGCAAAGATACAAACCCAAGCTGCAGCGAAAAAAAAGCAGCTGTCGGCCAGGAGACCAAACAAGCCGCAAACGTCGAGGATTCTACTGCGGTGGTCCCAGATTATCCACCCTCGCGGGGCATCAAGCTAACTTGGGATCCGAGTGCTTCGCCGAAGAGGGTGGTGGCCGGGTACAACATATTTCGCTGCGAGATAGGGCCCGATCGCGATAGGAGTCATGGCGAGTGTGAGTTCAAGCAACTCAATCCCCACCACATTCCGATTATAGGAAGTACTTGCACCGATTACGACGTGCAGCCGGGCCACACGTATATCTATGAGGCCCAAACCGTGGGTAGCAATACGAGAGTCAGTACAATGTCGAATCGAGCCACGGCGACTGCGCGCTGACGGCAGCTACTACCTGAGCCGCTAATTGCAATCGCAGTCCGCAGCTTCAAGATCCAAATAACCTGCCATACGGGCGGTTATGCCAGTAGGGCGGGTACCTAGGCGGATTCAAGAGGAGCAGCCACCCATCTGTATCAGTCGACCGACCTATCATTCGCTTTCCTGTTCAAGGGATTGGACCTTAGCAGTAGGACTACATGTTGTTTGAAAAGAACAGCTTAAGGCCATTTACATGGACAGAATCGTGATGTTTCCGAGGCCCTCAGATTGGCGTGGGCGGAGCCACCGCCGTTTCGAATTAGAGTTTCCCGTGCGCCTCAAATTCCAGGTCGGTTCCACCAGTTCCGAGATTGAGACAGTCAGCAAGAACGTGAGTATCGGTGGACTTCTGGTCAGAAGCGTGCTGCCTGTGCCAGAGGACATTCCTATCAACTTCATCCTGAGCGTGCACGGCAGAGAATCCCTTCGGCCGGTTCATTTGTTAGGCGAGGGCCGGATCGTGCGCGTAGAAAGCGGCGAGGTAGAAGGGACGTTCATAATAGCGGTGAAGTGCACTGCCCTGGTCACGCAACTGAAAGAGTATCTGCCAATCCAAGAGACGTGACAGGGCGAAGCATAGGACTCAAGCTGCGTAGACAGCATAGGCGCTCCTGTTAGAGAGCGCCTTTTTCTTTTGTGCGAATTGGATCGTGCTTAGGCGGACCGAGCTCCTGTCATGCGGCGCGCCTGCCGAACGGCCCCCATACAGGCTAGGGTAGCGATCAGCAAGTATGCCAATGCAGAGCCGCCTTCCGGCACAGTAAGAATGTCAATCTGACCCCACATCTCCTGCGGTCCGGTTGGGTTGAAAGGTTCCGTGTAGAGAAATAGGCCGCTATAACTACTTAGCCCCGCAAGACTGTGTGTCGTTACGTACGCCACCAAGCTCTGCGCACCCGGATCCAGGGAGCCCAGACTCCAGCCATGTCCGGTTGCAACCGATGTGAGATACCACATTGCCTGTGAGATTGAGGACTGCATAGCCGAACTCGGATTGGTCGTAAACATCATATTCGCCAGATATGCTAGTGCCTCATAACCAAAAACGGCACCCTGAGCACCCGTCCAGGTACTAACGACGTTAGACCAGTTAGCATTACCGAATAGGGTATCGGAGCCTATGTTGCCGACGTTCAAGGACGAGACCTGATAGCCGGTTGCTGTCCAATGCTCCCCTGAGGTAATGTTGTCATAGTAGTCATCGCAGATAAACCCTGGCGAGGTTTGGCCGGGGCCAACGTTCACGCCATTGATGGAGCCGTCGTAAAAGCCTGTTGCAACCGACTCCCCTTCACCACTCCAAACATTACCCTGGTATCCGCCATTGAAGTACATCTGCGTATTGAAGATCTGTGCAAGTGCAGAGGATGCGCAAAACACGCATGTCAGTCCTACCAGGAAGAGGAGAATTCGTTTCATTTTTCATGTCCCCTTAACGCGTTCTACACACCACAACAGGGACTGCTCGAGTCGTTACACTTAGGCCCGCAACTATCACCTTAATGCGAAATCTAATGCTGTCAAGAATGATAATTTCTGCGACTAGTTGCAAACCTTTGCAACCGATATAACGACAATGTTTTCAATAACATCAATCGCGAAGACCCGGAAGCACAGCTTCCAAGACCTGCACTATTTACGCAATAAACCTCGACCAATTCTTGGGGAGGGTGAAGTTGTTGCCGCGGCCGTGCCTCACTGCCTCGACCGGCCTCGGGACGCCATTCGTTTCGGTTCACACGGCGATCCGCGTCGGTCAGATTTGTTTTCGGTGGGAGACCTTTTGGTTTATAGTTTGGTGGAAGCGGATGTGCTACGCAGTACGCGCCAGCTTCGGGGGTTCGGCTTCAATGTGTGCTTCCCACCAACGCCTTGCCGTATTTTCAATTTTGGCGACGTGTCTGCTTTTGAGTTCCTGTTCGCGGGATCCTGGCGTGCGCAAGCAGAAGTATCTTCACAGTGGCGAACAATATTATGAAAAAGGAAAGTATCGTGAGGCTGCCATTGAGTTCGTCAATGCCGTCAAAATCGATCCCAACGACGCCGCAACGCATTGCCGGCTGGCCGAGACATATTTAAGACTGCAGAAGCCCGATACCGCTATCCAAGAATTCGCCCGCACGCTGGAACTGCAGCCAGGGAATTTTCAGGCTCGCCTCGAGTTGGCGAATCTGCTGATTCTTAGCCGAGATTTTTCGCAGGCGCAGGAGCAGATCGATCTTCTGCTCCAAGACCGTTCCAACGACCCGGCTGTTCATTCCACGTTTTCCAGCTTACTGGCGGCGCAAGGCGATCTTTCCGGCGCCCTGAAGGAGGTTCAGAAAGCGATCGCGCTCGACCCGAGCCGTTGGGGATGGTATCTGGAGCTGGCGATGCTGCAGCTCAGTGCGAACCAGCCGGATGCCGCAGAAGCGAGTCTCAAGAAAGTCATCGAACTGAATCCGACCGCAACCCAAGCGCACGTGTTGCTCGGGCAGTTTTATCAAGTCGGTGGCCGTTTTACTGACGCGGAGCAACAGCTTCAGACTGCCGTACAAATGGATCCCAAGAACCCGGAGGCCCAAGCCGCGCTGGCGCGCCTGTATCTGGCGGAAGGAAAGGGTACAGAGGCAAAAGAACTTCTGGAAAAGGCCAAACACGATTTTCCGAATGACTCCGCCGAATATCGGATGCTGGGTGATTTTTACTTCTTGACGGGCAACCTGGACAAAGCCATTGCGGAATACAGCTCTCTTTACCAGGAGCATCCCCAGGACATCAAGGTCAAGAAAAATTACATTCATCTGCTGATTCAGAAGAACCGCCTTGATGAGGCTACAAAGCTGAATGACGAGCTTCTGAAGAGGAACCCTCAGGATAGCGACGCTCTGATCTTCCGCAGCGAGATGCAGATCAGCAATGGAAATGTTAAGGACGCCACCACGACACTGCAGGCCCTGTTGAAGAACGATCCCAACAACGCCGACGCACACTATTGCCTGGGAGTTGCGCTCAACAAGGCCGGCGATCTCCAGGGTGCCGACAACGAATGGAATGAGGCGGTACGGCTGCGCCCTGATCTGCTTGACGCGCAGCGGTCGCTGGCAGGGGCTGCTCTTCGTCGGGGAGATATGAACAGACTCGCGGGAGTTGCTGCGCAGATCATCAGCTTGCAACCTGGTTCCCCCGAAGGCTATGGCCTGCGAGCCCTTGCCGAGATTAATCGCAGCCAGTTCGCTTCCGCCGAGACAGATGTCCGCAAGGCCATCGAACTGGCTCCGCAAAATTCGCTCGGTTATGTTCAGATGGGAAACTTGAGATTCGCCCAAAAGCAATACGGCGAGGCGGCGAAAGCCTATCACCGAGCTCTCGATCTCAACAGCAATTCTAAAGACGCTTTGCGTGGCCTGATGGACAGCTATCTTGCCCAGAAACAGGTTGATCACGCAATTGACGCGGCCAAAGCGCAAATCGCCAAGGTGCCAAACAATAGTGCCTTTTACGATCTGCTTGGAACAACATTGTTTCGAGGCAAGAAGGATCTTGACGGAGCCGAAGCCGCACTCAGACAGGCGATATTGCTCGATGCTGCTAATCCTGAGCCCCGAATTAAATTGACTCAGGTGCAGGTGGCCAAGGGACAGGTCGATCAGGCGATTGCCACCTGCCTACAGGCAATCAAGGAACAACCTCGAACCCCTGACTTTTACATTATGTTGGGAGAGTTGTACGAGTCGAAGCAGCAGTGGAACGATGCGAAGGGCGCACTCCTGCATGCGCGCGAGCTTCGGCCGGATAATCCAATTGCGATGCGCGACCTCGCCAACGTTCTGTTAGCGGGCGGCGGTAATTTGGATGAGGCGCTCGCATTGGCGCAGTCGGCCCAGCACAGCATGCCCGATTCGCCTGACGCCGCCGACACACTCGGTTGGATTTACTATCATAAAGGCGCATATCCGCTGGCGCTCAATCTCTTTCAACAGGCGCTCAAGATGCAGCAAAGCCGCAATCTTCCTGAAAGCGCAGAAATTCACTACCACATAGGGATGACGTACGAGAAGACAGAACATCCTGCCCTCGCACGACAGCACCTGGAGCGTGCTTTAAAGATCGATCCAAATTACGGCACCGCGAGCGATATCAAGAAGCAACTCGACAACCTTAAGGAGACTCTGATTAAGCTCTCCCTTTCCTGAGAAGATATCGAGTAAAGTCACGCCAGGATGAAGCAGAGGACACTGGCGATGATGACCGGCTTTGAACGCTATACC
>Ga0335085_10000574_pt1 | contig 99798 bp, 87 predicted proteins | sample Lox_Sample_45_FD_206712 | JGI IMG/M metagenome (GOLD analysis project Ga0335085, IMG submission 206712) | Soil microbial communities from Loxahatchee National Wildlife Refuge, Florida, United States - Lox_Sample_4.5 | ecosystem: Environmental > Terrestrial > Soil > Wetlands | place: USA...
ATAGTTTGCTGTCCCGCGTCCGCTGCATTCTGGGGTGAATCACTATGCCAGCTATTAAGTTCCGGGGAGTCGATTTCATCCAGTTCGATTCTTTACTGAACGACGACGAACGTCTCGTTCGTGACACCGCGCGCAAGTTCATCGAAGACAATCTTGTCCCCATTATTGAGGAGTGCAACCGCGCTGGGCGTTTTCCGCGGGAACTGGTGAAGCCGATGGCCGATCTCGGCTTCTTTGGAGCCTCGCTGAACGGCTATGGTTGCGCCGGCATGTCGAACGTCGAGTATGGACTGGTGACGCAGGAACTGGAGCGGGGCGATTCGGGAGTGCGGTCGTTTGTCAGCGTGCAGTCGGCGCTGGTGATGTATCCGATCTATACGTTTGGCTCGGACGAACAAAAGAACAGGTGGCTGCCCGCGATGCAGAAGGGCGAAAAACTGGGCTGCTTCGGTTTGACCGAGCCCGGATTTGGATCGAATCCCGGCGGGATGCGCACGCGGGCTCGCAAGGTGGGCAAAGAATATGTGCTTAACGGCGAGAAGATGTGGATCACGTCCGGGACGATTGCCGACGTGGCCGTGATCTGGGCCAAGGTGGAAGACGAGGACGACAGGATCCGCGGATTTCTCGTGGAGACTGACCGGCCCGGTTTTAAGGCTGATGACATTCACGGCAAGTGGTCGCTGCGGGCTTCGGTGACGTCGGGGCTGTCGCTGCAGGACGTACGCATTCCCGAGTCAAACCTGCTGCCCGGATCTGGCGGATTAAAGTCTCCACTCATGTGTCTGAACCAGGCACGCTATGGAATCGCGTGGGGCGCGGTGGGCGCGGCAATGTCGTGCTATGACTGCGCGCTGCAGTATTCTCTGCTCCGCAAGCAGTTCCGCGACTCGCCGATTGCTTCGCATCAGCTCGTGCAGGAGAAGCTGGCCTGGATGATCAGCGAAATCACCAAGGCGCAATTACTGATCCTGCAGGTGGGCCGCCTGAAAGATGGCGGCAAAGTCGAGCATCAGCACATCTCGATGGCGAAGCGGAACAACGTCTGGATGGCGCTGGAATGCGCGCGGATGTCACGGGACATTCTGGGCGCGAATGGGGTGGCGGACGACTATCCGATCATGCGGCACTTAATGAACCTGGAATCGGTGAAAACGTATGAAGGCACGCACGATATTCACACGCTGATTATCGGGGCCAGCGTTACGGGGGTGGATGCGTTCTGAGAGTGCCGCATTTTGGCGCATCTGAACGCCGGACTCAGCTAGCATTTCCCTATCACCGGTGCCGAGCGCTTTGGGTTACGGTTTTCCCAACGTCTTCGGAATCACAAATTACTTCCCCATCACTTGGCTGCGTTCTTCGCCAGCGCTTCCCTCAACAACATCTTGATATACGTCTGGTAGCCTGGGCCTTTTTGGGCTGCCAGTCGGCGCGCGGTTTCCTGCTTTCGCGCCCCACAGAATGGGTCAAGAGAACAGTCACCGGTACAACTCTGCCAGCATCTCGTACGCCCGACGCAGATGCGGGATTACGATGCTTCCGCCGACGATCAGTGCCACGTTGATCGCTTCTTCCTGCTCGCCGCGGGTCACACCCAACCGGTACGACTGGATGATGTGGTAGTTGATGCAGTCATCGCACCGCAGGCAGGCGGAGGCTACCAGTCCCATCAGTTCTTTGAATTTCGCCGGGATCGCGCCTTCGAGGTAGGTGTTGTGGTCGAGGTTGTAGAAACGTTTGACGAGAAAGTTATCCGCTTTGTCAACGGTCTCGTTCAGGCGGGTGCGCGTATCGAGAAATCGGCGGGCGAGTTCGCTTTTCTCGGCTGCCTGTTTGTCGGTATAGATGTAGGTCGGCTCTTTGCGGTCGGTCATGCTCAGAGAGTAGTGCAGAGCCGGGTACACGGACAAATTCGATTTGTGCTTCGGTTCGCTACCTTACGGGGACCGGACGAACTGGCGAACAATTTCCCCCGCGAAGGGCAGCGTTTGCGATGCCAGCAACACAAGTTTCTGGCGGAGGCAAGATTTCGGGAGGAAGGGGAGCGGGTGCGCTGTCATTATGGAGTTGTGCCGTCGATACTGGCGCCGTGTCACGAGTACGACGAACGATTTCCTCGAGCATCTTCTTCTGCCGGTCCGGCCCCAGCAGATGCTGAACGGCGAGCCGCATGGTCGAGACGGCGAATTTTCCTTCGTTCCAGCGCTCGAGGTATATCGTTCCGTTCCCGAGCGAATCGTCGATCGTGAAACGTTCCTGCGGCTGTCCCAGGACGAGTCGCACGCGCAATTTGTTTTCGAGAGTTCCCGGGCTGTGAAATTCTGACTCCATCACGCGGTTGATGTTGAGGAATAGAGCCTGAGCCTGCGGCTCAGGGATATCCAGTTTCTTTGGGTTTTCGATGGTCAACTGAGCTCGCACCCACGAACTCGCCAGAACCAGAAGCACAGTCGTGCGCGGCCACGCCAACATAAAACACTCCTGTTGCACGATATTCAGCCCGGGGGTCGGCTCTGCACGGACAGCGTTGCGCCATAGGACGAGGGTGCAGAAAAAAAGGAAGCAGACCGGAGTACGGCTGAAAAAATATTGTCTGACGCAACATCGGTGGGTGGTTTCGTGAGTTCAGGATCAGGCGATTCGCCATCGCACCCGTGGCGAAACGGTGACAACAGAGACACCCGCACAGCTCGATGTCCTTCCGCTGCCTGTCAGGTTGGTTTATAGTCTCAGCCGCAGTTTGAGCCCATCGCTGCGAGATGCAGCTTTCAGGATCTCGGAGGGCATTGATGCCAACGCACGCCAAAAGCTTTGGGGAAAACATCGAGAGCGATCTGGCGCTCGAATTCCTGCGCGTGGTGGAGAAGGCGGCGATTGCTTCCGCGCGCACCATGGGACAGGGCGATCGCCCGCTGAGCGATAAGGTCGCCACCGAGACCATGCGTCAGGTCATGGACACGATTCCGATGCGGGGGACGATCGTGATCGGTGAAGGCGAGCGCGATGAAGCGCCCATGCTGTATATCGGCGAGCAGGTGGGCGGGACGTTTCCCGACGGGCGGGAAGTGCCGAGCGTAGACATCGCTGTGGATCCCCTGGAGGGAACGAACTTGTGCGCCACGGGCGCACCGGGCTCAATCACGGTGCTGGCGGCGTCAGAAAAAGGCGGGCTTCTGCACGCACCGGACTGTTATATGGAAAAAATCGTCGTCGGGCCGTCGTGCAAGAACGCGGTGGAACTGGACGCTCCCGTCGCCGACAACCTGAAAAACATTGCGCGTAGAATGCACCGTGGTGTGGACGACCTGGTCGTTATCGTGCTGGACCGCCCCCGGCACGAGAAGCTGATCAATGACATCAGGAAAGCAGGTGCACGGATCAAGCTGATCGGGGACGGCGATCTGTCCGCGGGCATTGCGGCCGCGGTTATCGGAACAGGCGTGCACGCGGTCATGGGTTCGGGCGGAGCGCCCGAGGGCGTGATCACGGCCGCCGCCATCCGTTGCCTGAACGGGTACATGCTGGGACGGCTGGTCATCAACAAGCCGGAACTGGAAGAACGCATCGCCAAGATGGGAATCAAGGACAAGAACCGGATCTACGAAGCCCAGGATCTGGCTCCGGGTAAGCAACTGGTCTTTGCCGCCACAGGCGTCACAGAAGGCGCGTTGCTGAAGGGTGTACGCTTCTTCGGTGAAGGTGAGCGGACGTCGTCCGTCATTCTGACCCTGAAGACGGGCAAGGTTCGGTTCATTGAAAGCATTCACCTGGACAAGGGTCCGGATGTGAAGGTGCGCTTTGCTTAGGCAGTACATTGGCCACCGGGTACCAGGCGGTACCAGGGTGCTGATAATGTGTCTAGCTCTATGATTTTAGGGAACTTCCTGTCATACATAGACGTATCCGTCTTGTACTGTTAAACGGCCCCGATCTGGCCGTTGCAGAACACAAGTTCACAGAATTTCGGGGGAGTTCCGGGGAGTGCGGGTTGGAAGAAACCCAGGTCGTCGGATTACTGGTCCGTCGCTGTATTGCTGGCGACGCCTCGGCGTGGGAGGAGATCGTCCAACGGTACCATCGCCGTATCTATAACATTTGCTATAGGTTTGCGGGAGCTTCCGACGATGCTCAGGATCTTGCCCAGGAGGTGTTCATCAAGATGTACCGAACTTTGAACACTTACGATGTGAGCAAGGGCGCCTTCATGACTTGGGTAACCACCATCACCCGCAACCTTCTGGTAGACCATTTCCGCAAGACCAAGCAGGACCGGATGACGGATTCACTGGATTCGGCCCCTTCCGAGCACGAGGACGCCATGCCGCTGGGGCTGCAGATTGCCGATCCGTCGCGGCCTCCGGACGCCAGCGTCCAGAGCCGGGAGACCCGGGAGGCTGTCCATCAGGCCCTGCAGAGGCTGTCCCCGGAACTGCGGGAGGCCGTGATCTTGAGGGATTTGCAAGACATGGATTACAAGGAAATCGCCGGGGCGCTGAAGGTCCCGGAAGGGACCGTAAAGTCAAGAATTAACCGGGGGCGTGCGGAACTTGCGCGCCTACTACAACGTACATATAGGCAGGTGATGTGAATGCCAGGTGAAAGCAAACACGGGATCGAGTGCAGCCAGTTCGAGGCCCTGCTAAGCGAGGCTCTAGACGGCCAATTGAGCGGCGCACGCAAGGAGACCTTCGAGGCCCATAGCCGGGTGTGCGCGGTCTGCGGGCCGCTACTGGCCGATGCAGTCGCCGGCCAGCAATGGCTGAAGACGCTGGAAGAGATCGAACCGCCGGCGCACCTGGTACACAACATACTGGCGGCGACGACTGGAATCTCAAGCGCCCGGCTGCACACCCTTGCCGGACAGCCTGGAAAAACTCCCCTGGGCGAGCGGATGCGGGAATGGTGGGACTCGATTGCTACACCCACATTTGCCTTCGTACGCCAGCCGCGTTTTGCGATGTCGTTCGGGATGATCTTCTTCTCGTTCTCGCTGATTTTGAGCGCGGCAGGGGTGAGGCCGTCCGATGTCGCAAAGGTTGACCTGCGACCCTCGAGTTTGAAGCAGAAGTACTACCTCACGCAGGGCCGGGTGGTGAAGTTTTACGAGAATATCCGGTTCGTTTACGAAATTGAATCGCGGGTACGGGAATTCAAACGGGCTACAAGGCCAGCGGAGCCGGGCCCCGAGAAACCATCGCAAGAACGCAAGAACAACAACAACACGAGTGGACAGCCAGACGAAAAACAGGAGCGTAACTATTCCCGTGAAGAGAACCAGCCGGTGTTAGCCGGATTGCCGGAAGTGCCACCTGCCGTGACGGTGACCACGAACAGGAGGTTTGTATGAACTGCGCCAATCATGCTGATGCGTCAGCAGTGGCCTATTGCCGCACATGCGGAAAAGCACTGTGCGCGAACTGCACACGTCCAGTCAAAGGCGTGATTTATTGTGAGGATTGCCTGGGAGCCAAGATGGAAGGCAAGACGCCTCCAGCGGCTGCGTTTGTGCCGGGAGCGCCTGCCGGAACGGTGGGATATCCCCCTGCGGTGGCGGTCAGTTCGGGGCCCAACCCTGCGTTGGCGGGAATCCTTGCAGGATTCTTCCCGTTTGGCGTGGGCGCCGTTTACACGGGGCAGTACGCCAAGGGATTGGCTCATCTCGTGGTCTTTGGACTGCTCGTCGCCGGCGCCAGTGCCAGTGATAACAGTGAAATTCTGGGTGTTGTTTGCGGGCTGGGGATCGCGTTTTTCTACGTATACCAAATCATCGACAGCGTGCGCTCCGCACGCGCACTGCAAGTCGGTCAGGCGCCTCCGGATCCCTTCGGGCTGGCGCAGACCTTCACTACTGGCGACCGGATCGACGCGAAACGGATTCCCGCCGGTGCCGTGATCTTGATTTTGGTCGGAGTCCTGTTCCTGCTGCACACGCTGGGCCTGGGTGAGTTTGGAATAAGCCGCTTCTGGCCGATCGTTCTGATCGTCCTGGGTGGATGGATGTTCGCGCGCAACTTCGGACTGCTGGGCGACGACAATTCGGCGACATTGGATCCGCGCTATCGATCACGGCGCCTGATGGGGCCCTCGCTCATCACTGCAATCGGCATTCTGTTCTTGCTGTCGGAATTGCGGGTGGCAAGTTTTGGCCGCACTTGGCCGATCATCCTGCTCGTCATCGGAGCGGTCAAACTGCTGCAGAGCTCGGCCCTGGGAATCGACTCGGGTAACCCCCCAGATCCGGGAGTCGGTCCGACATCCGGTGGAGGCACGACGGTTCCACCGAACCCTCCGAGCGAGGTGAGCCATGGCTAGTCCGGTGATGACGCCGCCGGTACGTCCGCCCCGGTCGATCGCCGGGCCGGTTGTTCTGATTCTCATCGGCGTAGTGTTCCTGCTGCTGACGCTGGGGGTGCTCGACCGGTACTCGTTTGGGTTACTCTTTGCCCGCTACTGGCCGGCTCTGCTTATCGTGTGGGGCATCATCAAGCTGCTCGAACACGAACAGGCGAAGCGGGCGGGATACCCATCGCGCGGCATCGGCGCCGGCGGTGTATTTCTGGTTCTGTTCATCATCTGCATCGGTTTGAGTGCGACGCAGTTTGTGCGCGTCTGGCCGAACATCCGGGACAATATCCACATCGGCGACGACAAGGACTTTGAAGATCTGTTTGGCGGGCAGACCTTCAACTACAGCGACGAACTCAGCAAGGAATTCCCCACCGGCGGTACGCTGCGCATCACGGATGATCGAGGCAACATCACGGTTAACGCCTCCGACGATACGCACATGCTCAAGGTGTCGGTTCGCAAACGGGTACGGGCGGAACGGCAGGCAGATGCAGACAGCTACAACGCCAAGACGAAGCCCGACATTACGATCAACGACAAGATCGTGACTCTGGACGCCAACACCCAGGGGGCAGGAGACAAGGGCGTCGCGACCGACATGGATATCTACGTACCGCGCAATGCCGAAATCGTGCTTACGGGCAAGCACGGCGACGTCAATATCACCGGCATCAACGGCAACATCTCGGTTAATCACGAACACGGCGAGGTCGACGTCAGTGATCAGACGGGTAATGTCACGGTCGACCTGGCGCGCAGTTCGGCGCGCCTGCAGCACGTGAAGGGCGATGTGACCATTCAGGGCCACGCCAATGAGGTTTCGGTCGAGGATGTGGATGGAGCCGTCCACCTGAACGGCGAATTTTATGAGAGCGTGCGACTGGTGCGCGTGACGAAGACGGTGAGCTTCCGGTCCTCGCGCACCGAGATGGAGTTCTCGCGGCTGGATGGCCGGCTCGATCTCGATTCCGGGGACTTGCGCGCTGACTCGCTCGCCGGTCCCATGCGGTTGACCACCCGCTCGAAGGACATCACTCTCGACGGACTCTCCGGCGATTTGCGGCTGGAGGACGCTAACGGTACGGTTGAAGTTGGATTGCACAAGCCCGGCAATATTCAGATCGAGAATCGAAAAGGCGATGTGCAGGTCACAATCCCGCCGAATACCGCGCTGAAGGTTGAAGCACATGCCCGCAGCGGGGAAATTTCGAGCGACTTCGACGAACTCCAGGTCAATAGCGGAGAGAATCAGTCAAGCGCTACCGGGTCGATCGGGAACAACGGACCACGGCTGGTGATCAACAACGAGCATGGCACGATCGAAATCCGCAAAGGCACGGTGGCCGTGGCGACTCCGCCACCGCCTCCAGGCAAACCGAGCAAAGCTCTGCCTGTGCCCAAAGCGCCGCCGGTAGAGAGCGAGAACTAACGTCGAGACGCGGCTTGCCGCGTCTCTGCTGCCACATTCCGCGCGCTTGGCAACTGCAGCACGCCCAGACTCACCATTTCACCAGACTACTGCGAGACTTGACGGGGCCAGCTGAGACGAGGCAAAGCCCGTCTCTGCACTGAGAGACTATCGCCCGCGAACTTTTTGACATTGTGGGTCGGGACCTGAAACCTGTCAGCTGTCAACCATGACCTGCCGCCAGAAGCTACGAGCTTCCGCATGTTAGATTCGAATCATGGGCTATGCTCTGCAGAGACGCGGGCTGCGATTCGTGTTTGCGGCCAACGTGATCTCCATGCTTGGCAGCGGGATGAACTCCGCCGCAGTGGCGTGGACCGTCTTGCAGAAAACGCACTCGGAAATGGCGCTGGGCACGTTCGCCGTGCTGCAGACGCTGCCCGCCATGCTGATGCTGCCGTTTACCGGCGTCATCATTGATCGCGAAGACCGGCGGCGGCTAGTGATGATGCTGGATGTGGCCCGAGCTGTCATCATCCTCGTGGTGACCGTGCTGGCGTTCCGTAACCGCGTCCAGATATGGCAGCTTTACGTGATGAACACGCTAGTGGCGGCGGGCTTCTGGATGTTTTGGCCGACCATCACTGCATTGATTCAGGAACTCACTCCGGAAGGCGAGTTTGTGAAGTCGAACACGATTCTGCTCGCCGGAGTGCAGGGCGGGTGGATGATCGCCGGCGCGATCGTGGGATTCGTCTACGAGCACATCGGACTGGGTGGCGTGTTGCTGATCGACGTCAGCACCTACGTCGTATCGTTCCTCTGCTACTTCGCGGTGCGGCAGGGACGCGTGGTGCCGCGTGCCGCCGAACTGCGGCACGATCTGGAGGCGGCGGAGACGGCTTTGGAACGCTTTCTGCGCGAGATGGGAGAGGGGCTGTCCTTTCTGCGCGGCCATCGTGGCGTGATCTTCCTGGGGACGAGTTGGGCGCTGTTTCTCGGTGCCATGATGACGGGAGTGGTGGTAACTCCGCCGCTCAGCGACCGCGTGTTTCACGCCGGCGCGCAAGGGTACGGGTGGCTCAACGGGGGATGGGGCGTCGGGGCTTTCCTCAGCGCGCTGTACGCGCCGATGCTGATCGCCCGGTTGGGATCGCGGGGTTCGATCGCGATTTCCATGGGACTGCTGACGGTTTGCATGGCGCTGTCGCCGTTTTCGCCGTGGCTGGCCGCCGCCGTAGCGCTCTATGGGTTCATGGGATCGGCGCGCGGCGTGAGTGGGGTCGCCATGAATACCAGCCTGATGGAACAGGTACCGTCGCATTTCATGGGACGGGTGCAGAACACGTTCTACTTCTTTGGGACGATGCTGCAAATCGTGCTGGGGCTGACGGTCGGCTGGATCGCGTCGCGGATCAGCCTGGCGGCCGGTTTCGCGGTGATCGCCATCGTGTATGCCCTCGCCTTTGGCAGCGCTTGCTGGCCCATGAAAACGGCCCAGACGGCAGTCTCAGCCGCGGATTGAGGCGGTAACAGTTTCCTATCGAGAATTCGGGCTGGTATTCTTTAGCTTTTCGCCGAGGAGTTCCAATACATGTTTGAAGACCTGAAGGGCCGGAATGCGGTCGTCTTCGGAGTGGCCAACAAGCGTTCGATCGCGTGGGCGATCGCGCAGGGCTTGCATGCGGCCGGCGCGAATCTGGCCATCACGTATCAGAACGAACGTCTGGAACAGGAAGCCAGGGACTTGATCCAGTCGTTGCCGGGCGCGGAAGGATACATGTGCGATGTGTCGAAAGATGAAGAAGTCACACAACTTTTTGAGAAGCTAAAACAGCGCTATGGCAAGCTGCATGCGCTGGTGCATAGCGTGGCTTTTGCTCCGGCGGACGAACTGAAGGGTGACTTCGTCAACACGACGCGCGAGGGGTTCCGGGTCGCACACGATGTGAGCGTGTACTCGCTGATTGCCGTCGCACGAGGCGCGGCGCCGCTGATGGAAGACGGCGGCAGCATTATCACAATGACGTACTACGGCGCCGAGAAGGTGGTACCGAACTACAACGTAATGGGAGTGGCGAAAGCGGCGCTGGAATGCACGGTTCGGTATTTAGCGCACGATCTGGGCAAGAAGAATATCCGCGTAAACGCGATTTCGGCGGGACCCATCAAGACTCTAGCGTCGCGCGGTATTTCTGGACTGAGCGACATGCTGAAGTCACACGCGGAGCGCGCGCCGTTGCAGCGCAATGTGGATGTCAATGAGGTCGGGAGCACGGGAGTGTTTCTGGCGTCGGATGCCGGGTCCGGTATCACGGGCGAGACCATCTATGTAGATTGCGGGTACAACATTATGGGATTCTGAGGCCTGCCGCTCCCCAATCACAACGACGAATTGGTCATGTGCAAGGCCGAGCCGATTTCAAGTCAGGTACCAGGCTTCGGCAAAAAAATCTCGGATCGAACGCTGCTGGATGCCCTCCTGAACACGGAGTTCATCATTCAGGTAGTGATAGGCAATCGCATCGGTCGAGCGATCGAAGTGATCAATGCGGACGCGGTTGCCGTCGCGATCGGCGCAGATCAAGCCGACTTTGAGATCTTCGGCAACGACTTTGCGCAGAGTTCCGGGAGTTCGTGCTGACATCAGAGTTATTGGATGCGGAAACTGGACCAAGAGGTCCAAAGTGCAGCGCAGGAACACTTGACCGGAGTTGGTGCACACCGGAAAATGAATGCCATGCGGAAGCGTGTTGCGTTGGCTTTGTTTGCGGCGACTATCCTATTCTCCGTAGTTCGTGAATGGAGCGCGCCTGCAGCCTGTCCGCGGCTGCCCGTGCAGTCCAGTTCGCGCTAGATCAGACTCCGTCCCATGCAAGATGTGAACCGTTGCGCTTTTGGCGCTTCCGGAATAGGCTCAAGTGCGATTTCAAAACACGTTGAGCCAACAGCCCCGATCGAGAGGGACAGGTCATGAACATGCGTCGACAGTGGCATCATGCCCTCGTCAGGACAGCGTTGCTGGCGACCGCTGCGTTTGCTCCCGGTCAGCAGCCAGAGACGCCAGCCTGGCCGGCACCGCAGGAAGGAGATTTTGTCGTTCATGACTTCCATTTTCAATCGGGCGAAACACTGCCCGACGTGCGGATGCACTACACGACGCTCGGCAAGGCGGCGAAAGACGCGTCGGGCCGTACGACGAATGCGGTTCTGATACTGCACGGCACCGGAGGCAGTGGACATCAATTTCTACGATCGATATTTGCGGGCGTTTTGTTCGGACCGGGGCAACTGCTGGACGCGACCAAGTACTTCATCATCCTCCCGGACAACATCGGGCACGGAAAATCGAGCAAGCCCAGCGACGGATTGCATGCGCATTTCCCGCAGTACGACTACTCCGACATGGTGGGGTTGCAGCACGAACTGGTAGAAAAAGGCCTGGGTGTGAATCACCTGCGGCTGGTGATGGGGACGTCCATGGGATGCATGCATTCGTGGATGTGGGGCGAAGCGTATCCGGATGCGATGGACGCGCTGATGCCGCTCGCCTGCCTTCCGGTGGAGATTGCCGGCCGCAACCGCCTTTGGCGCAAGATGGTGATTGATGGCATTCGTCAGGACCCGGACTGGAAGGACGGCGATTACAGCAGCCAGCCTCGAGCTGGGCTGCAGGTGGGCGCGGACTTCCTGATCATCGCAGGCAGCGCTCCGCTGCACCTGCAGGCTGACTTGCCAACGCGCGATGCGGCGGACAAATATCTGGATGACACGATGAAACGAATTGCGGCGGGCCTCGATGCCAATGACCTTTTGTATGCCGTCAGCGCTTCCAGAGATTACAACCCTGCACCAAAACTCGATACGATCCGGGTGCCGGTGATGTTCGTCAACTCAGCCGATGACTTTATCAATCCGCCGGACCTGGGGGTCGCTCCCAGCGAGATCAAGAAAGTGAAACATGGGAAGTTTATATTGCTGCCGGCATCCGAGCAGACGCACGGCCACGGCACCCACACCTGGGCCGCCGTCTGGCAGCAGTATTTGAAAGAACTGCTCGATCAATCACAACACTGATTGCGGAGGTGAACCGTCCGCGACCCGAATCCGGCGGTCGCACTCTCCGGTTCGTTGAAGGGTGATCTCTATGTCGCGCTCCCGATCGAAGCGCGGGAATTTGTCTCCCCACTCGATCAGGAGAATATTTCCCGGGCCTGTCAGGTCATCAATACCGAGCGTCTCCAGTTCGCGCTGCGTGTCCACGCGGTAGAGATCGATGTGATAGAGCGTGACAGCAGGTCCGCGATACTCGTGCACGAGGGTGAAGGTCGGGCTGGTGACGTCGTCCGCTCGTGCGGCGTGGAAGCCTTCGGCGATTCCCTTGACCAGGGTGGTCTTGCCGGCACCGAGATCACCACGCAGCAAAATCAGCAGGGGAGGATGCAGATCGTCGGCAAGCGCGCGTCCGAAGGCAATCGTTTCGTCAGGCGAGTGGGTAGTGGCGTGACGCATCATGCGGGCGAGTCCAGTATAGCGACACACGCGCAGCGCCCGCGGTACAAGGGGTAGAGACGCGGCCACCGCGTCTCTACTGAAGATCAGAGGCCCGGCGGCGTTTTGAGCTGATCCGAGACCGGGTCCAGAAAGCTGCGATCCAGCGCCGTGTCGAGGGCCATGCGCAGCTTGCGATGGTCTTCGTCGCCCAAGGCAACGAAGCGAAACGGTTGCAGACAGGCGGCCTGAAACTTCCGCACGGGCTGCAGCATTTCCGCCATACCATGGATGGCACCGGACCGAGTGTGGAAGGCAATTTCAACGAAATCGCCCACCGACAATTCGACCGGCAACTGCAGCATGCCGCCGGTAATGGAAATGGATTGAAGTTTTGCGCGCGCCCGCTGGCCGCCTTCGGCCCGGATGGCCGCAGCCACCGATCCGTTCAGCTGCACCCGGGGCGAACGCCGGGTAGAGTTGGTTTGGGGGAAATGGGTCATAGCCGGTCAAACTATGCCATCTTCAGCATGAATCCGGCAGATTACCAAAGCGCCTGTCCGCGAGCGTAAACCCCTCGCCAAGCACGACTTGAGCGCTCGGCTCTTCCCAAGTCTGCGATAATGACAGGGGTAACTTTTTGAAGCGGCCGCCCGGCGGTACCTTCGTGCGGTTGCCTGTTGAAACGACGAATCTTGTGGGAATGTAGGCCTCGGGAGACGCACATGGGAAAAGGGTCCGTGTTGGGCACGACATTAGTGGCGGTCTGTGTTCTGTCAGCGCTGTTGACGGGCTGCTCCCGGGACCCGAATGTGCGCAAGCAGAAGTATTTCGAAAGCGGGGAGAGCTACTTCCAGAAAGGCAAGTACCAGGAAGCAGCCATTCAGTTTCAAAATGCCATCCAGGTGGATTCGCGTTTCGCGGAGGCACACTATCAGCTTGCTTTGACCGAGATGAAGCTGCAGCAGTGGCCGGACGCTTTTCAACAGTTGTTGCGCACGGTGGAGATCAAACCCGACCACTACGACGCGCACCTCGATATTACGAACCTGTTGCTGGCCACGCGTCCGCCGCAACTGCAGGAAGCCAAAGAACATCTGGACTTGCTGCTGCAGAAACAGCCGAACAACGTCCAGGTTCATATTGCGATGGCCAACTACAACGCCGCGAGCAATGATCTCGGCGCGGCGATTGCTTCCATGCAAAAAGCGCTGCAACTGGATCCCAATCGGGCGGAGTCTTATTTGAACATGGCCTTGCTGCAGGTCCGCGCGCAACAGTTTGACGGCGCCGAGGCCAGCTATCGCAAAGCGGTTGAACTCAATCCCAAGTCGACGAACGCACAGATCTCGCTGGGAAACTACTACCAGCTTCGCGGACGGTTCCCCGAGGCGGAGCAACAGTTCCGGAAGGCGATCGCGGTATCGCCAACCGATCCGGAGCCGCGCGGATCGCTGGCCCGCCTGTATCTGGCCGAGAACAAGCCTGACCAAGCCGAGGCGTTTCTCAAGCAAGCCAAGAACGACTTCCCAGACAACTCCATCGGATATCGGATGCTGGGCGACTTCTACTTCGCGAACAACAAACTTGACCAGGCAACGGCAGAATACGAAACGCTATATCGGGATCATCCGAAAGACCCCACGGTTAAGAAGAACTTTATTCAGCTCTTGATCCTGAAGGATCGGCTTGACGATGCTCGCACCCTGAACGATCAGGTTCTCAAAGCGACGCCCGAGGATGTTGATGCGCAGATCTACAAAGGGCAGATTGAGATTCGTGGTGGCAAGGCAAGCGCTGCGATCAATACTCTTCAGGGAGTGTTGAAGAACGAGCCCGCGAATGCCGTGGCACACTACCAACTCGGGCTGGCCTTTGACCAGACCGGCAACGTCAGCCAGGCGGAAGCGGAATGGCGCGAGGCCGTGCGGCTTCGGCCCGATCTGTCCGATGCCCATCGGGCGCTGGCCGGTGCGGGGATACGCCGCGGCGACGCCACGGCGTTGGCGCAAGAAGCCGACCAGATCATGCTGCTCGAGCCGAACTCGCCGGACGGATACCTACTGCGAGCTGTGGCAGAAATCGATCGCAAACAATACACAGCGGCAGAGGATTACATCAATCGTTCGATCGCCAAGTCGCCGGTCAACGCACCTGCCTATGTGCAGTTGGGGAACCTGCGGGTGGCACAAAACAGGATTGCCGACGCGCAAACAGCGTATCAGCAGGCACTTGATCAGGATCCGAACTCGACCGATGCGTTGGGAGGCGTGCTGAATGCGTATCTGATCCAAAAGCAACCTGACAAAGCTCTGGCCGTAGCCAGAGCCCAGCTTGCCAAATTCCCAAAGAACGTCGGATTCCACATCATCGTAGGCCGCCTCTTGTTCGAGCAGAAGAAGGATGCGGCCGGAGCGGAGTCGGAATTCCTGCAGGCGGTTGACCTGGACAAGAACAACGCCGAGGCCCTGCTCAGTTTGGGAATGGTGCAAAACTCGCAGGGCAAGGCGGACCAGGCGCTGCAAACCTATCTTAGCGGTGCCGCAAAGAATCCCAAGGAGGTGGCGTTTTACCTGCTTGCGGGTGGCATCTACGAGAGCAGACAAGATTGGGACCATGCCAAGCAGCTCTATCAGAAAGTACTGGAGGTGCAGCCTGACAATCCTGTGGCGTCGAACAATCTTGCCTATGTCATGTTGCAACAGGGCGGGAATGTGGACGTTGCCTTGGCGATGGCTCAAACCGCCCGTCGGCAATTGCCCGACAATGCCAGTTCCGCCGACACCCTGGGCTGGGCTTACTATCACAAAGGCGTTTACAACTCGGCGATCGATCTGTTCAAGCAGGCCGTAAAGAAGGAACCCGATAACGCTACTTACAACTATCATCTTGGCATGGCCTACGCGAAGAACGGCCAGGCCGCACCGGCGCGCCAGCAACTGGACCGCCTTCAAAGGATCAAGCCAGGCGCCGCGGAGATTGAGGAACTGAGGCGTGCGGTGGAACAGATGAAGAGCTAGCGGTAGTCAAATCCAGCGGAGTTTCTCAAGCCGCCAGTTCGATTCCGAATCGCTGGATCAGAATCGCTTTCGACTCTCGATCGTTCAGGAGACGCTCTTCCCGCTTCCCGTCACGCGTCTCAATCAGTTTGTCGCCCGTGAGCGTAAGGCGACCCTCCCGCATCGCCAGAGAGCAGATTCTCTGGCGCGTGAAATGGGAGTCTGGCGAAGTCTGATGGTAATGACACATCGCCGCGAACTCTGAGAGCCGGCGCGGTTGCAGCGTAAATGAATACTGTTCTTTCCACGTTCCCTCGGAATGCGCCGCGTAGCCGTAACGGCCGTCACGGACCGTGATGCGATAACGACGTCCCGATTGCTCCTGTTCAAGGCCTGGCTCAAGCCGCAATGGTTCGACGAAGGAATCGCCGAATCCAACGTCCACCAGCCAAGGATGTTCGAGATCAACCCGCAAGGCCAAGTGGGCAAAGTCGGGCCCTTCGCTACCGTCGGCATTGCAGACGCGGGCGGACAGCAGTGTTACCTGGAAACCCAACTCGCGGAGGAGGGCGGCAAAAGCTCCGTTCAGTTCGTAACAGAAACCACCGCGGTGTTCGTCGACGACCTTATGCACGAAACGATCTTCATCGCAGACGATCGTTTTCCCCAGGCCAATGTCGAGGTTCTCGAAGGGGACGGTGAACATGTGGGCGCGGTGGAGGGAGCGCAGCGTTTCGAGAGTGACGGTTCGAGCACCCTGGTATGCGATGCGGTCGAGGTAGGCGTTTACGTCCAAGGCTCGACCTAGACCGGCAGTTCTTCCTGCAGCCATCCGCCGGCGTTCTCGAGTTTCGGCTCTCCACTCAGGTCGAGCACCAGCTTTTCCAGGATCAGCCGCTTCCCAGGCGGGTTCGAGCGTAGGGCCAGATCTGCTTTGGCGACGAGGCGGATGGCGCGGGTCAGTTCGCGCTTCGACTTGTAGCGGCGAGCCTGGCGGATGATGTCGTCGGCAGCAAACGGTGGGACGCGGAAGCCTTGCCAAAGCGCCGCCCAGAGCATGCGCTGATCGCGCACGTTGCGCTCGAGGATCACGAGCATTTGGCGGAATGTCTTCGCCAGCATGTAGAGATGGCCGATGGCGGCTTCTTCACCTTCACCGGCTGAAAGGAGCGCGTCCAGGACTTCGAGGGCGCGCACGCGGTCTTTCGAGGAGATGGCGTCGGTCAGTTCATAGAGAGAGCGCTGCTTGGCGGCCAGCACCATGGTCTCGACGTCGCCGAGAGCGATTCGCTTCTTCTCGCCAACATAGAGAATCAGCTTCTCGAGTTCGTTAGAAACCATCATCATGTCGCCACCAAGCGCGTCGACGAGTTCGCGGGCGCCGTCGGCATCCATCTTGATGCCGCGCGAGGAGCAGTATTCGCCAATCCAGCGGACAGCCTCGCCCTCCTCCACACGGGCCAGTTCAACAATGCCGCAGAACGGGCCGAGGTCCTCTCGAATCTTCTGGTAGCGGTCTTTGTCGGTCATCTCCAGGCGGCGGGCGTCAGCCGGGATGCTGATGTGGTCGGCGACGAAGATCAGGAGGGCATCGGGATTGGGATTCTTGCAGTAATCCTCGATCGCGGCAATCTTGTCGTCGTTGGACCCACGGCCGAAAAGAGTCTTAACGCCGCGCACGAAGAACACCTGGAACGGAGCCATCAGCGAAGGCGTACGGGCGCGGTCGAGGACCTCCATCAGCGAAGTTTCGCTGAGGTCAAATTCGAAGACGCTGAACTCACGGGCATCGGGCGCAACCAGGTGCTCAAGGACGGCGTCGCGGCAGCGCTTGCGGAAGAAGGCTTCGTCGCCCACGAATACGTATGCCGGCTTCAGCTTGCGCGACTCGAGTTCGGTGAGAAAGCGATCCGATTGGGCAAAGCCGCGCATCAGTAGCCCTCCAGAATGTTGGCGACGAGCGTTCGGGCGAAATCCCGCGACAGACGGTCAACGGCGGGGGAATCTTCTTCAAAGAAGCTCGACAGATCGCGCGACAGCTCATACTGCTCGTGGAACAGATAGGAAGGATTCTGGAACAACACCTTGCCGTCGCGATCGGTCAGCGTCACTTGCATGCTGACGGTAACCAGCATGCTGGCGGCGCGGCCGGTCTTCGAGTCGTACGCCAGTGGGCTGGCGGTGGCCGAGACGACGGTTCCCTTCAGGACGGCGTCGGCCTCCGGACGCGGCTCGTGGATGATGTGAAACTGAGTGCGGGTATTGAACTCGCGGACAACGGCAGTGGTGAGCAGTTGTTCGATGCGAAACGACTGGCTCTGACTCACGAAGCCGGGAATGGCGATGGTGCGAACGTTCTGTGGGAGATTCACCGTGTTTCCAGCGGTGTGGTATCCGCAGCCGCTGGCGGCGAGGCTCATCCCAAGAGTGAGCGAAGCAGCCCATCGCGTCATTGAATCTGACCTCTGGGGCGCGATGCGGTCATGGTCTCGGCGCATTCCATCGCAGTCAGGGCGGAGATGCGGAGATTGTCAGTGGCAGCCCAGAGCCAGATGCCGTTCTCATGGTTCGGATCGCGGGTCAGCGACACCAGGATGTCGCCTTGTCCGGCGGCACTGACATTCGTCGGAGTCTCTTCCGGATTGCGAGCTACGACAACATGGTCGCCCGTCAGCGCCTGAGCAAAGTCTCCAATTGCGACCGGTCGCTCCATTTCGAGGTAGATGGAAAAAGCGTGTCCGTGGAAGATCGGCGCCTGCACCAGGGACACGGACGGTTCGATCGCACCGCCGGCAATCCTCCGATAGTGCTTGAGAATCCTCTGGGAGACCATATCCAGGGAAGGCGTGGACTTCGGTCCGTAGCGGGCCAGCATGTTGAAAGCAATTTGGGCGTCGAAAACGATCTTTGGGAGTTCCTGGAAGGAGAGCAAGTTCACCGTCTGCTCGTGGAGTTCGTCCATGCCCTTCTGCCCGTGCTCGGAGGCCGGCTCCATCACAGTAGTGATGAAACGCTGTATGCGGAACGCGCTCGCGCCACGCAACGCCAACATCGCGAGAACGGTGGCCGCGGGATGAGCTGTGACCACCGGGCCTGGCTGCAGTTCCGGCAGGACCGGTTGGCCGGACTGCCGCTCCACCCACGGAGAGCGGATGGCAGCGCCGGGTTCATCTTCCAGCGCTGACGACAGATCAATGATCGTATTGCCGAGATCGCGCGCAGTCTTCCAGTTGTCGCGAGTGCAGCGCGGGTCGGAAGCAAAGAAGGTAAAATCCACGCGCTCGAACTGCTCGGCACGCACACTCTGAATGAAGCTCAGCTCATCGCCCATCGCTTCGAGACGGCCCAGCGACTCGTCGTCATCGAGCAGGCGGACATCGACTGCCGGAAAGTTGCGGTCTTTAATGATCTCGGCAATTTCCTTGCCCTTCAGTGTGGCGGCGCCGACAATGGCGACACGGTAGAGGTTCGTACCGCGGAGATCTCCCTGCGCGGCGGCGGTTTTCGACGTGGAGGTCATGAGGTCTGAGATGCCTCCCGGTAGGCCGGAGGTGCAGGAGGATTCTTGCGCCGGAAAATCCACTGCAGACGCCAGAGAACGCCTGATGCCATGTAGACGATGGCAATCGTGAAGAGCACGGGCCCGGAGAAGTACCAGATCGCGGCGAAAACACCGGCAATCAGCAGAATCAGGCGAAAAGGATGGCGTGAGCGAAAATCAATATCCTTGAAGCTGTAAAACCGCCAGGTGCTCACCATCAGGTAGCCGACAACCACAACCATCATCAGCCAACTGGCCGCAGTCCACCAGGACGTGATGGGGACGCCGTCGGAAAAGTGCACGACCGCAGCGATTACGCCGGCACCGGCCGGGATCGGCATGCCGACGAAGTACTTCTTGCCTGGACGGCCAGGATTCGAAGGCTGTGGGTTGGTGGTGATGTTGAAGCGCGCCAAGCGGCTCGCACCGGCCATGAGGAATCCAAAGCAGGCGATCGACCCCAACTGGACGACCTTGATGCGTATTTCGTGATCAATTGTCGTCGGCAGCAGATGGAAGCCCCACATCCAGGCGAGCAATGCCGGGGCAACGCCGAATGTGACTACGTCGGCCAGCGAGTCGAGTTCGCGGCCGAATTCGCTATCGGTGCGGGTCATGCGGGCGATGCGGCCATCGAGACCATCGAAGAGCACGGCGAAACCGATGGCTTTGGCCGCGAAGTCGAGATGCCATGGCTCGGCTGCGCTCGCGAGTACAACTTGCAGAACCGCATAGAATCCTGCGGCGATGTTTGCGGTGGTGAAGAGGGAAGGCAGAATATACATGCCCTTGCGCATGCGACCCCGGGGGCGGTCGGAATCGCGCCGATGCGGCGTCAAGTCTTCCATATCAGCGATCCTCGCGCTGTCCGGTCAGGACGGGTTCGGAAGGTACGGGAACAGGAAGAAGGGCGAGAACGGACGCGCCACCTTTGACGCGGTTGCCGGGCTTGACTTGGATGTTGGCGTCAGCATCGAGGAGAACATCTACACGGGAACCGAACTTGATCAGGCCGACGCGCTGGCCGCGGGCCACATGGTCGCCAATGTTCAGATTAAAGACGATGCGACGGGCCAGGAGGCCGGCAATCTGTTTGAAGACGACGGTGCGGCCTTCGCCTTCCACGGTGACAACATTTTGCTCGTTCTCCTCCGCTGAATTCGCGCCCATGGCATTGAGGAACTTGCCGCGCTGATAGCGGACATCGCGGATTACGCCCTCAATCGGCGAGCGGTTGACGTGAACGTCGAAAACACTGAGGAAGATGCTGATTCGGCTACGAGGTTTGCCATCGATCGTCACGGTGGAAACGTGCGTCACTTTGCCGTCGGCAGGAGAAACGACGGCGCCGGTGGTCTGGGGAATCGCGCGCTCGGGATCGCGGAAAAACCAGAGAAAGAAAGCTCCCAGCAGCAGGACGGGAATGGCATATGGCCATGCCGTCAACCAGACGAGCACGGCAGCCGCAAGAACGCAGCCTGCGCCGTAGAAGTAGCCGTCACGAACCATGATCAGAGATAACCTGGATCAATTATAGGGCTTACAATGAAGCGGTAATCGCTTGGCCCCAGTCAGTGTTGCTGCATAATGGTCAATCCAGCGACGCTGGTCCGATGTTTCCGGAATCGGTAGGCCGCGGGCTGCGCTGACGGTATCTACCGCTGCGCCGGAACTGAGCCCCTTCGTGATCAGCAGGCACGCGGCGACCAATCCGCTCCGGCCAATCCCTTGCCGGCAGTGTATGACAACATTCTTTCCCGACGAAAGGTCGGTATCCAGTTTTTCCACAACGGCAGCAACATCGGATTCCGAGGGCGGGATCTGGCGATCCGGGATGGGAAGGGACAGGAATCTCATCCCGTGCCGTTTCACCTCACCGGCTTCTCGCTTGAGATCGAGATCATTCTCCTCGTCGGGCGTGAGCAACGAAAGCACGGTGGCGACTCCAGCCTCGCGCCATCCTGCGACTTCGTCGGGAAGCCAGTCTCCGCCCCGGGGACGTGCGGCCAAGGCCAGTTTTCCAGTCCAGGGCCCTTCCGTCCAATAGAGTTTGGTCCACATCGGTCAGCTTTCCTTCTCCACAATCTCGCGTGGCAGGGCATTCACGTCCACGCCGCGACCGCGAAGGACGTGAATTCGATGATGTCCGTCGAGTATAGTGCCATCCGGCCTAGTTTTCAGAGAACCTCGCTGACCCGGCATCAGGGACTGAATAAGCGCGTCGGTGGACTCTTGTTCTATTTGCGCGAGCTTCGTTCGGCTCAACGATCATTCCGAGTGCAACGGCTGTAATGGTGGAAGCGAACTGGCATTGGATATCACGTCAACTTGTCAACTTTCACATAACTGCAATAAAAAAAAGGCGCTTACACGCGCCTCGTATGAGTACACATTAACCCCTGCGCATCCTTCGCGGCGATGATTCGCCCGCTACTCAGGCCACTTGATTGGCAGCTGAATGCTGGACTTGCCTTTCCAGATGCAGCATCTGGTCTTTCAGGCGCAGTTTCAGCTTCTTCAGCCTGACTTCTTCCAGTTTTTCGTCTTCGGTGAGGTAGCGCTTCTGAGTGAGGGATTCCAGCCGTTGGGAATATTGCGAATGCTCCTGGACTAGCCGCCGGAATTCATCATGGCCAGCCAGGAGTTGGTCTCTCGCTGTGAGCATCCAGCAGACCTCCTGGTTTTGTTACCGTTCGGTTAAAAGGTAGCATAGGCCCAAAATGGGTTCAATGGAATTTCATAGATTGTTTTCCACAGTTGGGAGATTTGGAGTGGCCGCGAGAACTGCACAGGAAAATGTGCAGATCTGAGTGGGTTCCGGGGTCTAACAGCCGTGAATTCAGGATCCTACACTGCCTTGGTCGTCAGCCAAACGGTACTCGAACAGGAGCGCGTCCTCGGCTGGCTCGCGATAATACCCGTGCCGACGCCCGACCTCGAGAAAGCCATGTTTCTCGTACAGGGAGCGGGCCGCCAGATTCGATTCGCGAACTTCGAGCAGCCACGCCGTGCCACTCCTGTTTTGGGACTCCCGCATCAAGGCCCGAATCAGTTCTCCGGCAATTCCGCGGCGACGGAACGTGACAGCCACCACCAGGTTCTCAATATCCCAGTCGTCGAGAACTCCGCGTGCGCAGATGAATCCACACACTCTTCCCTCTGATTCGGCCACCATGAGACATCCATCGGTCAGGCGCTTCTGGTATTGATCCGCTTTCCAGTGAGCGGCGGTCAACTCCTGCTGTTCGATGGCGATGATGGCGGACACGTCTCGATCTGTGGCGCGGCGTATGGTCAATGACATAACAGTCTCAGACTTTCAGCTTGGAGAAAATCTCGGCGTCAGAACGGCGAATATAGTTGGCTTCGAGCCCTTCAGGAGTGACGGTCTCTCCTCGCAGGATAAGCTCCCATCCGAGGCGCGCGATTACATCGCTGGCGGGGTAGTCCACAACTTCGACCTGGAAGCCCAAGGCACGAGCAGTTTCGGCAACGCCAGTATCTGGCGTGACGACAACTTGATCTTTTGATTCTGCTGCGAACTCTTCCCTGCTCAGCAACCGTTCGTGCTTCTTATCGACGGACGCTGGCTGATCGTAGTTGCCGACATAGAATTGGCCGCGGCCTGCATCGAGCGCGGAGAGAACGCCGTTCCGCGCGTTCCCGCTTCGTGCAACCGCCTCCAGCCGAGAAATGGCAGCGATCGGCTTCTGAAGAATCTCGGCGAGCGCTTTGACGGCTGCCAGTCCGACGCGGAGCCCGGTGAACGAACCCGGACCCGATGCAACCGCGAATCCGGCCAGATCGCTCTTGCGGAGCCCATGCCTCTCCAATAAGGCGGAGATCTGCGGCACCAGTTCCGCGGAAAATGTGCCTCCAGTCAGAGGAACCACGTTCAGAATGGCTAGTTGGCCCTGGTTTGGTGTGACGCGTGCCAGGGCAATACTGCCGTTCTTCCCAGAAGTGTCGATTGCCAGTAAGACCATGGTTGATGACTTGGGACGCAAGGGCGGGGCGCCGGTACTACTCTGCTCCGCGCAGCGATCAGTGCCCTTCTTCCACTAACTCCAGCAGCACGCCACCCGTGCTCTGCGGATGTACAAATACGTAGCGATGTCCGCCTGCGCCGGTCTTGATTTCTTGGGAAACCAGGCGGACGCCACCGTCTTTCAACTTGGCAACCACGGCCGCCAGATCCGGCACCCGCAGGCAAACGTGATGCAGCCCTTCGCCGCGTTTGGCGATGAACTTGGCGACGGTAGACTCGTCAGAAGTCGCCTCCAATAGCTCCAGCCGGCTTTCGCCGACTGGGAACATCGCCACCCTTACCTTTTCCTGTTCGACTGTTTCTTCGGCGGCGACCTGTATTCCTAATTTCTCGTAGATCGCTTTCGCCGCCGTCAGGGACTTCACGGCAATGCCGAGGTGATCAATCTTGAACTCCATGGTCAGGATTTCGCGGCTCCCTTCACGATTTCTTCCACCAACGTATATGGGTCACGCTTATGCTCGGCGATCTCTGCTGCGTAGCGTTCTACATCGCTGCCGTTCATCTGCGCTCTCGCTTTCTCCAGCAAGGCGTCGCGGAGCATTTCGATCAGGCGCTCCCGCCAATTCTCTACATTCTTCTGGAAGGCCAGATTCTCATTCTCCAAATACACTTCGTAGGCTGCGATCGCACTGGCCAGATCGGCGGTTCCGACTCCTTCGCTGGCTACGGTTTTCACGATCGGTGGGGTCCAGCCGTCTTTGCGAACATCGAGGGACTGCATTGCGCGAATCTCGCGCTCGACCCGCTCATGGCCCTCGCGGTCGCTTTTATTGATGACAAAGATGTCGGCGATTTCCATGATGCCGGCTTTGATCGTCTGGACATCGTCTCCCATGCCGGGCACGAGTATGACGATGGTGACATCGGCCAGGCGCACGATGTCGACTTCGTCCTGTCCGACGCCGACGGTTTCAATCAGGATGCGGTCGCGACCGGAGGCGTCGAGCACCGTAGCTACATCGGCTGTGGTGCGGGCGAGGCCGCCGAGCGATCCGCGGGTCGCCATGCTGCGGATGTAGATGCCGGGGTCACCGTGGTGATCCTGCATGCGGATCCTGTCGCCGAGTATGGCGCCGCCCGTGTAGGGGCTGGTGGGGTCAACGGCGATGATGCCGACGGTCTGGTTCTCTTTGCGGTAGTACTTGGCGAGTTGGTCGACCAGCGTACTCTTGCCGGAACCGGGAGCGCCGGTCAGGCCGAGGATGCGGGCTTTGCCGGTGTGGGGGAAAAGGGCCTTCAGCAGATCGGACCAGCCATCGGCGCGGTTTTCGACCGTGGAAATGGCCCGTGCCAAGGCGCGAGGATCGCCCGCGCGCAATTGCTCAATCGAGGTCTGTGAAGATAGGGTCAACTGGTCAGTGTAAAACACGAACGAGAGGCGAGAAAGACAAACTCCGTTCGCGAATGCCTCGCTAGTAGCGCAGAACTCCACAAGCCGGACAAGACCGGCGCGGTCCGGCGATCATCGGCGTGGCACAAAAGGGACAGGTAGTGTCGTCGGCAGGTGGAATGTCAGCCAGCCTTTGCTTTAGGGATGGCTCCCTTGGCGCGCTCAGCAAGCTAATCAGAACCAGCACTGCACCGGCCGGCGCGGCTATCCGGAACAGCCAGCTGACCTCGACGTCGGTTGGTCCGACCGGTTCAATCCAGAACGCAATGCTGACCAACACCAAGAGAAGGAAGCCGACCCACTTGAAGATCGGGCGCGTCCGGGGACTGGCGTGTGGGTCCTTGCCACACTTGGTGCAGTACCAGTGCTTCCAGAACCCAACTGGCAGTACCGGTATCCAGAAGATATGACCGGCATCGAAAGTGCGGACCTGAATCGAGCGGCGCGGGGCGTCGCAGGTCAGGCAGAAGTCGTGGCGGAATCCAACGTGTTTCGGCCACCAGTGGTATGCGCCGTGAATGATGAACATACGCTCCCCTGGGATACCCTCGCCCTCGATTCGGGATTACTCTATCACTGCCGGCCTTAGTGGCTGCTCTCTCTGCGGCACAAACCGCATCAGCAACCCGTTCAACAGAATCGTCACCACCGATGCCGCCAGCGTGGCATTGTAGACTTCCTCGCCGACGAGTCCTGCGTCCCGCGCTACTTGCACGAGCACATACGAGAATTCGCCGATCTGGGTCAGACCTACACCGACCATCAGCGCCGATTTCCAGGAATAGCCGAAGGTCCGGACCACCAGGCTCCAGATGACAAACTTTCCCGCGACGATCAATCCCACGAGGATGAGCAGCAGCGAAGGATTCGACCACAACACCCGCGGGTTGACCAGCGCTCCCATGGTGACGAAAAAGAGCGCAACGAAGGCATCGCGCAGGGGGAGCAGATGCTTCAGTGTCTGCTCGCCCGCGTTCGATTCGCTGACCAGCAGGCCGGCGAGAAACGCTCCCAACGCAAGAGATAGCCCGACGGCCTCGGTGATCGCGGCGGTGGCGAAGCCGAGCGCCAGAGCGACCAGCACAAAGAATTCAGGATTGTCGGCGGCGATCACCCGCCGCATGAGTCGCGGGATAAGGTAATAGGCGGCGATCGTGACCGGGATCAGGATCAGCACCGCCTTGCCAAGTCCCGCCGCAATCGCCAGGACGCGCGCCCCGCTGATGTCGCCGAGCGCGGGCAGCAGAATGGTGAGCACCACGACCGCCAGGTCTTCAACGAGAGTGATGCCAATCATCACCTGGCCTTGCTCAGCGTGCAGCAGACCGCGCTCGATCAGGAAACGGGACAGCACCATGGTGCTCGCGACAGAAACGATCGCACCCACCACCACGCCTTGCTGCCAGGGCCAGCCGAGTAGGCGGGACACTCCGACACCAACCGCGATTGAGAGCATGATGCCGAGCGGACCACCCAGGATGGCGACCCATTTCACCTTGAGGAGATCGCGGAAGGAAAACTCCAAGCCGATCGAGTACATCAGGAGGATGACGCCGACTTCGGCCAGGATTTCGAACTGATGAACGTTAGAGATGGTCGGCCCAGGTGTGAAGGGGCCAATCAGAATGCCACCCAGCACGTACCCCAGAATCAGGGGCTGGCGCAAGAGACGCGCTACACCGCCTCCGACGACGGCGGCGCCGAAGACGTAAGCGAGGTCTCGATAAAACGTCGGTTCGGCGGTCACTGCCTACAGGGTAACCTAGGGGCCGATGGCAGTTGGATGTTTTGGCTGGTAGAGGCCGAGCTTTCCACCGCCCGGTAGCGAGATGGTCGTTATACTTCCCCACCGCTGTTCGTTGACTTCGCTGCACTTCACTTTCTTGGCCTTAAGCGATTCCATCGTGGTCTTCAGGTCGTCGCACATGAAGTAGAGCTCGTGCAAATCGTTCTTATCCGACGGATGAAATGCCGCCTCGGCGGGCGGGAGGGCGAAGATCAGCCAACCATGTCCCGCGTCGACAGAAGAGAACTTGAGAACATCGCGGAAGAAGGCGCGGTCGGCTTCCGGGTCTTTGCTGTAGACGATGATGTGAGCGCCGGTGATCATAGAACGGTAGCCGGTAGTCGGTTTGCGTGCTGCTGAATTTAGTCCTTCAGCAACTGCCGCGCAATCACCAGCCGTTGAATTTCGCTGGTGCCTTCGCCGATGGTGCACAGCTTCACGTCGCGATAGAACTTTTCCGCGGGATAGTCCTTGATGAAGCCGTAGCCGCCGTGAATCTGCACGCCTTCGTTCGCGCACTTGACCGCCACTTCCCCGGCGTAGAGTTTGGCCATCGACGACTCGAGCGTCGTCTTGAAACCGGCGTCTTTCATGGCCCCGGCGCGCAGCGTGAGCAGCTTGGCCGCTTCGATTTCTGTCGCCATATCCGCCAGCTTCCACTGGATCGCCTGAAATTCACTGATCGCTTTGCCGAACTGCTTGCGCTGCTTGGAATACTTGAGTGCGGCTTCGTAGGCGCCTTCCGCCATGCCGAGGGCGAGGGCGGCGATCGAGATGCGTCCGCCGTCGAGGACGCGCATGGCGTCGATGAAGCCGTTCCCTTCTCCGCCGAGCAGGCTTTCGGCGGGCAGAAAGCAGTCTTCGAAGATCAGTTCCGATGTGTCGCTGGCGCGGAGGCCCAGCTTGTTTTCTTTCTTCCCAGGACGGAAGCCTTTGGTGCCCTTCTCTACGACAAACGCCGACAGGCCGTGCGTGTGGGCGGCTTTGTCCGTCACAGCCAGCACGACAAGCACGTCGGCGTAACTGCCGTTGGTGATGAACGTCTTGGTGCCGTTGAGCACCCATCCGCCTTTGGTTTTGGCGGCAGTCATGCGGGCGCTACCTGCATCGGATCCCGACGAAGGCTCGGTCAGTCCCCACGCGCCGATGTACTCGCCCGTCGCCAGTTTCGACACGTATTTCTTCTTCTGCGCCTCGTTCCCCGCCAGGAAAATGTGATTCGAGCAAAGCGAGGTGTGGGCGGCGACGATGATCCCCACCGAGCCATCGACCCGCGAGAGTTCTTCGATCGCGGTGACGTACTCGACATATCCCATGCCGGCGCCGCCGTATTCGGGCGGAAAAATCGTCCCCAGCAGGCCCAGCTTGCCCAGATCCTTAACTGTGGCTAGCGGAAATTCGCTGGCCTCGTCCCACTTCATGACGTGGGGTGCGATCTCGCGCTCGGCAAACTCGCGCACGCTCTTCTTCAGATGCAGTTGCTCGTCGTTAAGCTGGAAATCCAAAGTGTTCCTCTGTTCTTCCCTCTCAGGATTTGTCATCCCGGGCCGTCCGCAGCCGAAGGCGCGGACGAGAGAGGGATCTGCAGCGCGTTAACACGTGCAGAAATGCTCAAATTTGCTGGAAGCCGCAGCGCGGGGACGGCGCAGAAAATTGGCGCCCAACCAGCTATTTAAGCACGCGATGGGATCGGAAATGAAATCGTCGTACCGACCGGTTGGTAACGAAGCACAAGCTTTTACCGGAACCTTGGAGGGCTCTACTGCGCGGCTGGCGACGATTTCTTCGAAGTCCCGAAGATTTTCTTCGCCAGCCACACTGGCGCCACGAAGACATGCACCGGATTGGTCAGGAACGCCGGCTTATTGCCTTCAATGAGATGGCCGAGCCAAGCCAGGGCAAACGCAGTCGGGATCAAAAGTAATGCAACGATCCAGTGCCACCAGATCACTATTAGAGAGGAAAACCCGACCGGGATGGCAATCATGTGGAGGGCCCGGTTGACAGGATGGTTATGTGCGCCGTCGTAGTGCGAATAGAGTCCCATGGCTCACCCCGGAACCACTCAAGATGGGGAGAATTATATCCTTGGGTTCAGTTCCCTGGTGCGCGAAAAGAGCCGAGATGGATGTGCCGGGGAGTGCTTTGCCATGCCGGGACGAGGGGGTATACTTCTAGTCCATCGGGGTGCTTGGTCCTCGATCTCCCCTCGACGACCTTGGGCAATTGCCTCCTCGCTGCCAGGACCGAGGCACTCTGCGCGCTGGCTCTCCGTACCTAGGCTGTCTTCATGGATCATCGCGACAAAAGGGCCCACGATTCCGACAGCCCCACCATGCCGGGCACTAGTCGGCCGGGAGATGACGCAGCAGCCGCGGCGATGACGCCTCCGCCGCTGTCCGATGCGGTCACCATGCCGCAGACTCCAGTTCCGGGCAGTCCTCCGCCACCCCCATCGGCCTATGCTTCCTCGGCGGCCGCCACCAGCATCGCCGCCTTTCTCGGTCTGCAGCCTGGGGTCGTCTTCGGCGGCCGCTACGAAATTCTCCGGGTGCTCGGACAGGGCGGCATGGGCGCAGTCTACCAGGCGCGAGATCGCGAACTGGATCGGCTGATTGCGCTCAAGGTCATCCGTCCGGAATTGGCTACGGATCCCGCAATCCTGCAGCGCTTCAAACAGGAACTGATTCTGGCGCGCAACATCACTCATAAGAATGTGGTGCGAATCTACGATCTGGGTGAAGCCGATGGTGTGCGCTTCATCACGATGGAGTACGTTGACGGCGAGGACCTGCGGTCGCTCCTGCGCCATCATGGCAAGTTGTCTGCTTCCGAAGCAATTCCGATGATCGAGCAGGTGTGTCGCGCGCTCGATGCCGCCCACGCGGAAGGCGTGATCCACCGCGACCTGAAGCCGCAGAACATCATGCGCGATAAGCAGGGCCGCATGGTGGTAATGGACTTCGGCCTGGCGCGTTCCCTCGGCGATTCGGGCATGACGCAGACGGGCGCGATTGTCGGCACCATGGAGTACATGTCGCCGGAGCAAGCCCTGGGGATGCCGCTCGACCAGCGCTCCGACATCTTCAGCGTCGGCCTGATTTTCTACGAACTGTTGACCGGCAAGGCTCCCTATCAGGCCGACACCGCCATCGCCAGCCTGATGAAGCGTACGCGCGAGGTAGCCAAGCCCGCATCCGATGTGGACATTTCTGTTCCTAAATCTCTAAGTGCGATTGTCAGCCGTTGTCTGGAGCGCGAACCGTCGAACCGATACCACTCGGTGGTGGAACTGCTGCAGCAACTGAATGCCTGGCAAGCGAACCCGCATATCAGCGCCGATGCGCTTTCCAAGATGATCCCGCACCCGATCATCCATCCATCGCGCGTCAATCTCGATCTGCCGGGAAAGCGGTGGATGTGGATCACGGCTGCAGTGATGGTGTTGCTGCTGGCCGCATTTGTCGGACGTACGCTGCTCAACAAGCCGGGAGTGCCCGGCGCAAGCACGCAGGGCATTCCCCCGCTGAGCCAGGGCAAATATGTCGCGGTGATGCCTTTGAAACTTGTGGGTGACGACAAGGCTCTGGGTTATGTGGCGGATGGCATCGAGGAGGCGCTGGTCGCGAAGCTGTTTCAACTCAAGGAAGTTCGCCTCGCCTCGTCTTCCGCGGTCGAGGAGGCAGCACAGAAAGGACTGCCCCTGAACAAACTCGCGCGCGCGGTCGGCGCCAACCTCGTGCTGCAGGGAATGGTACAAGGCAGCGGCGAAAATCTGCGCGTCACTCTGAAGATTGACAATGCCATCACCGGCAGAACCGATTGGAGCCAGGAATTCGCCGGTGTTCCTGGCGACCTGCTGACCCTCGAAGACCACATTTACGGCAGCGTTGTCACTGGCCTCGACTTGAAGCCCAGCAACGAAGAGCTAGCGCACACAGGGGCGCATCCAACGGAGAACCGGAACGCGTACGATCTCTACCTCCAGGGCAAGAACATTTTGCGCAACAGCCACGATGTCGCCAGCGTGCAGCCGGCGATTGCGCTGTTCGACCAGGCCATCGAGAAAGATCCTAACTTTGGACTCGCCTACGCCGGACTGGCCGACGCGAGTCTGCACAACTATGGAGAGACCAAGGACAATATCTGGGCCCAGAAGGCAGTCCTCGCGGCTCAGCAAGCCGAGCGTCTTTCCAGCACTGCGCCGGAGGTTCATCTGGCGCTGGGCGGCGTGTACACCGCTACCGGCCGAAACTCCCAGGCCATCGCCGAGTTGAAGCGAGCTCTGGAATTGGCACCCAACTCCGACGCCGCCTATCGACTCCTGGGAGACGCTTATACAGCCAACGGGCAGAACAACGAAGCGATCGCTGCCTACAAGAGCGCTGTATCGGCGAATCCTTATTACTGGGTCAACCACAACGCGCTGGGGAAGGCATACATGGAACTGGGTGATTCGGCCAAGGCTCTGCCCGAGTTCCAGAAAGTGACCGATCTTGCGAGCGACAATCCCATCGGTTACGAGAACATTGGCACGACTTTTTATCGTAATGGCCAATGGGGCGAAGCGATTCCGCAATTCCAGAAAGCGCTTGCCATCGCCCCCTCTGCCGCCACCTATTCGAACCTGGGAACTGCGTACTTCTTTCTGAAGAACTACGACGAGTCGACCAAGATGTTCGAGAAAGCGGTCGAGATGGCTCCCGACAATGAGACGTACCTCGGAAATCTAGGCGATGCCTATCGCTGGTCTGGCCATTCCGACAAGGCGATGGCGGCATATGACAAGGCAATTTCGAAGGCATTCCAGGCGCTGCAAGTCAATCCACGTGACGCCAGCACTATGGGCGATGTGGCTGTCTATTATGCTCGGAAGGGTGATCAGCGTAACGCGCTGCAGTACATTCAGCAGGCGCGCACAATCAATCCTGAAGATCTGCAATTGATGTACTGGGAGGCAGTGGTGAAGGCGTTGGTGGCAAAGCCGGAAGACGCGCTGAAGCCGCTGCGCCTGGCGCTGTCGAAGGGCTATCCCGCGCAGGAGGCCTGGAACGACCCCGACTTGCAGAAGCTCCAGGCCCTGCCACAGTTTGCCCCGTTGGTGAAAGAATACACGCCGAAAACTGCTAAGCCTTAAGCGACTTCTTCCACCGCTTGCGGCGCGAAACAATCGCTCCGATGCCGGTTGCCACGAGTGCGATCGTGCCCGGCTCAGGCGCCGCGCTGGCATGAGCAGTGAAGCTCAATCCACCCGGCCAGCAGCTACCGTCGACGCAATTGAAGCCGATAGCAAAATTGCTGCCCGCGGGTATGCCAACCTTCAGATTGTCACCTTTCACGCCCGAAAGCAGGATCTGCACCGCGCCGCTTTCCAACGTCGTGATGGTGCAGCTCAGAAACAGACTTTGCGCGCAGCTGATGGCCGCTGCCGGAACACCCGTCTCAATCAGTTTCAGCGATGTCCAGTTCTTGCCTGAAGCGTTGGTGAAGAACAGATTGCCATGTCCCGACCGTGGAGTGCTGAATTCGAAGTTCATGCCCACATTCGTGCAACCTCCAGGAGGGCAACTCGAGAATCCAGGCGCGCCGCCACCCTGCACGCCTCGGATCACGATCTTGGGGTCCTGTACGCTGTCCGCAAATGCCAGCGACGCACACAACAGTGACAGCAGGACGAGCAAACAGATGCGAGATATCTTCATTGAGATCATCCTGTCTTGCATTTATCGAACCAGATTTTGTCGCCGGGCACCCACACCCACACGACAGGGGAGTGTGGCGAGGTTAGCGGCATACTCTAGTGCGGTCAAGGACATAATGAGAATTCTCCTGTGGAATTCTTGGCGGCATGCAAACTCTTGCGCAACATCCGCAAACTCCGCGTCAGGCGCTGCAAATCACTGCAGTTCTCGACCAGAAATCAGATGGAGGAGTATTCGGCCGACCCGAACCGTTGTCGGACAAGAAAAAAGCCGGAGTCCGAAGACTCCGGCTGTCCAGTTAGCAGGTTGCCCGGATAAAACTTGAACCGACTACACCGCGTGTACGAGGCAAAAGCGGTGCGCCAGCATCCAAAGCGGAGTCGAACGATGCCTGTCGCTTCAACGAACGCTGGTTAGGCGCTTCGCCGCGGCCGCACCGTGAGATCCCGCACTTGCGCCAAAATGCTCGACATCTGCATTCCGTTCAACTGAGCCACATATGGAAGAATATCGGCAATAAACTGATCTTCCATGAGTTCGCGAATTTCTTCCTGGCGATTGCGTTCTCCACCGGAGAGCAGTTCAGGCACGGTCACCTCCAACGCCCTGGCGAGGCGCTCCAGCGAAGACAGCGTCGGGGTCGCTTTCTCGTTCTCAATTTTCGAGACATAGGTGCGCGGCACAGACATGCGGCCCGCCAACTGCCGCTGGCTGAGACCGCTACGCAAGCGCAGCGAACGAATCGAGTTGGCGAGGTTAAGATGGCCGTGGCCATTGCCGTTCATCGGCAACACCTGCGGCACCGGGATCGGTGCAGCCAACTCGGGCTCGTCTTCGTCTAACGAGAGATGGCAGCGGCGGCAGAGATTGTTCGTGGTACGAAACTGAACCAGCAGACAGTGGTCGCAGCGGATGACCTCCCGTGAATCGACGGGAGCGAGTGTAGTGGCCATTCAGGTTTTGGGAGTGCCAGAGCAGGGGCTACTCTCAAAGCCAACTGCAGCGTAATCTGCAGGATTGGGACTGTGGAAGTCAAGGGAAAAGTCGGGCAAAACACGGAATTTCGGTGAGAAATTCCTAACCAGGCGGCGAAAACCAGGAGAAAACAGGTATAAAACCATGAATCAGCGCGAAACGGCATGGTGTTTACTAACTGAGTTCACTCAGTCGGAAAGTCTGCGAAAACATGCACTTGCGGTTGAGGCCTGCATGCGAGCCTACGCGCGGAAGCTGGGCGGCGATGAGGAGCTTTGGGGCTTGGTCGGACTCATCCACGACTTCGACTACGAGCGCTGGCCGAGCATGGAAGATCATCCCTATCGCGGAAACGAGATTCTGAAGGAGCGCGGATATTCGGACGAGATTCGCCGCGCCATCATGTCGCATGCCGAATACTCCGGTGTGCCGCGCGTGACACCGATGGAAAAAGCTTTGTTTGCCTGCGACGAACTCGCGGGATTCATCACGGCTTCAGCGCTGGTGAAGCCGGGGAAGTCGCTCGCCGAAGTGGAAACGAAGTCGGTCAGAAAGAAGATGAAAGACAGAGCCTTCGCTCGGAGTGTGAATCGCGACGACATCGTGAACGGCGCCGCCGATCTCGGCGTGGACTTGGAAGAGCACATCGCCTTCTGTATTGAGGCGATGAAGTCGGTAGCGGGAGATTTAGGCCTTGCAGGTCAGGCGTCGAGCATCACGGCATGAGTCGGAAAAAAGCCCTGCCATCCTGAGATGGCAGGGCCAGTTCGCAGTATCCAGCCGTCATTTCCCGTAGAAGTAGTCGGCGAAGGCCTGTGCATTCGGAGTCCCGACGCCGGTGACGTTGTCCCAGCCCGCTTTCGTGTGCAGGCGTGTGGGGTCAGTACAGGGTGTGCCATCGAAGAAATCGATCGGCAAGTCGGCACAGTCGCTGTCGAAGGAAATGACCAGCGACGTGAATTGTTCGTAGGGATAGTCCCAGATAGCGCTGACGAATTTCTTCGCCGCCGCGCCGCCCATCACATCGTTCGGGTTGTAGGCGATGGTGCCCGACGGTTCCTGAATCGAAGCGGTGACGTTATGCTTCGAGCTGACGGGCAAGACATCGAATATGGTTCCAGCCGGCATGGTGTAAAGGTAAGGCGCCGCCTGCCCGAGTTCGGATCCGCCGCCCGCCAGAGCCTCCTGGTTGGCGATGGCCCACAATCCGGAGAACATGGGAGCTGCCACGCTCGTGCCTCCCCAGACCTGCCAGACCTGCACCGGAATCTGGCCGGGAACGCTGATGAGGATGGCGGCCCCAGTAAAGGGGTCGGCCAGCCACGAGACATCCGGCAATTGCCGGTATTTCCCCGGGAGTTTCTTCTGGTACCAGGGCTTGGGGAAGCCGGCCAGACAGTTGAAGTCGGCATCCTGCTGCGCGCAGTTGCTGGGACCTCCGCCAGCACCAAACTGGAAGCCAAACCAGAGAGGCGGATCGAAAATGAAACCGGTCTCGCTGAGCAGCGTTTCGTTGGTTCCCCAGCCCGATTGCCAGGCAATCGAGTTGTCGGAGTTCAGCGCCAGACTGACTCCTCCCACGGCGGTAGCCCACGGGGAATCGGCAGGTGCGGAGACAGTGGGAGGAATCCCAAAGAATGAGAAATCGCCGTCGTCGCCCGATGAGAAATTCGTGGAAATACCGACGGACGCCCCGATCTGCGAAATCAAATTCTCAGTGTCGAGTTCGGTTTGCGCGGTGAAGGATTCGGGCGAACCATAGCTGCCGGACAGGACATTGCCCAGACCGAGGTTCACCACCTGAAACTCCGCCTCGTTCACATCCAGGAAGCTGGCGGACGGCGGAACTACCAGGTTGATGTTGGCGCCGGGTGCGATGGCATGCGCCCACTCCACGTCGATGTTGATCTCGGTCTGGTCAACGCCGATGCACAGACTTGGCGCGGTGTAGGTAATCGCGAAGTTCGCCGAGGTCAGCGCGGGAAGCCCGAACTGAGCCGAGAATGCGTTGGCATCGTCTTGAATGGTGAAGGATCCACACCAGTCGACGATGGCAATGGTCTGACCGGAACCGTCGAACCCCGCCGCATACAGGCCGTTCAGATTGTAGGCGGTCGCGATCGGCGGCGGCGTGTAAGCGCAACCGGCGCTGGTCAGGGACTGCAGATTCAGTTTGTTGCCGGAATAGGTCCCGATCGGCAGAGAGCCGTCATTGTTATTGGAGAACGATTCGGTTTCCGTGCCGGTGAAGCACTGCGAGGAGAAGAAATCGGAAGTCGAGAAGGCCGCTGGCTTGGCAGCGTCGGCATGGGTAGAAGCAAGTACGGGACGAGCGGTTGCCGGGTGGGTGAACTCTCCCGAGTCCAGTCCTGATACCGCTCTTACCAGTGTCCCCGCCGCACCAGCGACGTAGGGATCGCCGGCATTCGACCGCACGGTCTTGTCCCCAACCTGATAGTTGTTAAGTTGTACATGGAAGGCCTTCTCCACATCCGCGACGGTGCCCCGCGCCCTCACGTAGAAGTTGCCTGGGCCCGTCTTGACTACCGTCAGGTTGTGGGCTTGAAAAAACTGCCGCACTTTCTGTGCTTCCTGCGCTGTAGGGCCGAAGAGGGTTGCGATGTCCTTCGGCTTCAGCCAGTGATGGTAATTGGGCGAATTACGATCGTAGAGCGACGCCGTTAACGCATCGAACTGACTTCGGTTATGCGGCTGCAGCCAGATGCTGACGTCAATCACCTTGGCGGGATCCGCTGCTCCGAGATTCTTTGCCGTGGTCACATAGCGTGGCGTGTTATGGGCAATGACTTGGCCGGAACTGGCAGAGAGTAGCGTACAGCCCATCACCATCACGAATACAGCAAGAAGAACGTGAACGCTCATCCGAGCAAACGTTGCTTCGCTTCTTATTTTCATTGACTCCCTCCCTGGGAGAGACTGCGCAAGGTCCAGACTGGAGGGTCGAGACGCGGAATGCGCATCAACCGACATCAATCGAGGACGCTTGAAGTACAGCGATTTGAGAGGTAGCTGAAGTCTCGCGCGTGAGGCGCGGGCCCGAGAACGACTTCAGAGGCTATGCGAAATGCGGCAATGCTAGCCTCTTTCGGCGAGATTGGCAATTGAGAACGTAGTGGTTAAAAAAATCTGGATTCGCGTAAGTGCACTATTTTTCACTTCGACCGCGCGCGTCTCTGCATGGCGTGACAAATCGTCAGGCTGTGTCACCGCATCGCCTCCGCCACTTTCCCGGCTGCAATGGCCTCTGCGATACGTGCGAAATCCTGGTACATGACGCGGTCTTTCTCCATAGTCGGACACACGGCTCGAATCGCTGCGTGCGCGTGTTGCAGCGGCTTGGAGGTCTTGAGCGGTGCCAGGAAATCGATCGCCTGGGCCGCTGCCATGGCTTCGATCGCCAGGACGTTCCGTGAGTTCTCGACGACTTTCTTCAGCTTGATGGCTGCGGTCATTCCCATCGAGACATAGTCTTCTTTATTTCCTGACGTAGTGATCGAATCGACCGACGCAGGGTGCGCCAGCACTTTGTTTTCGCTGACCAGAGCCGCGGCGGTAACCTGCGGCATCATGAAACCGGAGTTCAGTCCCGCGCCCGGCGCAAGGAACGGGGGCAAACCTTCACTCAGCGCCGGATTCACCAGACGCTCCAGTCGCCGTTCGCTGATGCCCGCCAACGCACTCAGTCCAATGGCCAGAAAGTCGAGCGCGAACGCCACCGGCTCGCCGTGAAAATTTCCGCCGGACAGCACGTCACCTTCCCCATCCGCCACCTTCAGGTTCTTCACGAACACGAGGGGGTTGTCGACCGCCGAATTCACTTCGGTCTCGAAGACGCGCCGGCAATGCGTGAGGGTATCGCGCACCGCGCCGTGTACCTGGGGAATGCAGCGCAGAGAGTAGGCGTCTTGCACGCGTCCGCAGTCGCGATGCGATTCTCGAATCTGACTGCCTTGGAGAAGGCGGCGCAGGTTGGCTGCGCTTCGAACCTGGCCATGGTGCGAGCGAACTCTCTGGATGCGCTCGTCGTACGCGACGTCGGTTCCTTTGAGCGCATCGCACGACATCGCGCCGATCACGTCCGCGGAATCAACCAGCGTCTCTGCGGCCAGGAGCGCGAGCGATCCGACGCCCAGCATGGCCTGAGTACCGTTGATCAAGGAAACCGCTTCTTTTGCTTCGAGGACCAGCGGTTTGACCTGGGCACGCTTGAGAGCTTCGGCACTCGGGACTCGCGCACCTTTTTCGTCGAAGCACTCCCCTTCGCCGATCAGGGCGAGCGCCAGGTGGGCAAGCGGGGCCAGGTCTCCACTCGCGCCCACGCTTCCCTGCGAGGGCACCATGGGAGTGACGCCGCGATTGAGCAGTTCGCAAATCGTGTCGATCGTCAGGGCGCGCACGCCCGAGTTTCCTTTGGACAGGGAGTTCGCGCGCAACAGCATCATGGCGCGCGTTTCCGGTATTGCCAGCGGCTCTCCGACGCCGACCGCATGCGAGCGCACGAGATTCACTTGCAGTTCACGGATCTGGGCGCCGGCGATGCGAACGTCGCTCAGCTTGCCGACACCGGTGGTGATGGCGTAAGACACCTGGTTCTCGGCGACGAGTCGATCCACCACTGCCCGGGCACGATCGACAGCTTCGCGGGCGTCAGGATCGAGCAGGACGGGCCGGTGTTCGACCGCGACTTCGCGGACCCCTTCCAAGGTTAAATCGTTGCCGTTGATGTGTAGAGCTTGCAAGGCGTTCTCAGTTCCCGCTTCTCCGCGGTCAGACTCCGGTGAACAGGTTCCAAACTTTACCGTTCAAGCTTCCTGGTTGCGTCTCGAAATACTCTCATGTACTTCTCCGGCAGCGCGCGGGGCTTCATCTGAGCGTCGGCGACGATGTGGGTTGTTTCTCCTTCCGCCAGCAGTTCACCGGTGGCTGCGCGCAACAACTCGTAGCCAAAGTGAATCATCTTCTCGCGGATATTCTTCAGATGCGTGCGCACCAGCACCTCGTCATCATAGAGCACCGGGGCCTTGTAGCGGCAGCGCGCATCGACGACCGCGATGTGGCACTCGTCCTCAATCTCCATCTCCCTGTAGGTGAAGCCCAACTGGCGCAGCAATTCGACGCGGCCAACTTCAAAATAAACGAAATGATTCGAGTGATAGACAACCCCCATCTGATCCGTCTCGGCGTAACGTACGCGAATGCGAGTCTCGTTGACCGCGTGGTCCGCACGGAGTGACGCCTTCGGGTCGGTCATTGTTATTGGCCCGTCCATTTCGGTTTGCGCTTCTCGAGGAAGGATGCTATCCCTTCACGAAAATCGGCAGTGCTGCGGATGCCAGCATTTTCGCGAATCGCGGCTTCGATCTGAGCGTCGAGTTCTTTACGCGCGTGGCCGCTCAGCAGGCGCTTGGTGTATGACAGCGACATCGGACTGTTCTCCATCAGTTGCGCCGCCAGTTCACGGGATCGGTTGAGCAACTTTTCCGCAGGCACGATCTCGTTGATCAAACCGACGCGCAGAGCTTCCTGTGCGTCGACAAGCCGTCCGGTGAGCAGCAGGTCGCGTGCGATCTTCTCGCCCACCTGGCGAAGCAGAAATGTTGAGACGATGGCCGGCACAAAACCGATGCGCACCTCGGTGTAGCCAAATTTCGCTTCCGGCACGGCCAGCGTGAAGTCGCACAACGTGGCCAGGCCGGTGCCGCCGGCGATAGCCGGTCCATTGACAGCGGCAATTGTCGGCTTGGGAAATTCGTAGAGCGAACGGAACAGGGTCGCCATCTTCTTTGAATCATCGAGAGTCTGTTCCGGCGAGCGACCGGCCAAGGCCTTCAGATTGTCGAGGTCCATGCCCGAGCAGAATGCCTTCCCTGCTCCGATAATGATCAGCACGTGCACGGTCGCACTCTTCACCTCTTCAAGTGCCCGCAATAAGTCGTCGATCAGCTCATAACTGATCGCATTGCGTTTGTCGGGACGGTTGAGAGTGAGGGTGGCGATGCCGGAGTCGAGGGCGAGTTGGAGGGTGCCGTAGTTCATCGTGGGTGGGGACTGGACCATCATAATCGCTGTCAGCCGAGTGAGGCGAAGGATTCCTGCTGCTGAGAGCGCGGGCACAGTCGGGGTGCTTCGACCGCGCTGGATTTCGCTTCACTCGGTCCGGCTGCGCTCAGCATGACAGACGACTGACACTCGACATTAGTCCGCGGCTGACGAAACTTTGTAGCGATTCCCAATTTCCGCCGTCGCTTTCAAAAGCGCGTCCAGTGGCTTGAGCGGGGGCAATGGGGCTCCGCGACCGCGTAGCGCTTCGATCACTTTCTCGGTCGGAATATTTCCGACCAGATCGTCCTGGGCGAACGGGCACCCGCCAAGCCCGCCAATGGCCGAGTCGAAGCGGCGGCAGCCCGCGTCATACGCGGCAAGAATCTTGGCGGCGGCATCGTCGGGACGGCTGTGCAGGTGAACCCCGATCTCCAGGTAGTCGTACTTCGCCATTACGGCGGAAACGACCTCGCGAATCTTTTCGGGTGGCGCCAGCCCGACCGTGTCGGCGAGAGAGATCATGTGGATGTCCTGGGACTCGAGCAGGTCGACTGCCTCGACGACTTCGTCTATGTTCCAGGGATCGCCGTAGGGATTGCCAAAAGCCATCGAAATATAAACGACCGTGTCGAGCCCGGCCTCGTCGGCCGCCTTCTCGATCTTCTCCAGTTCCTCAATCGCGTCCTCGAGCGTCTGACGCTGGTTGTTCTGCAAAAACGTGGGCGAAACCGAGTAGGGAAACCCGACCGTGTGCACGGCTTGCGTGTTGATCGCACGCTGCGCGCCTTTCTCGTTGACGACGATACCAATGATCTCGACGTCATCGGGCGGATCGAGTTCTTTCAGCACGTCCTCGGAATCGGCCATCTGCGGGACAGCGGTCGGCGAAACGAACGAGACAGCGTCAATGTGCTTGAAGCCCGCGCTGACCAGCGCCTGCAGATAAGTCACCTTAAGATCGGCCGGAATCTGGCCCTTAAGCCCTTGCCAGGCATCGCGGGGACACTCAACTATCTTTACGACGTTTCTCATCGGAGCGGGCTGATTGCGTCATTGAATCATTGAGGCATTGACTGATTGATATATCCACAACACTGAGTCCATGACTCAATCACTCAATGAATCAATTTAGGTTTGCAGCACTCCCACCTTGAACTCCGGCACTTCGGGGTTCAGGGACGCCGCTTCGAGGGCCTGCGTAATCGCCTGCCGCGTCTCCATCGGATCGATGATCTTGTCGATCCACAGTCGCGCGGCACCGTAGCGGGGGTCGGTTTGCTCGTCGTAGGTCTTCTTCACGGAGCCATACAGCTCTTTTTTTTCTTCGTCGCTTAGCTTCTTGCCGCCACGCTCGAGTTGCTTGACCTTGATTTCGACCAGAACGCCAGCGGCCGAGTCGCCACTCATCACAGCGTACCGTGCCGTCGGCCAGGCAAACACGAAGCGCGGATCGTACGCTTTGCCGCACATGGCGTAGTGTCCGGCGCCGAACGAGCCGCCGATGATCACCGTAATTTTCGGCACGACGGAATTCGACACAGCATTCACCATCTTGGCGCCGGCTTTGATGATACCGCTCCATTCGGCGTCGCGGCCGACCATGAATCCGTTGACGTCATGAAAGAAAATGAGTGGGATGAGGTTCTGGTTGCAGTCCATGATGAAGCGTGCCGCCTTCTCAGCCGACTCGGTGTAGATCACACCGCCGAACTCCACGCGCTTGTGACCTTCGTGGTCGGTCTGCTGGGCATGCAACTTCTGGTTGGCGACGATGCCAACGGCAAATCCGCCGATGCGCGCATACCCGCAAAGTACCGTTTTGCCGTACTCGGGCTTGTACTCGTCGAACCGGCTTTCATCGACGATGCGCGCCAGAATTTCCTTCATGTCATACGGGCGCGCGGGCGACGAATCGTAGACGCCGTAGATTTCTTCGACCGTCAGGGCCGGATCGCCAGGTTTCTTCCTGTCCCATAGCGATTGGCGCCGGTACCCCCATTTCTCGACCAGCGAGCGGATGCGGGCAAGGCAGGCTTCGTCGTTCGGTTCATGGAAGTCGATGGTGCCGCTGATCGAGGAGTGCATCGCTGCGCCGCCGAGTTCTTCCGCAGAAATCTTCTGCCCAATCGCCGCCTGCACCAGTGCCGGACCAGCAAGAAACAGTCCGCTGCCGTCGGTCATGAGCACGTTGTCGCACATCACCGGCAGATAGCCTCCGCCCGCCACGCACATACCCATGATGGCGGCGATCTGCGGGATGCCCATTGCCGACATCACGGCATTATTGCGGAAGACGCGGCCGAAGTCGTCGGTGTCGGGGAAGACATCTTCCTGCAGCGGCAAAAACACACCCGCCGAATCCACCAAGTAGATTGTCGGAATACGGTTTTCAATCGCGATGTTTTGGGCTCGAATGACCTTCTTGGCCGTCATCGGGAAGAAGGCGCCGGCCTTCACCGTGGCGTCGTTCACGATCAGCATGACCAGCCGTGTATGAATGCGCGCCAATCCGGTCACAACTCCGGCAGCAGGCGCGCCACCCCACTCTTCGTACATGCCGTGCGCGGCGTAAGATCCGAGTTCGAAAAATGTGCCGGGATCGGCAAGCAGATTGATGCGCTCACGGGCCGTCAGGCGTCCTTTGGCACGCTGGCTCTCAATGGCCTTGGGTCCGCCTCCGTCGCGAATCTTCTCTTCTTCGTTGCGAACCTGGGCGACCAGGTCGGCCATCGCCCGCATGTTGGATTCGAAGCGAAGAGAACTCGGATCCACCTTGGTGGGGAGGACGTTGTTGATGGCGAGAGCGGTCGAGTCGGTGCGGTCGGCCATGAGAAATACGAAACACCTTACCCTATAACAGCGCGGCGGGAAGGTGCAACGCGCGGACCCTGCACCTACTGGTCTGGGCGCTACAATCCTGGGGTGCTCCGCAGGATCGAATCCTGGTCCGATTGGAAGATAGCAGCCACCACCGCGCTGGTGCTGCGCATCTTCTATTCGGCCGCGGCTGCGACGCTCTCCTATCTCATCCACCCCGACCCGGCGCTCGTTGGGAGCAATGCCCTCACGGAGAATCTACCGACGCCCGGAAGCCTGCACTACGCTCTGCTGGGCATTTGGGAACGCTTCGATACTCTGTGGTACCTCCGCATCGCGGATCGCGGTTATGACATGCCAGCCGCAGTCGTGTTTCATCCTTTATATCCTGCTCTCATCCGCGCGCTCATGCCGGTTACTGGCGGAATCACCGCTTCCCTGCTGGTCTCCACGATTGCGGCGGCGTTCCTGTTTGCGGGCATGATACGTCTGGCCCGATTGGAGTTTTCCGCCGAAGAACGGCTTCGGCCCGTGATTCTGCTGGCCGTCTGGCCGACCAGTTTCATCTTCTTTGCTGGATACACGGATTCCCTCGCCGCGGCACTGGTCGTCTGGTGCATTGTGTTCGCTCGAAGCAAGCGCTGGATTCCCGCATCCGGCCTCGCCTGCGCGGCTGGCCTGACGCGCTCGATGGGCGTACTCCTGGTCGTTCCGCTGGCCGCGATGGCCTGGCGGGAACGGCGCTCGAATACGTGGCCTGTGCTGCTCGCGCCTTCAGGTTCACTGGGTTATTGGGCGTGGCTGCACTTCACAGGACGCCCAACCATCGTCGACGCGTATCGGCAGTTCTGGAATACCCAGGTTGCGGCTCCTTGGACTACGCTCTGGCACGCTGTCAGTCAACTGTTCCGTCGACCCGATACCTTGCTCGCGTTTTCCCTGGTCGTTCTGGCGTTGTTTGCGTGGGCGGGAACCGTGGCGAGACGCAGTATTGAAGATCGCGTCTTTACCGCCGCGGTCGTCACGCACATCTTGCTGCGGCTGTGCACGCCTCCGCTGCTCGGAGTAGAACGCTACCTGCTTCCGGCCTACCCAGCCTTCTTGACGATGGCAGCGGCCCTCCAGAAGATGAGGGGCAACCGCTTCGCCTTTCTTTGTTGCGGACTGCTGGCCTTGAACCTGGCTTGGATGTACGCATTCCTGAACTGGTCGCTGGTTCTCTAACTGATCATGTCCGCACCTCTCGATTCCAGCCACTCGACCGCCGCGGCCAAGGGATCATCCGCGATGGCATCGACCAGTCCCATCTCGAAAGCGCGTACTGCCGTGATCTTCTCCGCGGCGATGAATAACTCCAAGGTGCGCCCCTTTCCAACCAGGCGCGGCAGGCGCTGAGTCCCGCCCCACCCCGTGATCAAACCGAGTGCGGCTCCGCGATGACCGAACACGGCGTGAGAGCCTGCGATGCGCCGGTGACAGGCCAGGGCCAGATCCAGTCCTCCCCCCATGCAATGCCCCTCGACGGCGGCAACCACTGGAGCCGGAAACAAGGCGATCGCGCCCATCAGGGTTTGCCCCATATGTGAGAACTGGAGCGCGTCTGGACCGGATAAGACAGCGATCTCATTCAGGTCGGCCCCAACGGAGAAGAAGCGCTGGTTCCCAGCGACGACAAGCGGCATGGCTCTTGCGCGGAGGTCGTCGACGATGGCTGTCAACTCCAGCACGCATGCCCTGCTGAGGCGATTCATGCCGTCGTCCGATGTCAAGCGGAGCACGGACGCGGAAGCGGCTTGTTCTACTCGGAAGAAGCGGCGGTTTATCACAGAGGGAGGAACTCGACGAGATTGTAGACTACGCGTTCAGCGCTGATGGCCTACCCCGCGGGGACTCCATGCGGCTTCACACGTCCGCGAATGAATTTCACGATGTCGTCCATGGCGGTGCCGGGTTGAAAGATCCCACCAACACCCGCTTTCTTCAGCCCCTCGATGTCCTGATCAGGGATGATGCCGCCGACCAGCACCAGAACATCGTCCATTTTGTTTTGTTTCAGCAGATCCATCACGCGCGGAACAATCGCATTGTGTGCACCGGAGAGAATCGAGAGGCCGATCACTTGCACGTCCTCCTGGAGCGCCGCGTTGACGACCATCTCCGGAGTTTGACGCAGGCCGGTGTAAATGACTTCCATCCCGGCGTCGCGAAGAGCGCGGGCGATCACCTTGGCGCCACGGTCATGCCCGTCAAGCCCGGGCTTGGCGACGAGCACACGGATTTTAGGATCAGCCACGGCTCTATTTAATCACAGAGAGTGCGGGTCGAGCAGGCGCAACGAGTCGCTACCGCGACTACCGATGGGTCGCCGGCGCTACGCTCATGCTCGCTGCTCGGACTGGCACGGGCGTGGGCCCCGCCCTTCCACGCTAGGGTTTCATCCCCAACTGCCAGAACAGAAACGAATACATGTCCGTGTTCTCTTCGATCTGCTTGGTCACTGGTTTGCCCTGTCCGTGGCCGGCTTTGGTCTCGATACGCAGCAGGATCGGCCTCTCTTTGCTGGCGCCGTTCTTGGCTTCGGCTTGCATCAGAGCCGCCATCTTCTTCGCATGCATGGGATCGACCCGCGTGTCGGTGTCGGCGGTCATGAACAGAATGGCCGGATACTCGACACCTGGCTTCACGTGATGATAGGGCGAGTAGGCGTAGAGAAAATCAAACTGCTTGGGATCATCGGCGGAGCCATACTCGGGAATCCAGAGCTTTGCGATCTGGAAATTCTGGTAGCGGAGCATGTCGAGCAGCGGAACGGCACAGATCACCGCGCGGAACAGATCTGGACGCTGCGTGATCATGGCTCCCATCAGCAGGCCGCCGTTGGATCCACCCAGGATCGCGAGATGGTCTTTGTCCGTGTATTTCTGGGCAATCAGATATTCGCCGGCAGCGATAAAGTCGTCAAAAACATTCTGCTTCTTGTCGAGCATGCCGGCGCGATGCCAGTCCTCGCCGAACTCGGAGCCACCACGCAGGTTGGCGACGGCATACACGCCCCCGTGCTCCATCCACAGATACATGGCACGGCTGAAATTGGGGGTCTCGGAAATGTTGAATCCGCCATAGCCGGTGAGCAGCACGGGATTCTTCCCGTTCTTTTCCAACCCCTTCTTATGAACGACGAACATCGGTACGCGAGTACCGTCTTTCGACTTGTACCAGGCTTGCTCGACTTCGAAAGCTGCGGGATCGATGGAGGGGGCGTCCACCTTGGCCCAGAGAGATGTCTTTTCACCAACGAGATCGTAACGGTAGATGGACGGCGGCACCGTGTAGGATTGGAATCCGTAGAACAGTTCATTGCTGTCCCACTTTCCGGCCGCTGAGAACACCGTGCCGATGGTCGGCAAGGAAATGTCCGCCAGTTTCTTACCCTCAAGATCAAAAGTCTTTAGCTCGGAACTGGCGTTGTGTTCGTACTGCGCGAATAGCTTGCCACCGGTAACACTTGCGCCCTGCAGCACTGCGTCAGTCTGGGGGATCAATTCCTTCCAGTTCTCCCGCTTGGGATTGGCTGCATCAGCAACAAACACGCGGTAGCGAGGAGCATCTTCGTTGGTAGTGATATAGAGCTTGCCCTTGAGGAAGTCCGCTGAGTAGAGAAATTCCTTGCCGGTCGTGATCTCAAGCGGAGGATTTTTTGAAGCCAGGTCCTGCAGGTACATCTCGGTCTTTGTCCATCCTTCGAAGACGGTGATCAGCAGCCACCGGCCATCTTCCGAGAGGTTGACGCCGGGAATATCCTGCGGGTTGCGGCCCTCGCCGAAGATGAGCGGGTCTTTCGCCGGATCACTGCCAAGATCGTGATAGAAGATCTTGACGTGGTAGACCTCTTCCCCTTCGGGAACATCGCCCTTCTTGGGGTGGCGGGAATAGTAGAAACCGGCGTCGTCCTTTTTCCACGCGACGCTGGCGAAGCGTGTCCGCTCAATGCTGTCGGGCAGGAGCTTGCCGGTGGCGCTCTCGATCACATGCAAAGTGCTTTCTTCCGAACCATTCGCCGACGCCCCATAGGCGACGTACCTGCCATCGTCACTGGGAAACCACCAGTCGAGCGCAACGGTGCCATCCGTCGACATTTTGTTGACGTCGACGAGCACGCGGTCTGTTCCACCTAAGCCTTCGCGCACATAGAGGACCGGCTGATTCTGGTTGCCCTCGCGACGGGTGTAGAAGTAATACTTGCCGCCAATCTGGGGAGCGTCGATCGTGCCGATCGTCAACAACTGCGATAGGCGCGCGTTGATCTTGTCACGTCCCGGCAACGGATCGAGAATGCTGCGGGTGTACGCCAGTTCCTCCTCGACGTACTGCTTCGTGTCAGGATCGTTGCGGTTCTCTAGGTACCGGTAAGGGTCGACGATCTTGTGCCCTTGGACGGTGTCCTCCACCGGAGCCACCTTGGCTTTGGGGGGAGCGGAAGGGGCAGAAGCATCCGCCGCCCAAACCATGATCGCAGTGCCCGTCAGCAACAAGAAGAAAAGCGTCAGCAAACGAAGACCTCCCATCATACGCACCTCGCTCGTTTCTCTTAGATCCGCTGCAGGCAAATAGGTTAGCAGCAGGGTCGTTGAAACGCGACCTCTCGTTGGCAAGAAGGCCTCCATTCCTGAAATGGCAGCACCATCACATCATTCAAAGCGACACGAAGTCGTGTGGAGGGTTCCTGAGTGAGACGGTGCGTCGCCAGAGTATTCGCAGCAGTCCACTATGCTCCAGACGCCAGCGTCCCCTCCGGGATGCGGCACGATCCAGGCAATTCACGCCGTCTCACACCACCATGTTCGCGAGTTCCCAATTTGATGGCGCGTCTGTTATCATTTTTTTGAACAACGCGCGCCAGCATGGAGCGCCATCACTCCTCAGTAGCTCAATGGCAGAGCATCCGGCTGTTAACCGGAGGGTTGTAGGTTCGAGTCCTACCTGAGGAGCCATTCTTTTTAGTAGGTTACAATCCCGCGATCCATTTGTTGTTCATTCGGCCATGCCGACGATGCGCCTGCGACGAGCGATCCACTGTTGCATCCTCCTGCTGATAGCGAACGCCGGTCTTGCTCAAACAAAGCCAGTTTCGAATGGTACAAGTACTGCGCAGCAAGCCCGGCGCCAAAAGATGGCCAATGATGTTTTCGCGAAGCTTCTGAGCGCCAGCGGAGATGTCACGAAGTCGGCGGCACGATATCGGAGCTGGCCACCCAGGGTGCGCGTGTTCAAGCGGGGAGAAACCGACCAAGGAGCCGCGATCGGCAACTACAATGCCTTCGCCGCCGCGCCGAATTGTTTACCCACAATCGGGATAACGCAGGGATTGATCGCGGAAATTTTGCAGGATCAACCTGATCGCATGGCCGCAGTCTTGGGCCATGAATTAAGTCACCTGCTGTTGGGCCATGTCGAATGTGGTCGCACTGCTGCCACGACCCGGCTCGTTGCCGCCGCCTATACGCGGGCTCAGGAATACGCCGCCGACAAGAACGGATTTGTGCTGGCCATGCGAGCCGGATACTCCAATCATGCTGCTCTGCAGGCGTTCCGCATCATGGACCAGAAAATGGGCTACTCGAGCTTCGAAGCATTGGGTGTGGATCACCCATCGTTCAAAGATCGAATCGCTCAGCTGGATCAGGACCAAGCGTCTCTTTGGCGCTCCATGAGCGCATTTCAGAACGGGGCGTATTTCCTGGCGGTTCAGGATTACAGCGCCGCTGAAGATTGCTTCCTGAGAGTCGTCAGGGAGTTCCCGGACGCCTTCGAGGCCTGGCTGGACCTGGGCTATGCCCGCCTGATGCGTTATGCCGACAACCTCAGCGAGGAAAATGTGCGCGGCCTGGGAATCGGACAATTGGCGGTCGGTGGCTTCTACACGCGCCCGGCGACTCTGGCCGCCAAAGTCCGCGGCATCGATCGTGAGCTGTGGAATAGCGCGCTACAGGCCCTCGAGCAAGCGCATCAGCTGCGTCCCCATTCCACGCTGGTGCAGGAAAATTTTGGAGTTGCCTATTTGGTCCACCCGGACGGCAGGCCTCAGTTGGACCGGGCGATTCCCTTTCTGGAACAAGCAGCCGGCCTGGCTCAGAAGGAATCCCTGAACCTTTCCAGCCGCATCTCCGTGGCCATCAACCTCGCCGTGGCCTACACGGCAAACGGGCGCGCTGCCGATGCCCTAGCCCAGCTGAACGGTGCTGCCAAGGAATATCCGGAGCTCAACGATGACCCGGACTCGCAATACTTCGCGGCATCAGCCCTCTCCTACAATTTTGCCTGGCTGGCGGCGGGTACCACCGACCCCCAACTTGCTGCGCGGACAGCCCAGGAATTTGAGCGGTACCTTGTCATCACGAACCGTAGTTCGGCATGGTGGCCAATCGCCTACCAACGATACGCGAGACTCTGTGACGTTGCGCGGGTTTCCCGGAAACAGGAACAGGAACTGCAGTCGCAGTTCCAGTCCCTGCGGCGGCCGATTGTCAGCGTCGATCTGAACAAGACGCTACGAGTCACACTCGGAGACAACCTGGAGCAGGTGCGAACCGCCCTGGGCGCTGGCAAAGAGATCGAGGTCACGAGAGGTCTGCACGAGATCCGGTATCCGGAGCGAGGCGTTTCCATCACCGGCGATCATCAGGTCCTGGCAATCATGCTGCAGGGACGTGGTGCACCCGCCCTCCCCGTTCGTGCTTATGGCGTGGGCCAGCGCGAAACGACCTTGCGCATCGGCATGCCGATGTCGGAACTGGCGAACGCGCTTAAGGGAGAGCGCTACGGAACCGTTCCCCTGATTGACGTCAACAGTCGAGTCTTCTATTTCCCCGCACTCGGCCTGGCCGTCGATTCCAGCGACAACCGGACCGTCACAGAACTGATCCTGGCCAGGATCCCGATCGAGTAATGTTCTGCACATAAAGGAGGCTGCACCGGAAGGGTGCAGCCTTTCTCTGCTTGGATCCCGATTCGCCAGGTTCTGCGATCGGGTTTGTTTCGATCCTTCTGCTCCTAGACGGCCCGCAGAACATACTGGTTGTAGACGGAGCCACGATTGACGATGCGGATGTAGAACACACCGGTCCAGCTCGGTGTGACGTACACGATGCAGTTATCGGTGTAGTCCGTATCACTGGTGATCAAGTTTCCGTTCTCATCGTAGACAAACAGATCCAGGTCTGTGTCACCGTCTCCTCTAACCTGGATGCGCGTCGTCTCCCCAGCGGGCAGGGTAACGGTATAGGTGTCAGTGTGCCCCGCCAGCACGACGTCGGTGTGATAGATGTTGACCTGCGCCTGGAGCGCTCCCGCGGTACAAAGGATGCCCATCAGAACCACCACCAGCTTCATTGCTTTCATCGCTTTCATGTCGCTTCTCCTTGTTGTTTGTTCTTAGTTTGTTTGGCTGTTTGATCAGCCTTCATCCACTCGTGCGACACTCTGGGAAAAACGGGGTCATGAAGTTTCCCAAATCGTGAGAGGTTCCTCATGCCATTAGCGGGGTAAGAACGGAGCTCATGGCCTGGAGACGGGTGTCTGTTGCCGGCTGTTCCTAAGTCACACAAAATAAGGAAGCTGCACCGGAGCGGTGCAGCCTCATTATTCGGAAACGGGCCGATTTGGTTGGCCCCGTCGATCGTTTCGCCGATCTAGACCATCTGCAGGGTGTACTGGTTGTAGACCGAACCGCGATTAACGATCCTCACGTAGAACACACCGGTCCAGCGGGGCGTGACCGTCACAACACAGTCGTCTGTGTAATCAGTATCGCTGGCGATGAGGTTCCCGTTCTGGTCGTAGACAAAAAGATCGAGGTCCGTATCGCCGTCTCCGCTGACCGAGATGCGGGTGGTTTCCCCGGCCCGCAGTGTCACCGTGTACGTGTCAATGTGTCTGGCCAGCACGGCATCCGTGTGGAAGATCGAGCCCTGCACCGGTTCAGCGTGGAGCGCTCCAGCCGTCCACAGGATACCCATCAGAACAACCACCAGCTTCATTGCTTTCATCGCTTTCATGTCGCTTCTCCTTGTTATTCTTAGTTTGATTGGCTGTTGATCAGCCTTCACCCACTCGTGCGACACTTCGGGAGAAACGGGGTCATGAATCTGTGGAAATCTTTCAAGTCTATTTTTGGCTCGAGAAAGGAACTGGAGTAGGTTGGTGATGTCCTAGCCGTTCCCGGCTGAGGGCTTGGGGACTTCTGCATGCAGTAACCGGACGATTCGATCTTTTCCCTTGCCGAGGGCGCCGAAAGATCGTACGATGTCGGCCTCGTTTGCCCCCCCGACGACGAAAACAATATCTAAGCATCTGGAGGTGCTTGTTCCATGCGCGCGATTCGTCTATCTGTTCTATTGACCTTCGTTCTGGTCGTGGCGTCCTACTCCTTCGCGGGAGTGCGGATTCGATCATCCTCGGAGAACGGGCAGGGCAGTTCAGAACCCGAGTGGAAGCTGCTGGGACGCAGCTTGTCGATGACACTCACTTCCCATGGCAATAAGGTGACCCTTGTGAGAGAAGTTGTATGTCCCGGCCAAGCTCTCTCCAGCGGCAACTGCGAAGACGGCGAGTATATTTTCCTCTTCCAGTTACGTGGGAACGCAACCCGGTTAAAAGTGTTGATTGGAAAGCTGCCCAGTGTGCCGACTGACCTTGGTGTGAACCAATGCAATGAAGGTGATGATCTCGGCAACTCCAATACCAGGCAGCTTTGCACGATCGACACCGATCCACCAAGCCTGGCGAACCTGGCCAATAACATAACGACTAACTCCAAGAACAAGACGAGCGTCAATTTTCTGATTCCGAATATCCCCGCATTTCCGACGGGATCAGATGAGGAAGAAGGGCAAGGGCTCACGATTTTCATCCACATCAAACAAAGCGCACCTCTCCCGGTGACCTATCCGAGTGTGGGGTTGGGCATCTATTAGAAGTTCACAAACCGTGTGTTCGGCAGGTCTCGGCGGCCCGGCGGGCAATCAGTCCGAAGCCCGCTTGGGCTGCATCGGAGGCAAGCGAGTCGCAGCTTGACTTCGCCGCACGATCGCCGCTGATTGCCTGGCTCTCGGCCCGCGCCAGCCGAGCCGTAAGCTGGATAAAGCCGAGGTGACGTTTCCTGGCGTCACTGATGATCTGGTCCTGCTCGGTCACCGCATCGCCGACATTTCCCGTTCTCGCGCGAAGTCTGGAACTCGTGATTTCGAGCCCGGTGACAACCACCAGGTCGCGACTGTCGAGTTCTCGGGCTCTTTCCAATTGCCGCGCGGCCAGGTCCAACTTGCCCGCGGCCAGAAGGGTCCGGACCAACACATTCAAAGCGACGGTCTGGAGGTCGCGATCTCCAGTGGCTTCGAATTCCCTGGCGGCACGATCCGCCATGGTCTCCGCCTCCTGCAGTCTGTTGTTCTCGAGTGCCACCTCGGCGAGGGCGGCGTGGCTGTCGGCAATACCCGAAGTATCACCGATTTCGGTGCGGACATTCAGCGCTTCACGATAGCTCTTTTCGGCTTTGGCCAAGTCGCCCCGGGCAAGGTAAACATCACCCATCGCCCGCAGGGACGCAGCGGTCTGGCCTTTCAATCCCAGATCGTGGCACGCTCCAAGGGTCTGGTCCAACTCGTTCTGAGCTGAGGCCAAGTCGCCTTCGGCATAGGAGATCGCGGCTAAGTTCAACTGCGCTTCGACTACTTTCGTCCGATCTCCGATCGCTCGAGCTGTCGCAATCGAATCCTCCAGCATCTTCCTGGCGCCTGTGAAGTCTCCCTTCATCATGAGGTTGGCGCCGAGGTTGATCTCCGCCGCGAGCTTATCGACCTGATCTCCCACCTCGGCGGCTACGGCGAGCGCCTGCTGATAGGAGTTGGTCGATTCATCCAGCTTCTGATCGGTGAGCAGGATATTGCCGAGGTTCAACAAAGCGCCGGCAACGTCGGCTTGCGCGCCCGCTTCGCGCGCCAACTTCAGCGCGTTCTCAAATTGAGCGCGAGCCGCCGGATTGTTCCCTTCGTCTGCGAACGCATTGGCAACGCAGGTCACGCTCTTCGCTTCGCGCTTCAGGTCATGCGACAAGCTGAATTGGTCCGCGGCCGACTGGCCGAACTTTCTTGCTATCTCAAACTCGCCAAGTCTGCGGTGTGCCTGACATTGTTGCAGCAGTGCATCCGCGGCCAGCAAATGGGATCCGCGGCGATTCGCTTTGTCGAAGGCCGTCTTCGCGACCAGGCTTTGACGACGGTAGTCTGAGACAGCGTTGGCCGCTTGCGCCTCGACCAAGTCGATTCTCGGATCGTCCCTTTGCGGCCGGCCCAGCTTGCGCGCGCTTACTAGAGTCCCGAGCGCGTCCTGGGCTCTTCCTGCCGACAGCTGCGCCGAAGCCAGCTTCAAGGCATACTCGAGATCGTCGGGAAAGAACGTCCAGAGCGATTTGTACAGCTCTATAGCCTGGTCCCACTGTTTGCCGGCCTGGCGGTACTCAGCATCGATCAGCAGCGCGTCCCTCCGTTCCAGTCCGGCTGCAAGGTCATGAGCGCGGCGGCCTTCGACGGCAGCCTCGCTGTCCGCGCCCAGTTCCGAAAGAGTTCGCGCAAGAACCGCATGCAGGGCAGCGTTGTTCGGATCTGAAACGATTGCCTGCTGGAGCAGATTCCTCGCACCGACGTACTCAAATGTCCCAAGCTTATCGAGCGCTTGGGAATAGAGCCGCATCGCCTGCGCATTACCGGGCTCCTTGGCTCGCACGGCGGTTACTTGCTCTGCGGGCGCTTCACTAGTGCCGCATTTCCGACGCAAGGCCGTGCCGAGCCGCCCGACCACGCCGAAAAAGTCGGCTTCCGTGCCGGTCTCCGACAGGTCCGAGATCGTGTCGCCGGTCAAGGCGTTCTGCAGGCGCAGGTCTATCCGCAATTTACCGTCGATATCGAGGTACGATCCTGTCACCACATAGTCGCTGCCGAGGCTCTGATAAATGGCCGATAGTGTTTCGGGCGAAAGGCTCCCGGCCTTGGGCACGGCCAACTCGTGTTTCACGCGCGAAACCGTCTCGCCCGGAATGGTGCGTACGATATCTCCCGCACCGACCTCGGTTCGCAACATCTCGGAAAGAGCCGTCGAAATCCAATCGTGCTCCGGCTTCTGCGACAGATTGTTGAAGCCGAGGAATGCCACCGCCAGACGCGCACCACGGTCACGAGCCTGCGGCTGCGCCGCCGCTTTCACCACCGTCTTCTCGGATACTGGAAGCAATATCTCGCCCCGGTCATCCAGATAAAAGGATCCGTAGTCGGGTGTCTGGGCCGACGCGGTGGCGCGTCCCACCTGCTGTTGCAGATATAGACCCAGCTCAGAAGATGTCACAACTCCGTCGCCGTCGAGATCGGCACTGCCAGTCTCGATTCCATCGATCAGAGCGCCCGTGAACAGGGAATGCCCAGAGAGAGATCCCTTGTCCGAAGCCAGTTGATTGCGTCTGGCCGAACTAATGACTTTCCGGCTGACCCGTTGACCGAGGTCACGCTGATACCGGAATTCGCCGCGAAAAGTATCGACAGCCCGCCCGAGCGCAAAGCCGCTGTAACAGGAGTCGAGAAGTACCAGAATATGCCGCGCGGGAAGCTTGCCGATCATGTCAAGGAACTGGTCGACCTGGATGTAGTCGCTCCACTGTTCCTCCTGTCCCGGCGCCCGCGCGTCGAAAGGAACCAGGAATCCGGTTTCGACTTCTTTTCCGCCGATCTTGTCCACGCGACTGGTGCCGTGGCCGGCAAAAAAGACTACGAGTTCATCGTCTGGCTGGAGCTGCCGGCGAACCTCGTCGTCGATCAGGTGCAGGATGTCACGCTTCGAAGCCCGCTCATTGAGAAGTTGGCCTGCCGTAGAGAAACCCAGTTTTTCCCGCATGACCCTCGCAAAGCCTGAGGCATCTCCAACGGCGTTTCTCAGGGAAGGCCACTCACGATACTCATCGATGCCGACGATGACCATCAGACGCCGGCCGTTCAGGGCTTGGGGCTCCGGTTCCGCTACTCCCATCCCTCGCGAAGTCCCAGCCTGCTGACCGGAGGCGAGCTCGGCCAACCAGATCAAGCATAAGAACGGTGGAAGAAACAGAGCCCTGCGCAATCGTGAGAAGAGAGTGTGCTTCATTGACCTCGATTGGCCTTAATAGCGGGCGTCATTTGGAGCTGACGGACTGAATAACCCAAGTTCCACTCCGCATCTTCGCTAGCTTCAACTCCAGCTTGCTCGTCGTTTCCAGAGCTACGTTCCCTTTGCTGAAAAACCCAGCCACCTGTCGGGCATGGACTACGGCAGAGTTCCCATTGACCTCTATTGCATCTTTGTCCAGCGAAAGCGAAAGAGCCACCCTATCGTACTGTTCAAACTTATCCCGCAGTGCATTCAATTCAGCCTCGGGAATGCTAGGCCAGACCTCCTCGATGCCAGTCAAGTTCTTGCCCTCGTAGGCCTGCCGGTAACGATTCAGCGTTGCCTCGATCGCAATTCCATCTACCTGGCTCGTGCCGGGTCCAAAGGTTCTCAGGTCCGGTGGATTTTCCTGCACGACCGGAGGTTGCTTTGGGCCGAGTCCCGCCTGGCCATCGCCAGCCGAATTCTTGCTCGGCCGAATCACAAACACCGCCGCAGCGATCACTAAAGCCAACACGAAAACGCCGAGCCCGGAGGCCTTGAGGAAGCGCGGAATGGCCGGTGACTTCTTCGCGGAACTTTTCTTCTTTCCCGGTGCAGGCTCGACTGGAATCAGAATGGTCAGCGGAACCGACACGATACTCTTCTGGTTTGAAATCGCTGCTGAAGCATCTGTCGCCAGCAGGCGAATTGGACGCGAAACGATGATCTCATCGCCGGTGAGTAACTCCAGATTGACGACCAGTTCCCCCGTGATGCGAGGGGTGATGAGAAAAGTCTGCGGGGAAGAGTCTCCTTGCGGCGCGACGCGGACTTTCTTGGTTTGCGATCGCGGCTCGAAATCCGGCGATTCCAGCCGCAGAAGGATCTCCGCCGGCTTGGGCTTTCCCGACTCATCGAGCGCAAAATCGAGTTCAAAACGCCTTTCGCGCACATCGTCGGGGCTGAATGCCGGTGTCGCCTCATCCTCATCCGCAAGACAGCCGCGGAGCCCCCGCGAATCGAGGCAGCGCACCAGCGCCATCACTTCGGTCGACTTCCCGACGCGCGACTCTTTGGGAGCCGCTGCCTCGAGGACGCGCGCTTGTGTCTCTACCAAGGGCTTGCCCGCGTCGGAAGCGCCTCTTTCTCCACGGAGTTCTGCGACGACATCCTGCACATTGGCAAACCGCTTGGCGGGATCGCGTTCCAGACACCGGAGGATCGTTCTCTCCCATGCCGGACTGATGTCAGGCAAGAATCGCCGCGGTGGAGTCGGCGGGTCCGATAGCCGCTTCAAGGCGGCAAGCACCGGCGTTTCCCCCTGGAAAGGGCGTTCCCCAGTGACCATTTCGTAAAGAACAAGACCCAGAGAGTAGATATCCGATGCCGCCGTCGGCATGCGGCCTTCGATCTGCTCGGGTGACATATACGCAGGCGTGCCGGAGCAGTCGCTGGTCAGGCTCAGGGTCGTTGACGACGGCGAGATCACGGGGCGAGCAAAACGTAGCGCCAGCCCAAAGTCCGTCACCACAACCCGGGTGATCGTTTGAGGACCGTCACCACTCACTAACATGACGTTTCCAGGCTTGAAGTCTCGATGCACAATACCGGCATCGTGAGCGGCGGAGAGCGCAGCCGCCATTTGCAGAGCGAACGATTGCGCTTCAACCAACCCCATGCGCCCATGTTCCCGCAAACGCCGAGAAAGAGTCATGCCACTCAACAACTCCATGCTGACGAAGACAATCTCCTCGCCCTGTGGAAGCGTGTGGCGGAAGAGATCGAACACGCGGCAGACGTTTGGGTGAGTGACTTTTCGGGCAAAGTGAATTTCTCGTTTGAAGCGCGTGAGGGCATCCGGCCGATTCAAGACATCGTGGCGGATCGTTTTCAGGGCCACCCTCTCGCGCAGTTCCAGATCTTCGGCTTCGTAGACCTCTCCCATGCCGCCGGCGGCGATGAAGTGAACGATGCGGAACCGTCCGGAAAGAAGGTCGCCCTCGTGGAGCCGGGGTGACGGCGGGACGCCTGGGATGGGGACGTCGGGCGTTGGGACATCTGCCAGGACCGGAACGGAAAGAAATCCGCTGCCGAGATCCCCATGTTCGGCGAGCAGTCGTTTCACTTCTTCAAGCACATCCGGCTCGATAGCCGCCTGGCCGCGAAGGAACAGGATTCGCTCCTCCGGCGTCAGGGATAGCGCTTGTTCAAAAAGCGTCTTAACTGCTTCCCATCTTTGTGGCGCGGCCGCCATGGCTTCGTCTCAGGTCTCCGTGGAGCCAGGCTTTCGCCACGCTCCATTCCCGTTTCACCGTCTTGGGCGATATCCCCAACACATCGGCGGCCTCTTCCACAGTCAGGCCACCGAAGAATCGCAGTTCCACAATCTTGCCCTGGCGCGGATCCAGCTTGGTCAGGCGTTGCAGGGATTCGTCAATCTTCATCACTTCCAGAGATTTCTCTGGGGTAAAAGCGAGGGCGTCATCAAAAACAACCATCTCCTGCCCGCCGCCACGCTTCTTGCGAGAGTGCCCACGGGCATGGTCTACAAGCAATTGCCGCATCAACTGCGCAGCGATGCCGAAGAAATGCGCTCTGCTCTGCCAGTCCGGAACGTCCTGCCGAACCAGCTTGAGGTAGGCTTCGTGCACCAGGGCGGTCGCCTGCAGCGTGTGATTCTCACGTTCGCGCCGCATGTAACTGCCTGCCAGCTTGCGGAGTTCGTCGTAGACCAGAGGAATCAGCTTGCCCTCCGCCTCCGGATTTCCCTTCCGCACTTCGGCAAGCAGCAGGGTGACGTTTTCGGGCTGCTCCATGGGACTCCTTTGTTGCCTGACTTACCCCAAGTTAGGTCGGAATTCTATCCCAAAACGACGCCGTCCGATACCTACCCAACAGTGCCAGGAACTTCCATCGATCCCCGGACGAACTGGCTGGATGTTTCTGGACAATCCGGGCAACTCCTTGGGTTTCTAGGAGAAGTGTTGACACTGCAAATTTCGTCCTGTAGTTTGCGCTCTCGGGTGAGAAATTCTGGTTTGGCGACCAGGTGTGTACACTTACGCTGGACGAACTCAACGGACACGTCAATTCCTCGAGACAGGTTTCACACAGGATCGGTCGGTCTCAATCATGAAGTCACATGGCCGCATGCACGCGCGATTGATTCTGGTATTTCTTGGCATTGTGTTGACCGTGAGCGCTCGTGCGGAGGTCAAGTATGCACTCCTCGTGGGGATCGACAACTATGCGCCCCAAGGTAGCCACATCCGCCCACCCGAGTTACCGCCGGTCAACGAGAAGTTTTACGATCCCGGGGGAAGCCGATGGGATCTCCCTACCTGGCCGAATCTGTCGGGCGCGGTCAACGACGTCAAGGCCATGCAAGCGTTGCTGACGAGCAGAAAATTCGCCTTCCCCAACGACCTCGGCCACATGGATGTCTTGACTAATACGCAAGCCACCCGCGCCGTCATCCTCGGTGCCATGCAGAAGTATCTCGTGGATCTGCCGTCCAGGGGAGACACTGCCGTCTTCTATTACGCGGGCCACGGATCGCAGCGCCGCAACTCGAAAACTGATAAGCCGGACAAATTGGACGAAACGATTGTGCCCTCCGACGCCAATACCGGTGAGTACGACATTCGCGATAAAGAAATCGCGCGCATTCTGAACAAAGCACTGGACAAGGGCATCCACGTGACTGCGATCTTCGATAGCTGCCACAGCGGAACGATCGCGCGCGGCATTCCAATGGGTTCCGCTGGCTCCGCACGTTTCCTCGGATATGACCCGCGAGACGCTGCCGATCCTTCGGATACCCGTCCCGACGGCACTGCCGTGCCCCGTCCCGAGGACAGAAACGACAATGCGGCGCTGGTATTCACCGCCACACAGCACGATCAGCTTGCGCGCGAATCGAAATTCGAGGATGAGGATCATGGCGCCTTCACTGTGGCCCTGATCGAAGCTCTGAACGCGTTGTCGGCTAACTCACCCGCCCGCGACGTCTACAAACGGGTGAAAGTCGTGATGCAGGGGATGGAACTTGCCGACCAGCAACCGGTACTCGGAGGCACGGAGGCACGTCAATCCAATCCGCTATTCGGAGCCGGATCCTCGTCTTCCCGTTTCACAGTTGCCGTCGCTCCCGAGGGGGTACTCCGCGACGGCCGCGTCGTACTCGATGCCGGCGTGGTCAGCGGACTTGGCCGTGGAAGTGAACTGGTGAAGATCGGGGAAGGAAACGACGCCGCGTCCCTGCACCTTCGCGTGGCCGAACTCGTCGATCTCAACAAGTCCATCGCCGAGGTACTGACGCCGCGTGCTGCGATTCAGCCCGGCGATCTCTTCCGCCTGGAGAAGTGGGCCCCCGCTTCGCGCAGCCGGCTACAAGTCTGGAAGCCTCCAGCAACCCTCTCGTCACGCGATCTGGAGGAGTTTGCCGGCGAACTCGCCGCTCTCCGCGAATCCAGAAAGCTCACATGGGTTGACGATCCGGTGGTCATGCCTCCGACTCATGTGCTCAGCTGGGATGGCTCCTCCTGGAAGCTGACGACCACTGGTGGCGGGAGTAAAGTGCTCGGGCCGCGGCCGACTTCCGTGCAGATCGTCGAGTCGGCGGGTTCGGCAGCGCGGCTGTTCGTCAATCTTCCGTTGACCAAAGAGATGGCGGCGCAACTCAACATGGGGGACCACCTCACCATCCAATCCGCACATTCCCCCGGCCTGGCACGCTACCTGCTTGTCGGGCGTTTGCAGGGTTCGTCGGTCGAATACGCATGGGTACGCCGTGACGTCATTAGTGACGCCAAGACCAGCCCAGTTGTCGGTGCTTCAACCGGACCAGTGTGCTCGCCGGATTCTCCGTACCCCTCACGAACGGATTGGATCGATGCTCATTCGCGTTCGGCGGACGAGGACCTCTCCGATTTCGCTGTCAGACTTGCGCGAGTCCACGCCTGGCTGAACTTGCCCCAGCCGCCGGCGGGTGGGGAAATCGCGTTTCCGTATAGGCTAACGTTGAAGAAGCGCGACTCCGCCAAGGAGTTGTATGTCGATTCCGGAACGGTCGCCGAGAATGAGGAGTATGACCTCGTTCTTCGCAGCGACGGTCCCGTTCCAGTGTCCACAGCCCGGCAGTGGGTCTATGTACTGGGCATCGATTGCAGCGGCGCCGGTAAGCTTCTCTACCCGTCAGCGACAACTGCCGAAGGGAACCTCAAACCCGATCGCGGCAAGTTTGACCAAGAGATTTCTCTCACCGGTTCAGGCACGCCGGTTCGCATCATGCCGCCGTTCGGCATCGACACGTATATCTTACTGACGACCAGCGATCAGTTGGCCGACCCCAGCGTATTGAATTTTCAGTCGGCGACGACTCGGGGTTCGCGCGGCTCGCCGTCGCCGTTGGAGGACTTGCTGGGCAGCGCGAGCGCTGGCATGCGAGGAATGGATCGTCCCATCCCGAGCGACTGGTCGCTTCAGACTTTGGAGATTCACAGTGTTCCCAACCGGAAATGAAGATCGGAGAGGTTGACGCCCCGTTTCGTATTTACTCAGTCTCCGCTACGCTGCGAACGAGGACGATTTCCTCGACGGTCTTCTGCGGTCCGACTCGGGCGGCGATTCCAACGCCGGGATAGAAGCGGTAAGGGACCCAGGTATCGAGAAGGCCCTCATAGCGATAGGGCTGATCCGCCAGCACTCCTTCCAGATCCTCCGTCGTCATTCCGTAACGAATGGGCTTCTCCCGAGAGGTAGGGCCCATCTGCCGGAGTTTCACATCAGGGGATTGCTTTCCATTGAGGATAATGGCGACGACAACATCAGACGCAATAACGTCCATCGAGTGGTCCGGATATCGCACCCGCTGGAGACTTGTGCCGGGAATGCTTCCCACTTGCTGTCCGGGACCGATTCTCGCGTTTGCCTCCGGAAAGGGTTCACCCAGCTGAAGCATCTTCCCGCCGCCAAGTTCGACCGCAGCGACCGTGCGGAATGGTGAGCGATTCGCGGCCGCAAGTTGGCTCTGGGTAACGCAACCGTTCGCCAATTGAGCACATATCTTGACGTATTTCTCATACGCCAGCTGCCACCAGACCGATGTGCTCGGCGAATGCCTGAGGTAGCGTTCCAGAAAATCGGTTGCGTGCTGCTGATCTGTCGCGCTGTCGGAGCCAGCCAGCAGCACTCCGGAGTTGTAGTAAAGAGCGGTGGCCTGCAGGAATAGCTGTTCGTCGGCAGCTTTGGCTGGGTTATTCCACAGAAACTCCAAGGCCTTCTGCGCGCCATCGCGATCGCCCGCCGCCAGATAGGCGACGGCCAGATTGTTGACTACCGCACGCGCCGCCGTTTCACCAGCCGGATTCTGCAAAGCCTTGTCTGCCGCCATCAGCGTTGTGGCAGACTCCAGGTATGCAAGAGCCTCTTTGGGCTTCGGGCCAGAAGGCGAAACGAGATTTGCCAGTCCGAGATTCGCTTTCACCATCGCCAGACTTGGGTCCTTCTGTTCCGCAGCGGTGAGCACTTGCACAGCTTCATTCCAGAGTCCGGCATCGATGCCGCGAACCTTCGACTTCAGGTGCAACGATTCGCCATAGAAAGAGCCGGTCGCCACTTCCCCGATACCAAAGGAGCGAAGGTCGGCGTCCCCGAGTTGATCGATATACTGCATGAGCAGCGTATAGCCCAGATTGGCAGTGACGTCGGCCGCCTGCGGAAACTCACGAAGCACGGAACGGAAGCAGCGCGCAGCCAACTCATAGTTCTCTGTTGAAAGGAACGACACGCCATCCGCAAACGCGCTCATGTTGCGCCACAGCGGCGCTTGATCTTTGTCCAGACGAGCCAGTCGATCAGCCCACGAGGGATGATCCGCACTGAGCGCTTCGAAGGAAGAGTAGTGAGAGGCGGCGTCGAGCAATTGCAGGGCCTTGAGGCCAGCGCGCACCGAGAAACCGGCCGCCAGGGCAAATTCGTAGCCCTTGGCATCCGCGGCATACTCCTGCTCGCGGGTCGCTGCTAACGCCAAAACCGAAGTCGTCTCTTTTGTGGACGTGCACATGGGGTGGCCCAGGACAACATGCCCCAACTCATGCCCCAGGATGAGAGCCAGCCGGTCTGGATCGCCCTGCACGACATTGCTCATCAATTCTTGAGAGATGCGCACGATGGGATGGCAATCAGGCGCCGACGCAAACGCATTCATCCGGTTCTCTTCCGCAACTCGAGCCCCGTCGCGCTCCGCAGTAATGACTGCCGCCTCAGGAGGCCAGGAAGCATACTTGTCCGCGGGTCGCGTAACTGAGGCTGACGACAATAGTCTGTCAAAGACGGATTTGACTAGCGCATCATCAGCCGATTGCTGGCCGAACAGGCACGTAGCCAACAAAGCAAATGCCAGGGATGCCAGCCCGCAACGTAAGCACATTGCCAACTCCTTCGAACCAAAGAAATGACTATCTCAAAGACTGCAATCCTCACACCCGGTGGTGCGCTAAATCAGCGGGTCAAAAGCAGTCGACGCCAAACGGCAGTACCAAACTGCATGTGAGTTCCACCGCACGCATCTTCCCGTCTTGGTGTGCAAAATCTTCACCTATTTGGGTAGTTCCACCTTGCCCGTGATGGTGAACTTGCCGATTTGAACAGGTGCCGATTCCTGGGGCTGCGCACCGCCCAACGAAACCGTGTATTCGCCGGGCATGATCACACGATTGCCATCAGCATCCACCTGGCCGAGGGAGCGTGGATCGATAGTGAGGCTGATGGGAGTCGACTCACCGGCTGACAAGTGCACGCGCTTGAAACCCGCGAGCGCGCGGAGAGGAGTCTTATAAGCCTTCGGCTGCATCAGATAAAGTTCGACCACCTCGTCGCCCGCCACCGCGCCTGTGTTCTTCACCTCGCCTTCCACCGTGACAGGATCGCCGGCCTTGATGTCCGACGCAATTCTCAAGTTGCTATAGGCGAAGTTCGTGTAGCTGAGTCCGAAGCCAAACCCGTACAGCGGCTTGTCAGAGAAATAACGATAGGTACGGCCCTTCATGGAGTACTCTTCAAATGCCGGGACCTGGCTCAGCGATGAATAGAACGTCAACGGAAGGCGCCCGGCAGGGTTATTGTCTCCGGCCAGAGTCTCGGCGATGGCTGTGCCGCCCTCGGCTCCCGGATACCATGCCTCCAGGATGGCGTTGGCGTTCTGCTGCGCCCAGTTGACGGCGAGCGCACTGCCGTTCTGCAGCACCACCACTAGCGGCTTGCCGGTAGCGGCGACCGCCTTCAATAGATCCTCCTGAGCCGCAGGTAAGTCAATCGAAGTGCGATCCCCGCCGCTGAACCCCGCCAGTTTCACCGGCATCTCTTCGCCCTCAAGCGACGGAGAAAGACCCACGAACGCAACCGTCACTTCCGACTGCCTGGCTGCCTCAACCGCCTCGTCGCGCAGGGCCGACGCCGGAGCCTGCCAGGAAAGGTCAATTCCCGCAGTACCAGTTCCGTGGAGGTACTCTAGACGGATCGGGTGTGGCCGCAAATCGGCGAAGGTCACGGGCGATTGGATCACTTCGCCGCGTTCGGCAGTTTTTTTGCCGCTTTCGACCAGCAGCTTCCCGTCGAGATACAGGCGGAACCCTTCTGCATTCTCGCAGGCATAGCAATAATTGACGCGCACGCCCAGCTTGTATTCGCCGGGCGCGGGCGGAGTCAACGTTCCACTCCAGCGCACCGAGTAGTTGTTGCGTTGCAGACCGTCCACTGGAATGACCTTGTCCCAGTTGAAGTTGATGTTGCGATCGATGCGTGTAAGCACAGGCTTGCCGCTGAAATCAGGCGAGCTGAAGTACTCGCCAGTGAGGCCATTCCCTGAACCGTCAGCAGGATGAAGCGCGGTGTGCTCGACGGGCACGGCGAAGCCTTCCACCAACGTGGAGCCCTGCGCATAAGCTACCTTCGCGGAAGGAAACCTCTTCTCGATTCCGTTAATCGGATAGACCGGCGAGGGCGGCGGCCCGTTGTAGTTGCCTTGCAGCGACTGGATGAGCTCCGCAGTCGGGCCCACGACGGCGATGCGAGAGATCCCGGGTTTCAGGGGGAGCGTGTGATCCTGATTTTTCAGCAACACGATGGATTCCCGCGCCGCGCGGAGCGAAAGCTCCCGATGCGCGGGCGAGTTGACCTCGCTCATCGGAATGTTTCCATAAGCAAAGCTCGACGCTGGGTCGAACATGCCAAGCTTGAATCGCGCGCGGAAGAGGCGGCGCAACGCGGTGTCGAGGTCGGACTCCTTGATCAGGCCCTGATGGACCGCATCGACGAGCGAGGGAAACGCCTGCCCCTGGCCGTAACCACACTCCAGATCGGTACCGGCCTTGACGGCCGCCGCCGCCGCGTGGGCCATGTCGGGAGCGTAGTGATGTCCGCTGCTGACGTCGGCGACTGCGGCGCAATCGCTGACGACATAGCCGTCAAACTTCCACGCGTCGCGCAGATGATCGCGCAGGAGCATGGTGTTAGCACAGGCGGGCGCTCCGTCAATCGAGTTATACGCGCACATCACGGACTGGGCGTGCGCCTCAGTCACCGTGGCGCGAAAGGCGGGCAAGTAGGTGTCCTCGAGATCGTGCGGCGAGGCATTCACATTGAAGCCATGCCGCAGCGGCTCGGGCCCGCTATGTACCGCATAGTGCTTGGGGGTGGAAACGACTCTGAAGTATTGAGGATCGGCCCCCTGCATGCCCGTCACAAACGCCACGCCCATCCGGCCGGTGAGGAAGGGATCCTCTCCATAGGTTTCCTGGCCGCGCCCCCAGCGCGGATCGCGAAAGATATTGATGTTCGGCGCCCAGAAGGTGAGCCCAAAGAACATTTCATGATGGTCCTTCCGCATGGCTTCGTTGTATTTGGCGCGCGCTTCGGTGGAAACGGTCTCGCCCATGGCATGGACAAGATCGGTATCCCAGGTGGCCGCCATTCCGATTACCTGCGGAAAATTCGTTGCGTAGCCGGCAAAGGCCACGCCGTGCAGGCCCTCATTCCACCAGTCGTACTTCGGAACACCAAGGCGAGGGATCGCGACCGCATGGTCGCGCATCTGGGAAACCTTCTCTTCCAACGTCATACGGCCAATGACATCGTCGACACGCTGGTCCAAGGGCAACGCTGGGTTCATGTACGGAAAAGCTTGTGCGGTGGCTGGTGACTGGGCAGGTACCGGAAACGCTACCCACGCGACGGCAGCCAAGAGTCCGAAAAATCTGCTGAGTGCACGGACGTAGAGAGGTGACATATAGATAGCCAGCTCCTGATGATGAGTTTGAAAAGGACGTGCCATTATATGTAGGAGAGGCTCGATTGCCTATTTCGGAACATTGTGTTGCATCGAGCCGCCGGCTCAGCCAGCCACAGGTGAAACATTGGACATTCACTTAGTCGACGGCACCTACGAACTGTTTCGTCACTATTACGCGCTGCCTTCAGCGCGGGATGAGAACGGCCGGGAAGTCGCGGCTGTCCGTGGCGTGCTGGCGTCGTTGCTGGGCATGCTCCGCGGTGGGGCCACACATATGGCGGTTGCGACCGATCACGTGATTGAGTCGTTTCGCAACCAGTTGTGGTCCGGCTACAAGACCGGCGATGGCATCGAGCCTGATCTGTTGGCGCAATTTCCTCTTCTAGAAAGTGTGCTGTCGGACGCAGGTATTGTCGTCTGGCCGATGGTGGAATTCGAAGCCGACGATGCTCTCGCCGCTGCCGCCGTGGCGGCCGCTCGCGATCCGCGAGTCGGACAAGTGATCTTGAGCTCGCCCGACAAGGACCTTGCCCAGTGCGTACGCGGAACGCGAATTGTTCAACTGCATCGGCGCACCCGCGTCACGCTGGACGAGGCCGGTGTCGTTCAGAAATTCGGAGTTTCGCCGGAATCGATTCCGGACTATCTGGCGCTGGTGGGCGACTCGGCCGACGGCTATCCGGGCCTGCGGGGCTGGGGTGCGAAGTCATCGGCTGCCGTTCTTGCGAAGTTCGACCATCTCGAATCGATCCCCTCGGACTGGCGCGAATGGCACGTGAACGTCGCCAATGCAAGCGCCCTGGCAGATACTCTCATCGCCGACCGCGACCTCGCGCTCCTCTTCCGCACCCTGGCGACGCTGCGAACCGATCTGACACTTTTCGAGGATTTGGATGAATTGCGTTGGAATGGCCCATCAGCCGCGTTCGATAACCTGGCGGCAAAGCTGGATGCGGCGCGAGCGGAAAAACCTCCGGCGTCCGGAAAAAGAGTTGCCGCGAGATCACGAAATCTCCGGAACTGATTCCACGATCAGCCCTGCCCTTCCAGCACGCAGAAAACTCTTCACCCGCGTTTGCCAAGTCCTTCCGCTGGTGCAATCCAACCCGTAGTTCGACGCGCTACATTCCGAACCGCTCGCGGTATGCGCTGGGGGATACTCCGGTGTGTCGCTGGAATAGTGCGCGGAAGAATGCGACGTCCTGATATCCGACGGCATCACTGATTTCCTGCATTGTGCGATGGTCGCTTTCCAACAGGCGTTTGGCGGCGGCAACCCGCAACTTCTGCAGATAGATCAACGGACTGTCGCCCGTAGCCTGCTTAAAACGACGAACGAAATTGCGCAGGCTCATGCGCGCTCGCTCGGCCGGAGCTTCGAGCGGGAAGGTGCGGTGAAAATTCTGGTGCAGCCACTCCTGGGCACCGGAAATGGCTTCATCGGAATGTTCGGTTTTCAACGGGACCACGGCGAATCCCGCTTGCCAGGCGCGTGGAGTTTCGATGAGCAGCGCTTTGGCGGTTTGCATCGCAATGTCATGGCCGCAAAATTTCTCCACCAGGTAGAGGCTGAGGTCGATCGCCGCATGCACTCCCCCGCCACAATAGAAACCGCGGTCCTCCGTCACCATTAACTCCGGCATCCAGTTCACCTTGGGATACATCTGCCGAAACCGGTCGGCCAGGCCCCAGTGGGTGGTGGCCCGCTTGCCATCCAGCATTCCCGTCGCCGCAACCAGACCCACGCCCGAGCAGACACTGGCGACGGCAACCCCGCGATTGTGCCAACGCCGCAGCCAGGGTACAACCGCTGCATTGCGTTCGAGCACGTCGTCCACACTCAGTCCCGTGGTGGGAATAAAGATGAGATCAGTCTTGCGAATATCGGATAGCGCCGCTTCAGCGTGGACACGGACCGACCCATCACAGCGAACCCCACGTCCATCGGCCGATGCGGTCGTGACATGAAAGCGAGGCGCTGGCCGCGTGCCTGTAAGAATGTTCCACAGATTGCCGGCATGGCGGAAGACCTCCATGGGGCCGATCGCCGTCGATGAGAACATCTCGTCCAGAAACAGAACAGTAACCTCTTTCATGATGTCTCCTCTGGAAGGTCGTTCGACGACGGCGTTGGCCTAATCACCTACGCATAATGGCATATCTGCCATCTTGTGACAAGGGCACTTCGCCTCTATCCTGCCAGCGTCGGTAATTGATTGCGGTATCGGAGGAGACAATGAAGAAGTACATGATCGAACGGGAGATTCCAAAAGTGGGGACTCTCGAAGGCGAGCAACTGCGCGGCGCTGCGGCCAAATCGAACGAGGCGCTGCGCGCGGTCGGACCGGAAATCCAGTGGCTGGAATCGTTCGTCACCGCCGACAAGACGTACTGTATCTATCTGGCCAACGATGAATCGCTTATCCAGCGGCACGCCGAGCTGAGCGGGTTTCCGGCGACGAGGATCACGGAGATCGGCAAGACGATTGATCCGACAACAGCGCGGCAATAGCGGAACTCAACATTAACACTTGGAGATCCGCGGCGGGGGACCGCGGAACTCTTGGAAGCGTTGATTGTGCGTGTATTAAAACGATTTTCCTCGCGATCAACAAAGATTGACACGCCTGTGACAAACTTGTGACATATCGTTTCCCGCGAATCGATATAGTAGTGTCCAGTTACATCAATTTCCCCGCAGTAATGGAGCAGCGGCCGTAACAACGGGCAGGAGGGCCGCCCAAGCTCCGCCTCAGGCATCGCGTGACGGGGTAGCCCAACGCTGTGGCGACCGCCGACGACCGGTTTTTGTCCACGCGAGCCTATCCATCCACAGGGATTGACCAGATGATAGGAGGGGGAAGTGGGGCTAACAAGTGTGTCGTTCACGGTTCCCGCGGCGGATAACGCGAGCAGCAACAGCGCCGCTACGGATACATGGTTCACCACGTTGTATTCAGAACTGCACCGCCTGGCAAAGCGCGAACTCTCAAGGCGAGGCGCTCCTTTGAGCTTGAGTGTCACTACGCTTTTGCATGAGGCCTATCTGGATATCGCCGGGCGCAATCGCGTCATCTTTCCGGACCAGGCCCGTTTCATGGGCTATGCTTCGCGCGTCATGCGCGGGCTCATCATTGATCACATCCGCGCCCGCACTGCCATCCGGCGTGGCGCCGAGTTCGAGATCACCTCGCTTGAGGTCGACGTGGCGGACTCCTCGTCCGAAGCAAAGGAGCTCTCTGCAATCAGCGATGCTCTTGATCAACTGGCGGACGTGGAGCCCGACCTGGCTCAGTTGGTCGATCTGAAGTTCTTCTGCGGATTTTCCTTCGCCGAGATCGCCGCGCTCCATAACCTGTCGGAACGTACGGTGCAAAGGAGATGGGAGAAGGCCCGCATCTATCTGCACCGAACCATCGGCCGGGACCTCTCCTTCTGAGGGATTCATGACCACCTTGAATTCCGACCAATGGCGGGTCCTCAGCACCCAGCTGGACGAAGCGCTCGCCCTGTCCGAGGAGGAGCGCTCGTCCTGGCTGTCTGCGTTGCATGGCAAGGATCCTGACCTGGCTCGTGAACTGGAGCAACTGCTTCACGAACACGACCTCTTGCGCGAGGAAGATTTTCTTGAAAAGCGATCGGTGCCCTTGCCGTCCTCGCCCGGACTCGCCGGTCAAACTCTCGGCGTTTACACGCTGCTCTCACCGATTGGTCAAGGCGGGATGGGCACGGTCTGGCTTGCCCAACGCAACGACGGCCGATTCGAGCGGCAGGTCGCAGTCAAGTTTCTCAACCTCGCGCTCATGGGGAAGGCCGGGCTCGATCGCTTCAAACGCGAAGGCAGAATCCTGGGCCGTCTCGCTCATCCCCATATCGCTGAACTGATTGACGCCGGCGTTTCAGAGACAGCGCAACCCTACCTCGTACTCGAATACGTCGAAGGGCAGCATATCGACGTCTATTGTGATCAGCGCAAACTGAACGTCGAAGCAAGAGTTCGATTGGTCCTCAAGGTGTTGGACGCGGTAGCGCACGCCCATGCCAACCTGGTTGTACACCGCGACATCAACTCAGCCAACGTGCTCGTAAAAGACGCCGGCCAGGTAAAACTGCTCGACTTTGGCATTGCCAAGCTGCTGTCCGACGAGGGAGGAACCGGGGAACAGCCCGTCCTGACTGCCGGGGGCGTGCGGCCCATGACACCGGCGTCCGCCGCTCCGGAGCAACTGCAGGGAGGGACGGTCACCACCGCCACGGACGTCTACGCCCTGGGAGTGCTGCTCTATTTGTTGTTGACGGGACAGCATCCGGCTGGAACGGGCCCCCACTCACCTGCGGCGCTGATCAAAGCAATTGTGGAATCAGAGCCGATCCGCCCCTCGGATGCAGTCGTTGATGCAACCGCGAATGAAGCGACAGCACGTGGCAACGCCGCGCGACGCTCCACTACGACGGAGAAGCTGCGCAGAACGTTGCGCGGCGATCTCGACACGATTATCGGCAAAGCCCTCAAGAAGGAACCGAATGAGCGCTACGCTTCGGTGACGGCACTGGCGGACGATCTGCGCCGCTACCTCAGCAACCAGCCGATCGGCGCGCGACCCGAAACCATCGCGTATCGCGCAGTCAAGTTCATCCGGCGCAACCGTACGGTTGTGGCTTTGACCACCTTGGCAGCCCTGGGCACCGCGGCTGGAATCACTGGCACATTGATCCAGTCGCGCACCGCGCGGGCGCAGAGAGACTTCGCATTCCACCAGCTTTCTCGCACCCAAGCCACTCTGGAGTTCAACGAGTTCTTGCTGTCAGACGCCGCCCCTTCGGGCAAGCCTTTCACCGTGAATGAACTTCTCGGACGTGCGGAAAACATTGTGGCGCGGCAGCGCACTCCGGATGATGCCTACCGCGTCGAGTTGATGGTCAACATCGGCGACCAATACTCAACCCAGGATGAGAACGGGAAAGCGCGCCGAATTCTGGAGAACGCGTACCGGGTCTCGCGAGGCTTGCATGAACACACCGCGCGCGCGGAGGCATCCTGCGCTCTCGGCGACGCTCTGGCCTACGACGGCGATCTCCCCCGGGCGGAGGCTCTCATTCAGGAAGGATTGCGGGAACTTCCCGACAAGCCGCAATACTCCGTGGATAAGATTTTCTGTCTTCGGCGGGGCAGCGAGGTTGCCCAGGTTGCTGGTGACTCCAAACTGGGCGTCGCTCGCATGGAAATGGCGCAGGAAGCTTCGAAACACTCTCCCTTCGCGTCCGACATGCAGAACCTGCATATTGCGATCGAAATGGCGGAAGCCTACCGTGTGGCTGGACAGAATCAGCAGGCCAGTGTCGCATTCGAGCGGGCTGCCGCTCTGCTGTCGCCGCTCGGGCGTGACGATACTGCCACTGCGGTAGTGCTATTCAATGACTGGGCGGCGGCAATGGACAGGCTGGGACGCCCCCTCGAAGCCGAGAAACTCTATCGCCGTGCGATCGACATCAGTCGCGCCGGTAAGAGTGATGACACCGTGTCCCCGACGATCCTTAGTAACTACGCCGGCACTCTTCGACAACTAGATCGGCTCGATCAGGCAGCTGAGTACGTCGAGCGCGCCTACGTCAAAGCCCAGCGAGCCGGCGACCCGGCGGTGATTTATCAGACGTTGCAGATCGGCTCATTGGTTTGCATCGAGCGACACGATTTCGCTCGAGCCGCGACGATGCTGCGCGAACTGGAACCCAGGCTGCGGCGAACCTTCCCACCGGACGGTTTCTGGTTCGGGGCACTGGCGTCCGATCAGTCACTGCTCGCCTCCGCGAAAGGCGACTCTTCCGTAGCCTTGCCGCTTGCAGACCATGCGGTGGCGATTCTCGAAGCGGCCAGCAAATCGGGGCGGATGGGGAGCGACTATCTGCCCATCGTGCTGCTCCGCCGATCTACGGTCGAACTCGCCGCTGGCCTGCCCAGCCAGGCTGCAGATGACGCCAATCGCGCCCTGACTCTGTTCCAGGCCGCCGTCCCTCCTAGCACCTTCTCAAGTCATGTTGGACACGCCTATTTGAACCTCGGCCGAGCCCTGCAGGCCCAGGGCAAGACCGAGGAAGCTCGAACTGCATTTCAATCTGCCGTCGAGCACTTACAGAGCGCACTCGGCCCCGACCACCCCGACACTCGTGGTGCTCGTCAACTGGCACATATGGACGCGCCGCACACGTAGCTTGCGCCCCGCGCATTTTTCTTTCCGTGCCTGTCGGTTTTTCTTGCCGTATTCCGATATCTCAAGTACAGCCCAGTAACCCCCATTTCTGGCGCGGAGCTTTGCTGGGGGCGAGGAGTGCGACTCTCATTCCTCGCAGTTTCGGATAGCGAGGATCCGGAATCCCGCGCCAGACATTTTTTTGTCTATCACATGGTTGTCATTCGGTGGTGATGACTCTTCGTAAGCGGCATACCCTGTCGCAGTTAGAACAGCTTTTTTGCGATATAGGTCGCCATGTTACTCCTTCCCTAGACAGACAATCGCGAGCCGGCGATCACCATTGTCGTCTTTTCCTCCTAGATTGCGATATCTCCAGTAGAGCTCGACAGCCTCAACCTTCGGCTAAACCTGGGAAGGCCGGGGGTTGGGGTTTCGCGCTTGGCTCAAGCATCTGAAACGGCATACCGGCCCGCAGAACACCAGGTGAGCATATGTGGGCCACCGGGATTGTTATCAGGGCAAGGCAAACATTAACGATTCAAGAGGAGAATGTATGAAACAGTTGATCGGACGTATGTTGATGTCCTTTGTGGGGATCGCCGGCTTGTTACTGCCCGCCGTAGCTCAAGCTCAGTCCACGCTTCCGGTGATCAAGGTCGATGTGCCATTCGAATTCACCGTAGGCAAAACCACCCTGCCGGCAGGTCAGTACTCGCTGGTCGAGCCAGTGCAGCACTACATTCAGCTGCGCGATGCTCGGGGCCGCTTTGTTGCTTCGATGCTCACGAACGGAGTCGAGTCCTCGACCGCCCCGGAGGCTTCCGTATTGAGGTTCTACGTCTCCGGCGGGAGGCATGTTCTCGCGGAAGTGTGGGAGGAAGGCAACCAGCTCGGGGAACAACTGCCCCAGGCAAAATCGACTGATGTAACGGTTGCGGAAGAAGCATCCGCTGCTCAGAACGGTGCTGCTGCAGACCGGCGCTGATCTTTTTGTGGAACATTCCGTAATCTCAGGAGTCGCAATGAACAACACCGGTCAAGTAGAGCGGGAATTGGGTCAGCAGGGTCAGTTCCAGAGGACCGTCATACACGCCTTTGGCCTGCGCCCTGCCTGGCGCGAAGTTTTTCTTCTCTGCGACGTGCAGGGGTTCACGATCGCCGAGGCCGCGATCATTCTCGGTCTCGGCCCTGCGGTGGTGACAACCCGGCTGGACCAGGCGCGCCACCAGATGAACGCTCGCCTTCAGGGCCAGCCATAGGCGCACGGCAGGCTTGCCGGAGTGCAGGTTCGCGCTCCGGTGAGCGGCGCCGCCACTCGCCTAGAGCAAAATTCCCCTGAGAATGACGCTCGCAACCGAGAAGTAAATGATCAATCCCGTGACATCCACCAGTGTCGCGACAAAGGGAGCGGATGCGCTTGCCGGATCCAGCCCGCAGCGGCGAAGTACGAAGGGCAACATCGATCCTGCCGTGGTGCCGAATAGCACGACTCCGACAAGGCTGCATCCGATGGTGAGGGCCACGACCAGATAGTGCGGCCCGTAGGTCCCGCGCAATGTGTGCCAGAGCAAGATCCGTGAGATCCCAATGACTCCCAGGATCGTTCCCAAGGCAACCCCAGCCGCCAGTTCACGGCGAATGACACGGAACCAGTCCCGCAAGCGAATTTCTCCCAACGCCATGGCGCGGATGACAAGGGTCGTAGCCTGCGAGCCCGAGTTGCCACCACTGCTGATGATCAGCGGAATGAAGAGAGCGAGCACGACGGCACGCTCGATCTCCGAGGAAAAGTAACCCATGGCCGTCGCGGTGAGCATCTCGCCCACGAAAAGTATGGCGAGCCAACCTGCTCGTTTGCGCACCATCTGCGCGAAGGTGACTTCCAGGTAAGGGCCTTCCAGCGCTTCCATGCCCCCGATCTTTACGATGTCTTCACCGGCTTCCTGCTGGACGATTCCCGCCACATCCGCACTGGTAACCACGCCCAACATGTGCCCTTCCAGATCCAACACCGGCACGGCGAGCAAGCGGCGCTTCGCCAGCAACTGAGCGACAGTCTCCTGGTCAGCGTCTTCGGGTACTGAAACGTAGTCGGTGTGCATTACCTCCCGAACCTTCCGGGATCTTTCAGCGGAAAGAAGTTCTCGAAACGAAATCACACCCTGCAGGTGTTGCTGGTCGTCGAGCGCATAGGCGTAGTAGATCATCTCGACTTGCCCGGCCTGACGCCGAATCTCGCCAATGGCCTCTTCCACGCTTATCTCCGGCGAGATTCTGACGTAACCGGAATGCATTAAGGCAGCCGCTTCGTCCTCCGGATAAGGAGACGCGGGCCGGCCATGGCGGTGTCGTTCAGCAACGACCGTTACTTCCATCTCGCGCGCTTGCTGTAGCACTTGATCGGTGAAATCGAGGCCAGGAAGCCATCGTCCCTGAGGCTTTGCACTGCGATTCAGGAAGAGTTGCGTAACACCGTTTTTCCGAGCGTAGTCGACCAGGGTTTGCGCCCGGTTCTTGCCGTGGATGGTTTCAGTAGGAATGCGGAGATTCTCAGCAAAGCGGAGGTGGCGTTCGACGGTTGGGTGGTCTTCCGCGGGCAGAGCGGACGAATCCTCCCTGGTATAGACATATACGGCGATACAAAGAGCGTGTAAATGGTCGGCAACGCGCCTCGCCCGACGTAACAACATGGCGGTTGATGGGTCGGCGGTGACGTTGACCAGAATCTTTTCTGGTTGCGACTCGACAGGCTTCGTCTTTACTGCCTGCCGTGCTTCCAGCGCCTGAGCAGTCTGGCGAATCGCCAACTCCCGCAAGGCCACCAGAACGGGCTCCTGAAAGAACCGTTCAGACTCGCTCTTGCGTGCATCCGGGTAAATCACACCGCGTTCCAGGCGATGAAGCAGCGCCCGCGGGGTGACATCTACGATCACCACTTCGTCGGCCTGCTGGAAGAACCAGTCCGGCACGGTCTCGCGCACGCGTATTCCGGTCAACTGCCAGATCTGATCACTCAGGCTGGCCAGGTCCTGCACGTTCAGCGTAGTCAGAACGTCGATGCCAGCCTGGAGCAGCACCTCTACGTCCTGCCAGCGTTTTTGCCTCGCCGAGCCAGGGGAGTTGGAGTGCGCCAACTCGTCCACGACACAGACTCGCGCGCCCCAACGCAGGACCGCATCGACGTCGAGTTCTTCGCCACTACCACCACGGTATGTTGTCCGTCTTGGCGGAATGATCTCCAACCCTTCGAGTCGGTCGCGAATATCGCTGCGTCCGTGCAAGTCCACAAACCCAACAATCACATCCACTCCACGGGCTTTCAACCCTCGGGCGTCTTCCAACATTTGATACGTTTTCCCCACCCCGGGGGCGTAACCGAGATAAATCTTGAGATGACCGGTCAGATGAGTCATGGAGAATTCTCTTGGCCTGCCTAGTGTGGAAAGACGCGAACGTCCATACCTTCCGCGGCGCGAATCAATCGGCTCACAGGGGTTCCCCAGAGGCGCGTTTTCCAATCACTCTTCATACTATGTCCAACAAAAATCTGCGTGACACCGTGGGACCGCGCATATTGCACGATCGATTCGACCGGATCACCCGCCTCCAGTACATCGACGTGGGCACCGGCCTCGCGGGCCTGAACCAGGTTGGCTTCCATCTCCCGCTCGTCCGCCGCGGACGAATCGGGCCGTCGGACATAAACTGCCAGCACATCGCAGTGAAAGCGAACGGCGCTTTGACGCGCCCGTGCGATCATTCGATCGGTATTGGCGCGCGGAGTCAGACACACGAGGAAGCGCTCGTGGGTGTGCCCTGCAGGCTCAAGGTCGTGCGACTGCAAATAGCGCTGCAGCCCGGCATCAATCACATCAGCGGAGAGAACGAGGGCCATCTCCCGGAGTGCCGAGAGTTCCTGCGGAGCGCCCTCGGTAGGCGCGTCGACTACTACGATTTCATCTGCGGTGTTAAGAAACGCCCGGGGGATTGTTTCACGGACGGGAATGCCGGTTAATTTTTCTACAGCTTCGCGCTGATCCTCGACATACTGCAGATTCACGGAGCCGATCACGTTGATTCGATTCGCCAGAAGCTCCTCGACGTCCTGCCAGCGATGCGTATTGCGACCCCAAGGATTGTCATAAGCTAGGCCATCGACCACGCATACCTGCGGACGACGTCGCAAGATTACCGGAACATCAATGACCGGGATGCCGTGAATGTCGATCGTGGGAATAACTTCCAGCGAGCTCAAGATCGATTCGATCTCCGGCGGGACTTGCGGTTGCAGTGCCGCGACGACGACGTCCTGCCCGCGCTCTTTCCGGCGCCGTGCCTCATCAAACATGCGGTACGACTTGCCCACGCCCGGAGCGTAACCCAGAAAGACCTTCAGCCGGCCACGATTGGATTCCGGTTTTACTGCATCCAGCAGGGTTGGGTCAGGACCAGACATGTTTGACGATTGTAGCGCCGGAGCGCAACGCAGGAAACCTCTCCCGCCAGAATTTCAGTAGCTCACTCGTTGGCACAATGCGCAGCGGCGGAAGCTCGAGAATGTAAGCGCAACGTTGCTGCGGCACGGGCCCGCTTAGTGGCACGAAGCGTCATCTTGAAAAGTGGCCCCCCCTAACATCTGAGTCAGAAAACGTCCGCAAGTGATGACCTTCTGCGAGAGTGGATCTTCCCGCAACGCGTTTGGGGATGTGGTGTATTTGGCCGTGTCCATCGATTTCTTCGCGGCGACTAGTTTGTCGCTCCACTGCTGTACCAGGTCAAACGCGCTATGGAGCAACTGCGCCGCATTACGATCGCCAACCGTCGAGGCTGCTGCGTCTGCCAGCTGCAGGCTTTGGGATGCCTGATCGCGATAGCCGTTGACCCACTCGTCGGTGACGCCGTACCCACCTCGAATGGCTGAGGCCAGCGTCGTGCCCCACTCGCGCAGGCGTGCGATCTCTTCAATGCCCGCCTTCATGAATTCCTGTGATAGTGCGGAACTGTTCGGTGGCACCGAAGGAGCAACCGGGGACTCCATGATGGGTGCCTCCGCTTGACCGCTCGCTGCCGGAGGTAAGGTCACGACGATGCCGGATCCGCTGAAGCTCACCGAGCCCTTACCGATACTGGCCAAGGCCGACACGTCGACGAACAACCGGCCATTCTGGTCAATCACATCAGCCTTTCCATTTTGCCCATTGACCACTACATTTCGTTGTTGCTGCTTCATTTGCCCGAAAGTGGCGCCGCTCAGTACGGCCACGAAAACCAGGGGAACAATGCTCCTAAATTCACGTTTCATTGAGCTCATCCTCTCCAACCATCTGCGATCTTAACCAAAAGTGAGGCTCTCTTGCAGCGGTTCACAGCCCTCGGCGTCGGCCCACCGGTGGTGGGACTGGACGAATGAGTCGAGCCGGAGCCTCCCGATTTTCGTGTTGTGATATGAGCTCAGCCCAGTACGGTCCCGGATTTGAGACCTGCTGACAGTCCTGTTGAAAGTCGCTGCTGTAAAATCGGGCACGTCGGGCGCCATATAGAGGCTAGGCAAAGGAGCTATTCGGAGGCTGCGTAATAGCCTTTCTTGGTGTACAGCCGAAGTTTTGCCTGAGAGGCTGATCCGGCGAGGCGAATATCGAGCTTGCGCCACTTGCCGTCCCTGCTGCGATCACTTGGGTAGTACCCGAGAACGTACTGATTGCGCAATTCGTAGCTGATTTGGGTCACGGCGCGAGAGAGTTGGGCAGCGTCATGTACGGAGAACACTCGACCGCCGGTGACCGATGTCACTTCGTCGAGTTGAAGTGGTCCCTTCTTTTCTTCAATCCTGGTTGCGTACCGGTCGAACAAGCCTATCGCGTAGACTTCCGCGTCAGCCTCTTTCAGAAGCGATCTGAGCTCAGATTCGGTGTAGCGGCTGTGATTATCGCCGCCATCGGAGATCACGACCATCGCCTTTCTTTGATGACGAGCAGCCTTCAGTTCCTTGATACCGAGATACATCCCGTCCCACAACGCCGTGGTGCCGTCGGGTTGGAGCGTATTCACGACGGGCGCCATGTCGCTTGTCGGGTCGTCGAAATGCAAGGCAATCCGGGGCTTATCGCTGACGACAATCAGGCAGAAATCATCTTGTGGATTTGAAGTGCTGACGAGATCTGAAAAGGCCCTACGTTCCTGCTGGACTCTTGTCGCCATACTTGCGCTAACGTCGAGAACGACGACCAGAGAAATCGGCTCGTCTTCATTGGAAAGATATTTGATCGTCTGACGATTCTTTTGATCCGTCACGGCAAAGTTCGTCAGAGCCAGTCCACTGACGGCCCGACCAGCTTGATCCAGGACCGTGACGTTGACCAGCACCAGGTCAACGTTCGCGAGAACGACGGGCCGGGTCGACGCGAAAGTACTTCCCACGGCGGAGGGCAGGACGCGCACGGCATCGTCAATACTATCTTGTGCGGATAGAGGACCGAACGACGCCAGTGTCACAACAAGAGTCAGCAGACAGTGGGAGAAGGTTCCCGAGCGAAGTCGAGGGAGATGTTCTGGTGTCTTGGACGAATTCTGAACAACGCGTGGCGATCTGGCTCCAACCCTAACCATGCGAAGATCTCCACAGTCAGGGTAGCTCAAACGAAATGAAAAAGTACTAAAGAGCGCATAATGAGAATGTATTGTGTCATCACCGTGCGATTGCAGTGCAGTAGCCCCCGCCGGTCACCAGGTTCAAGGAGCGTCCCGCGAATTGAATCATGCTCTAAGCGAAGCGCCGCGCGCCCTCCTGGTGGAGGACGAGACGGCGCTTCTCTTTTCCTGCTCAGAACTCGATTCGCAACGCGATCTGTCCGGTGCGGTTGCCAGCATTTTCCGCGGTTTGAACGCTGGTCGTTTTCCCAAACGTCGCAGGCGAGGAAACGTTGACCGCCGGTGGGACGTAGTTCAGGTGATTCGGCAAGTTGGTGAAGGTGCTTTCGAACTTCAGTCGGACTCTTTCCCCGAGGGCAAAGGTCTTCGACAGCCCGCCGGCGATTGCCACCGTCCCGGGACCTTGCAGAATCCCGACACCACAGTTTCCCATCCGCCCGCTGTCTGCTGGCGGCTCGGCAAAGGCGTTGATGTCGAAATAGTGATCTGGTGTGGGATTGCTGATATTCCCGTTTCCGACACAGTCCGGCCGCAACGAAGCGCCCCGGAAGACCAGGCCGAGGTTGGCGGGATCAATGCTCGGGCTGACGGTCGGGGTCAGATACGGGCCGGTTTGCCACATGGTGATCGCGCTGAGCGACCATCCTCCGATTAAGCCGTCTACCAACCGATTGGCTTGATGGAAAAATTTGCGATCGCGTCCAACCGGCAGATCATAGATCGCAGACACCAGCACGCGATGCCTGCGAACAGCGGCAATATCGCCACGATTCGCCCGCAAGTTAAAGCGATCGGCTACGGGTGTTCCATAAATGATCTCGGGCGTGAAAGCGCCCGGCGCGTCGCCGCCGACATTACCCAGGCTTTTGGCCCACACATGGCTGGCCTGCAGTGTTAACCCGTGAGTGCGATGGTTGAGCTCAGATTGTAGCGCCTCGTAGTTCACCGAGCCCTGGTTCTCGGACGACAAGATGCGCCCCCAGTTGAGATACGGACGCTGGCTCGGATCATAGGGAGACGTCCCCGCATGAACCTGGTTCAAATCCACCGACTGGCTCATGCGATACGAGTTGGTCCCCACGTAACTGACCCGGAGTGCAGTATCGCGAACTAACTCCCGCTCCACGGTCAGGTTCCACTGCGCCGATTGCGGGTCGCGATAATCCGTAGCCACGTTTTGATAGAAGTCCCCGGTACCGGCAATCGTCAGAGGATTGTCGAGCGTTCGCACGTTGGGGAACTGGTACGTTGGCTGACCCGTGGCGGGATCCTGGTTGACGGTGGTGCGCACCGTGGCCACGCTGATGTTGGTCGTGTTGAAGGAGAGTTGCCCCAGATTGGTCATGGTGAAGATACCGAAGCCGCCTCGGACAACGGTTTTGTCATCTCCGAATGGGCGATAGGCAAAGCCGAAACGTGGCTGGAAATTCTTCTTGTAGAACTGCCGCACTCCAGGGCCGAGGTCCATGGAACTGGCGGATTCGACCGGACCGCACGGCAGTGCCGGGTTGGCCACTGGATTCGGGTTAAAGTGGCCCGTGCACGCGTTGATCGAGGTGAGGAAGCCAGGGACCGGCTGGTTGTTGTCGGGGACGATTACGCCTCCGTTTCGCTTGTCGAATGCCGTCAAGTTCGTCAACGGACTCACAAATGGCGGCAGAGCTTGCCAGCGAAGGCCGAAGCTCAGCGTCAGGTGATTGTTCACGCGCCATTCGTCTTGTGCATAAAGCCCGGTTTGAGTCGTGTGCGCCAGCACATCCGGCCCCGACTCCGCGATGTAGCTTTTCGACGGCAGTCCCAGAAGGAAGTCGCCAAAAGCATTTCCGGTGAAGGTCCCCGTTGAAAACGTGAAGGCTCCGAAGTCATTGGCGCCGCCGAAGCTCTCTACATCGGCATAGGACACACGTCGCACGTCGACGCCGAACTTAAAGCTGTGCTTACCTTTGACCCAACTCAGGTTGTCAGTGAATTGCAGGGTCTTGGATTTGGTCGTGGGAGCTTTATCGCGCCCGAGGACGCTGAATCCGGTGCCGTCGCTGAAATCGAAGAATGGAAATGCCTGCGCCTCCGGGTGATCGCTGATATCAAGCCCCACCAACCCCAGTTGTTGCAGGGCATCCGCGCCCGAGACGGGGAATTGGACGTGCAGTCGGAAGAGGGACAATCCGACGCGCGCCTCATTCACCAGGTTGTTCTTGATCACGTAATTGTGCGACAGAATCAGATTGCGGTCGGTTTCATCATCCTGGTCGCTGGGGAGAAGAACATTGGGAACTGTGCTCTCGATGTGTTTGGAACTCCAACGCATGTAAAGAGCCTGCTTCCCGGTGAGCCGGTGGTCGACGCGAACGTCGTAACCGTTAGTGTTGCTCGGAGTCGGACTCTGTACGCGGTAGTTTGCGTTCGTATCAGACCCATCGCCAAAGTTCGGCGCAGGAACATACAACTGGAGCAGGTTGGTAGCAACTGAACTGATTCGGTCGCCTGGGATCTGGTTGCCGGCGAACGGCTCCCCGGTTTGCGGATCAATGATGGGGTCGGAAAAGCTGCTCAAGTTGCCTGCGCGCATGTCCCCGGTCGGCACTGACCACTGTTCTGGAGTTGTGTATCGCCGCCGGTTCGCTTCGAAATCCACAAAGAAGAACGTGCGGTCCTTCAGCTTGCTGAAGCCCGGAAATTCGACTGGGCCGCTGAAGCTGCCTCCAAACGTGTTGAAGGCCTTGTGCGGTTTGCTATCGAAGCCGAGCGTTGTGGCGTCAAGGACGCTGTTCTGCAGATATTCGAACAGGCTGCCATGGAAGTTCTGGCCGCCGCTTTTGGTGGCGATGGTCACATCGCCGAGCTGGCTGAACTCCGCGTTGTTGTTGAACTGAGCGACTTTGAATTCGCTGACCAGCTCCGATGAAGGGTTCATGTTACCCAGGGCGCCGTTCTGGCGCACATTCACCGTCGATGCTCCGTCCACCGAATACTGGACCTGCGACGGAATACCCCCGCCAATCGAGACGTTGCCATTCGCGTCCTGCTGCGTGCCGGGCACGGTCACCAGCGCCGCCAGCGGGCTGGTGGTTGCGCCCCGGTAATTGACCGGCAGTCCGGAGACCTGCTGGAAGTCCTTGGTGTCGGCGAGTGAGGAGTTCTCGGTATTGATCACCGGGGCGGTATCGCCCACCTCTACCGTCTCCGTCGCGCTGGCGACCTTCAGAAAAATGTCCAGGCGCAAAGTCTGCCGGGCATCCAGCTGAATGGACGGCATCTTGAACGGTCCGAAGCCATCCGCATGGGCGAGAAGCTCGTAGCGGCCGGCCTTCACATTAAGAAACTGAAAGGTCCCGTTCTCGTCCGACACGGTTTCCTTGGTGGACCTGTCATCCACGCTTGAAAGGGTAACTCTGGCTCCAGACACAACCAGCTTGCCGGGGTCTTCCACGACCCCGACGATGCTACCGAAAGTAGACTGGGCTAGAACGGATTGTGCGACTACGCAGATCGTGAACAGAAAACCTATAGTGCGGGCCGTCATCGTATTCTCCTCTTAGTGCGTCAAGACATCCAAGCTTGCGATCACTGACACGTTCACGTTCTTCAATCACGGCAGCGGCTGAGCATGAGGGCCGCTCTGCGCCTTCATCTTCATGGGCGGGTGTTCCATCTACTGTCACGTTGGCGCTAGGTTAGGATGGGTTACATGAAGAGCGCATGAAAACCGTATAAAATGGGCGTAAACTTCCAATCAAAGTTGCGATTAGCCCTATAAGAAGTTTGAATCGAGACAGGGGGAAATAGACACACAACGCTATTGTCAGCTCAGGCAGTTAGTGCCATACGTGCACGGGCATTCGCTAGCCAGATATTGTACGTGGCAGAGTTCGGAGGGATTGCTAGTCGCGCCATTCGAATGGCATCTGGCAAAAGAAAATCAACAAGCAGTGGCAGAACCGGGCCGTCGGCTCTGCACACTGCCTGGGTCGCACATCAATCTCACTTCTCCATCAAGCTGGCCGTTCCTGGAACTAGAACTTGACCATGATGGCCATCCTGATGCTGGCTTCATTCTTTCGCAGGTCGGGGCAGAAACCTGTGGTTCCCGGATCACAAGTAAAGCCCGGTGTCGGCGACAAGAACGGACCCGGCACGAAACTGGTGTCTCCCACGAGAGATCCCGCTCCTGGGTTTGGAATCGTGCTAGGAGCGCCATTGACGCCGGGGGTTATCCCGCCATGACCCGAAAAATATGGAACGTTGGCGTGGCGATAACCGTACTCCCAGCGGAAAGTGATGTACTGCTGGGGCATCCAATCGAACGTCACAGATGTGTCCCATGCTTTGAACGGGTCGCCGGGATTCTGCGTGAAGTACGGTGTTCCGGAGATGGCATCCGCCCCATTGATCGGCGGGAGCAACACCAGATAGCGCCCCGGATTGTTCATTCGTCCGCCGCCGACGGTGAATCCATACTTGTCGTGGTTGAACCACATGCGGTGGTATCCCATCCAACCTATGAAGTTCTGCCTGTGAGAGATGATGTTGCCTTCCGAATCCCTCTTATCACTCCAGCAAGACGCTCCTCCGCCATACTCACAGCCCAAGTCGCCCGTGAGGGAGAAGGCCATCTTGTCGAGGGTTTTATCAGGCCTGTCGTAGTACTTGACCTCGACACTGTCGTCGGTGTGGATCCGCGAACGCCCCAATCTGCCGTTGCCCGCGCCCAGACTATCCTCACCCATGCCGTAGTTATTAAACACAAAGGCAAGCCACGGCTTTGGACGATAAAGAATCTGGCCACCCAGACCTGGCCTGGTGCCGAACTTTGCGTAGGATTGCCATCCGTTGATGATCCATGGTTCGATCTTGAGTTTGTTCGTCGGGAACCACTGAATGCGCAGTCCGTTGAAAAACCACGGCGTGTTGGATGATACATAGGACGGCTGGTACGCCCAGTTATCGAAATTGTAGTAACTGAACAGTCCGATGTAGGACACGAAGATACCGGCGTCGACATTGAGTCCATGACTCACGTTGAAGTGATAACCGCCGTAGGCCTCAGAGAAATACTTGTACGCTCCACGCAAGTCCCATTGCCCACGACCGGGGCTGGCGTCATTTCTGGGTGTGGTCACACCGAACATCCCTCCCATGGTCAAGACCCTGCCACGAACGTTGTTCCAGTGGAAGTCGCCGCCGAAACTGATCTGCTCGATCTGGACTTCGCCGGAACGAAAAATTTCTGTGGACCCTCCGATGGTATTGTCCTGCGGCTTGTTAAAGCTTTGGACGAAGTTGGTGTCGAACCTGACCTCGGGAGTGAAGAATTTCGAATCCCACACCGCATCTTTGGTGCGAGCGGTGCCGTTGAGCCAGGTCCAGTCGGCGAAGGCAAACGGGGTTTGGTTGTCGACCGTCGGGGTCGCAGATTGAGCGTCCGTTCCCGCTGTTTCGCTCAGGGGTTGAACCGATACCGCAGTCGTTTCCACAGAACGTTCCATCGCCGTTGCGAGGGTCCCGTCTGTGGCCCTGGATGGCTGTTCGTCCGCCGTTTTTTCCTTCAGCAGCAATTCTAATTGCTCAATGCGCGCCTTCATCGCCGCGAGTTCCCGTGCAAGATCCTCCGGAGCCGTCGGACTTGGCGCAGTTGCAGCCCGAACGGGCGACTCGCTTGTCATGGCTCCCACGTCTGTAGTGGCGTCGGGGGAAGGACCTGCCGGCCTGCGCACTTCCGCCAACTTTGTTTCAGTGTGAGATGGCGTCTGGTCCTGCGCGTGGCAGCGGGAGGCTTGAGCACACAGCAATGACACAGCAATCATCGAAAAAATCAGGGGGTGTACAGTTGTAGGAAGCAGCCGCTTCTTCGGTTCTGCGTTCTCGTCATTGCCCGCTTCGAAACCACTCCTCGTCAGAACGACATTATTCCTATAGTTGTCCATCCACGTTCCTTTCGCTCTTCATCGGTGCAACGCAACAGCGCGCTCGCACTCGTGCGTCATGGGCTGCCGACCTGCCCGCTAATCAAAAGGCAGTTAGGAACAGCGGTCCAATCGATAATTCTTGTTATCGCGATAATTGTTTATACAGAAGGCCTAACTAATGAATACAACGGACTCATAACACAAGTCGTTCCACGCGCTAGAACGAGATCATACGAATCAAGTTCCCCCTCGTGCTCTTTGGTATGGCTGTCGTGAGCTTATTGGACACCTGGGCGCGAAAGGATTCTGTAAAGAGCGTATAAAAAAGTCGTTAAGAATCGAGGAGCCTCAACTGTGTGAGTGCCAATATTGCGCTAAGCGAGCCCCAGTTCCCCGCGCGGTTTTGCATCTTTCTGATTACAACAGCGCTGGTTCGCGCGACCCTTGCGACTTCCGGGCGGTAGGCAGGTTGTTCTTGTCAGGCAGCCACTCTTCTGTCTTCGGAGAATGCCCTCGTGGGGCGGCAGCCACGTCTTTGAGTGAGGCTGTCAGCGCCGTTTCCATCAGAGCCCGGAGTCTGGTCGGTGCAGTCCGGCTGCGGAACATTCCGAATCGGACCTCGGGAAGGATCGGGAGCCGGGCGTTCTTGACCTCGCAGACTGCCGACGGCCGCACTGTCTGCTCCAGCAGTGCCGCCACGCCCAGGTCCGAGTCGAGCGCGGCCAGGGTGGCGTCCAGACTCGCACTTTCAAACACAACACGCCACTCCCACCCGGCTTTGCGCAAGGACGAAAGGATTTTGTCGCGCCACCAGCGCGTGCTTTCACACAAGATGAGCGGCAGGACCTTGAATCGGCTGAGGGAAAAATCAGAGCTGGCATGCCAGGCCAAACGGGATCTCCATTCCACCACCGGCAGGCCTGCCATCTGCCACGGGTCGCTGATCACGAAATCCAGTTCCTGCTGTGCGAGCAGAAACTCGAGCTTTTCCGGCGCGGCTACCATGAGTTTCAACTCGACCTCAGGGTGGGTTCTCTGGAACCGCTTCAGCGCCGGCGTCAATCCAGCGAGGGCGGTGTGCTCGCTGACTCCCAGGCGCACAGGCCCGGACGCGGATTCTTCGCGGAGCCGTGCCAGCGCTTCCTCATTGAGATCGACCGCGCGATTGGCATACTCCAGCAGCAGTTCGCCGTGGCTGGTCAGCTTCACGCCTCCGCGGCTGCGATAGAAGAGTTTGCACCCAATGATCTTTTCCAGGCGCAGCATCTGCTGGCTCACCGCGGGTTGAGTCCGGGCAACTGCGATGGCCGTCCGTCCCATGCTCCCATAGCGCACGACCGCGAGAAACATGCGCAGAAGGCCGAGTTCCAAGTCCTCTCGATGCGTCATCATCTCCATATCGGATCACCTGCTTGCTCGCTGACTCCACCAACTCCCGCTCACCTTCAATGGCCTGAACGGTAGAGCGCCGCGTGTGAAAAGTTCGTGAAAAATCCTCATCAAAAGTTTGACTGGATTGCATAAGAATTTTTGTTGCTCGCTTCATGGGAAGCTGATCCTGCACTGGCTCAGGATCGATCGTTCAGGAGGCCTCACTCCCCGGGGGAGGTGAATCTGCAGCGGAGGGATCGCAAAATCGATAACCAACCCAAGGTTCTGTAAGCAGGTACTGCGGTCGGGCAGCATCGTCTTCGATTTTCTTGCGCAGAGTTCTGACGTAGGACCGCAAGTACTCAAGTTCTGTGCCATACTCCGGCCCCCAAATTGCACGCAACAATTTGGCGTGGGTCACAGGAACGCCTTGGTTGCGCATCAATATGGCCAACAACTCGAATTCTGTCGGTGTCAGGTGAATGAGGTCACCATCTTTCCGCAAACAATGGCCTTGAACATCCATCTCCAGGGCAGCTATTCGAATCACTACCGGTTGAGTTGGACCGTCCACTTCGAGCCTGCGAAGTACGGCCCGCATTCGGGCCACGAGTTCGCGAAAACGAACCGGTTTGGTCACGTAGTCGTCGGCACCTGCCTCTAGCGCCCGTACCATGTCATTCTCCGCATCTCGCACGGTGACGATCACGATCCCAATTTTAGGTACGAGGGCGCGAATCTCACGGCAGGCGTCCACTCCGCTGATCCCCGGCATGTTGATGTCGAGTAGCACCAGATCAAACGTACGTTGGAGAAGGATGTCAACGGCTTCTTCTCCGCTCCGTGCCTCCTCAATCGCGAAACCGCTGGCAGCCAGCGACGTCCGTAACACCTTGCGCAGGGCCGGTTCGTCATCGACAACCAGAACATTCGGTAGACGCGGTTCCGTATTCATTCCTCCGATGACGATAGAGCGGCGAACGTGAAAATCTCATAAAGAGTTCCTAAAAAGATTGGGGGGATTGATACGCATCGGCGCGAGTGCCCCGGCGACCCGTGCCTGTCAACACCCTTGGGTGTTAGACACTCCTGCCGAAGGGATCGGAATCGTCTTTTGCGAGTGGAATGGTGAGGCAGAAAGAGGTTCCGTCATGATCAACAGCGTCCGCGGCCTCAAGCTCTAGATTTCCGCCATGGGCCTGGGCTATTTTTCGTGCAACATAGAGACCGAGACCCGACCCCGGCGCCACGTCGTGCGCCTCAGTGCCACGATAAAAACGCTCGAAAATCCTGGCCCGTTCCTTCGGTGCAATCGAGCTTCCGCTATTCCATACTCGAACAGCAACGAATTCCCGCTGCAATGCGATACCGATCTTGATGGCAGAGCCCGAACGAGAATACTTGCAGGCGTTGTCCAGCAATTGAAGCAGAGCCAGCCGCAGCAACTCAGCGTCTGCGAAGACCCCGGCGGAGCTTACGCCTCTGGTAAGGGACAGGTTTCGGTCGGTCCATCGTTCGGTGTATTCATCGACTAGATGTGCAGCCAGTTCGACCATGTCCATGAGTTCCAGCTGTGGCGTGACCTCTTCTCTGTCCAGCCGGGCGATTCGGAGTAGTCGCGAGGTTAGCCGGCCCAGCCTTGAAGCCTCCTTTTCCGCCGTCTCAGCCAGTTCCAACTGTTCGGGACGCAACCCGCTCGTTTCACGGAGACCGCCTGCGGCAGTGACGATCGTGGCCAAAGGAGTCTTGAACTCGTGCGCCAGTGCATCGAGGATCGCTCCCCGGACAACCTCTGCTTGAGCGGCTGCATCGGCGTGGCTTACATCGCGAAAGATGCGCGCCCTTTCCAGCATGGCGAGCGCTAGCGCGGTCAGCGGGCCAGCCGTCAGTTGGGCATCATGCAAGCCATCGAATCCAATCGCACCGATGGTCTGTCCGGAGGCCCGCAGACACCGGATGACAACCCCGGACGCATAATCATCGGCGTCTTGGCGCGAAATATATGCTGCTCGAGTCCGCTCCGCGACACCGCTTCGAGATTCTCCATCGCTGTAGAGTGCCGTATTAACCCCGTCGTATAGGCAGACCACCTGGACATGGAAGACGTCGCGAATCAGTGCAACCGTCTTCGGCATCAACACGTCGTCCGGACTCAGCGCGAGCAAGCGTTGGGTCAATTCGTACAGCAATTTCACTTCGTGACCTTGAAGCTCCGACGTCTCGACCTCCTGGCGCAATTGAGTCACGAGTCGAGTGATGACCAACCCTGTGATCAAGAAAGCGATCAACGCCCAAATGTCTGAGGAATCGCTTACCCTGAACGAGAAGATCGGCGGAACAAAGAAGAAATTCAAGCAAAGATCCGCGATAATGGAAACAACGGCAGAAGCCACGAAGTCTCCCAAAAGCGATTGGAATACCACAATGATCAGATACAGGAAGCCAGTTACCGTGAAATTCAGTCCTAGTCCATAGCATGTGAACGTAGCCAGGGCCACAAGAACCGTGCCGGGGACGACCCGAATGAGGGAACGCCAGAATCTCTGGCTTTTGAGTTTTTGCATACGCATTCCTCTCTCGTACGAGTCAGGTGGCCCTGTCACCGTGTGATCTGCGCCTGTTCCACGATGGGGCGCCAAATCGCTCATGTTTGCTTCATCTCAAATTGTGCACTATGGATCTAAAGGGTCTCACACAAAGACCGACACTCCGGCAACATATTCAAGCACTAGGCACGGCGAGATTTCCTGGATTTGTGTCTCTCCCCGTGCGGGCGCGATCGGATGCGTTCTGGTTTTGACCGCGATTGACGACCTTCGAGTCCGTTTACTCGCGACGACGGCGAGAGGTAAATCGAGCTGCGGTCGTGCCGCGACGCCACTTACAGTCAAACATGCGGATTGCTTGCCCTTGCTCCGCAGCGCGCATGTTGGAAGCGGGTGTCCCCGCGCAAACTCGCGCAGATTGGGTTGGATTTCGGGGCTGAGAGTCACCGGGTGAGCTGTGAATATTGGCAACCCACTGAAACCAAATGGAGAGTTTGGTTGCGGGGGGTGGATTTGAACCACCGACCTTTGGGTTATGAGTTCAACGGGAAACTGATACAAAACAACTTACACGCGCACGGATGACACCTAAGCGGCTGTAAGTTCCTGTAGGAAACGCATCGCAGTCCCCAATTTAGTCCCCAGTCCCCAAATAGTCCCCCGTTTCTGCTCGACGTTCTGTGTCAGCAAGGAAGGGCCTACGCTTTCAGGGATGGGTGATGATTAGTGATCCACCGCTCGACGAGTTCGGCGAATTCTTTGGCTTTCGTCAGAATTTCCGTGGCCTCCGTTTCGGTAGCAACAAAAGCATCGTCATAGTCGACAACATTCCGCTTCCGCCGGCATCGGTCGAAGTAGGCACTGAACGGATCCGCAGCTTTGGCAATCGCGAGCTTAACCACGTCGAAAGAAATCCTGTGGTGCCCAGCGCCGGCCGCGCGATAGCTGGCACATGCAATCGCCATTTTTCAGCCTGGAGCGCCGCATCGTAGGCAGTGGCGAAGCCTCTGTCTGCCGACGCTTCGTCCAGCGCTGCATCAGCCAGATCACAACGGATGACGGCCCGTAGCTTGTCCAGTTCCTACTTTACCGTTTTGTGTCGCTGGACTTCGTTATTTGCCAGCAACTGCGTCCAGGTCACGCTGTTCGCCTTTCACGAATGTAGACTGCCTTTCAGCACGTTTGTCAAGCAATGATCGCCTTGAGCGACTTTTTTGCGGAATTCTGCAACGGAGACACATTTTCGGCGAGACGCTCGGAAGCGTGTCGACAGCGTGGTGTGTGGGCGAGTGATTTCATGCAGCCGTGGCCAGGAGCGATGGAGAGCGGAGTTGGAGTTGTGCGGCTGTGAAGCGTTCGACGACGGCCATCGGTCCGCCGCACTTGGGACAGCGCCACAGCGGGTGCAAGGTCGTCGTGGTCGGGGTTCCCGATTCGTCTTTCGGTGGAGTGGCATGGAGAGGGCGAAGTACCGTGGCAGGAGGTCGGCACGCCTTCGATTGGCGAGGAAGCCAAAGTGGCGGATGCGGACGAAGCCCTTGGGGAGCAGATGCAGCAGGAAGCGGCGCAAGAACTCATCGAGCGATAGCGTCATCAGCTTTTGCTTATTGTTGTGAGCCGAGTCGCGCCAGCGAAAGGTAACCTGGCTATCCGCCTATGCGACCAAGCGATGGTTGGAGATGGCGACCCGGTGGAGTATAGCGGCCGAGATCCTGCAGGACGTACTCGGGGCCGCCGAAAGGTGGTTTGGAGTAGACGATCCAGTCTTTGCGGAAGAGCGGACGCAGCCAGGCCGCGAAGAACTTGGGAGGGGCGAGCGGTGCGAGTTCTCCGGCCAGATGCAGGAAGAAGCGCGGGTGGGATCGAACCCAGCGGGCGTGATCGCAGCACCTTGGCCCCCAGACCTGATTTCAATATCGTTGCTCCCGTCAGCGCGCGCCACTCTGGCTGTTTGTACGACACGAGGGGGGATCTATGGGCAATCGTTATCAACATCGGGTATCAGTCCGCGCGGAAATCTACTTCGACTTGATCCTCGACTCATCGAACCCTGCCTCCGAGGAACTGCGCGATGCGGTGGTCAAGATACTCAACAAGTCGACCAATGACGAACGCGGCTTCACACTGTCTGCGCTGCCCGAAGCAAAGGTTTTCCCGGACTGGACGAGCGTCGACGCCGAAATCGAGCTGCGCAATGTCCTGGACGTCGATGCCATTCGCAGCCTCGATTGTTTCGAAGTCCGAAATATACGCGAGGCTTGATGTCTGCTTTCTCACGGCCTCTCTAAACACAGCTCGGCACGCTCACCAACTGGGGTACTCGTAGTGGTCGCCGCCCCGTGAATTCACAGTCCTTTAATCTTTGGGGCGCGTAATATATACGCGGTTCACAAAAACCGCTCGGAGGAAGCATGAAACACGTTTGGCTCGGGCTCATCGTGGTCCAGTTGGTGTGTCTTTCCGTTCTTGCCCAATCAAGTGGCACTCAGTACGTGAAAGGAAAGGTCGTATCGGTGGAGAAAGTCGCGAAGCAGGGGGCGGCGACCTCTGGGGGAACGGATGCACCGGTGGCGTCCCAAGTCGATAGATATGAGATCTCGGTCCAGGTGGCCGACAAGGTCTACGTCTGTCGCTACGCTGCATCTAGTGTAGTGCGTCATAAATAATAAATGTTATTGATCCGTTCCCGTCTAATGAGAAGGAGACCGGCGGATGCGGATCGCCCCAGCCATTACCCTGAGTTCGGACCAGCAAACCACCTTGGAACTGTGGGCGCGCAGTCGTTCGCTCCCAGCACGTGTCGTCGAACGAGCGCGCATCGTGCTGTTGGCTGCCCAAGGCCGACAGGACAAGGAAATCGCGATCACGTTGAAGATCACCGAAAAGAAGGCGTCGCGCTGGCGCAAGCGATTCCTCACTTTGGGTCTGGCAGGGTTGGAACGCGATGCCTCTCGGCCCGGCCGAACGCCCAAGATCACCGCCAGTTTTGCGCGTCGAGTGGTGAATCTGACGACGCGGCAGAAGCCGCCCAACGCTACGCACTGGAGCACCCGCGCGATGGCGGCTGCGGTGGGCGTCAGCGAAGCCAGTGTGCGGCGCATCTGGCGCAGTCATGGCCTGAAGCCGCATCGGGTGGAGAGTTTCAAGATCAGCAACGATCCCGAGTTCGCGGAAAAACTGCAGGACATCGTCGGTCTGTATCTGAATCCGCCCGAACACGCTCTGGTGCTGTGCGTGGACGAGAAAAGCCAGATTCAAGCTCTGGATCGCACCCAGCCGGGACTGCCGCTCAAGCGTGGTCGCAGCCAAACCATGACGCATGATTACAAGCGCAACGGCACGGCGACCCTGTTCGCCGCTCTCAATGCGGCTAACGGTGAGGTCTATGGCTTTTGTCAGGAGCGACATCGTCATCAGGAATGGCTCAAGTTTCTGCGCTTGCTCGATCAAGCCATGCCGGCGCATCTGGACTTACACCTCATTGCTGACAACTACGCCACCCACAAACATCCCAAGGTGCAGCGCTGGTTCCAGCGTCATCCCCGGGTTCACATGCACTTCACGCCCACCAGCGCCTCGTGGCTCAACATGGTGGAGCGCTTCTTTCGCGATCTAACCCAGAACCGATTGCGCCGCGGAGTGTTTCGCGATCTCGAAGAACTTATTATGGCCATCGGAGACTACATCGACCGGCACAATGAAAATCCCAAGCCGTTCATCTGGACGGCTCGCGCTTCCGATATCCTGGAAAAGGTCAAGCGCGCTCGGCGCACCCTAAATAAACGTCAATCTGCATGACGCACTACACTAGCGAGCAAGACCTCACCTGGAAACAGGGCAAGGATGTGGATGTCAGGATCAAAGGTAAAGCGTTGTACATGAAGCTACCGAACGGCAAAGAGGCAAAGGCGAGTATTCTTCGTACAACCAAAGCTCCGACGCCTTAGAAGGGTGGGTTTCCCACCCGCTCCATCGCCCCATCAAGCAAGGACGGACCAAAGCCCGTAGAGTCCGAGAATCACAACGAGAACGGCGATAGTAATGGTCAAAGGCCGCGGCGTTAAGGAGAGTTCCTCTCCATGACGCAAGCTGCGCAGCGCTCTCCAATGGGAGAGTGCTGCCACTATGGTGGCGACAAGCCCGACAGTTACCAACGCAACTCCCATGTGGATCGCCGCCTGATGCAGGTGTTCGCTCCTTCGCTATGTGTCAGCCACGGTATTCGTTTCGGATTTGTCATAGCGCATCCTCCAGAAAAATTGGTTTTCGTAGGCTTCGTTTTGATCACTTCGGGTGCTTGTTGGTCGATACCGGCTGAGTCTTGATTTCGCTGAGGCGAATGATCGCGCCCGCTGCCGTATAGCGGACCACCTCTTTATCGTTGTCCAGTCTTGCCACGATCTCCGGAGTCACCTTTGGATCCCCCCGCATGGCAAGAGATTCCAGCGCAGCGATGCGGACGATCCAGCTCTTGTCGGAGGCAGCCTTCACCAGTGCTTGCTCGCTTTTTGGATCGTGGTCCTTGCTGAGCACCCGGGCCGCGGCGGCGCGCACCGGCGAAACATCGTCCTTCGTCAGCATCTTGAAACCGCCATAGCCGATGCCGGCAAATGGGATATATCCGATGCCTTGCTCGAACCCGAATTCCGCCATCTTCTTCGGGTCGGTCAGCATTTTCTTCTGTTCATCGAGGAGGGAGCCGCCAGTTTTTCTCTCGCCGGTGAGCACGGCGTAGTAAACGCTATAGCCTCGGTGATCGCCCAGCGCAACCATGGCACGAGCGCACGAGAGAACGACTCCCACGTCCTTCTCGCCGCCGAGAATGGTGGCTGCCAGCTTGGGCGCGGCCGACCTGGCATTCATTTGACCGAGCGCATCCGCGGCCGCCGCCCGGACTTCGGGCTTTTCGTCGGCCAGGGCGTTGGCCGCCAACTCGGGGGCTGCTGGATCGTTGAGCAGCAGCCCGAGCACACGTACGGCCGCGGTTCGGTTTTCGGTGTTCTTTTCGGACAACCCAGCCCGCAATACAGTCCAGGAGCGCTCCACCGGCGTTTGCGCAAACAGGGGTTGAGTTAGAAGCAGCGGTAACACCGAGAAGAACACCTGCAGATACCTGCTCAGAAATCGCAAGGTGTTTTCGTCAAGGCACATAGCTCCTCCGCCGATGTGATGGAGGGGCGGCTCTTCCAAGCCGCCCTCCCGGGTTGAGACGTCTCGGTCGTCAATCTTTCGCCATCGCCCTCTGTGTTTCCAGTTCGAGCGCGTCGTACGACGCCTTTTCGACGTGGCACCGAGGAACTGGATCGTTCCGCCATGGAACGTGCCGGGCGTCTTGTACTCAACGCTGACGGCATCCCCGTGGTCATAGCCGACGCACAGGTCGCCACCGGACGGGGTGAACTTGGCCGGCTTGCGTCTTCATCGGACCTTCCGCGACCACCTTGTCATTGTTGTAGAGGTTCAGCGTGCCCAGCGATTCGTGGTTCGGGCCAGCAGAGCGTGTGAACTCCATGCCTAAGGTGTACTTCCGGGGATTCAGTTCCTCCGAACAGCGTGCCGTAGGTCTGGAGATCGTTCTCGATGCGCTGGTTCGGCTTCTTGTACTTCTGTTCCGAACTGGACGACCTTCTGGAAGAACTCCAGCCCAAGCAGAGTCGGTTCCCCTCCCTGCCAGGAAAACACCACTTTCTCGCGATCCTGTCCTTTGATGTATTGCTTGATATGAGTTTCGGGGATTTCGTCGGAAATCTGAAACTTGCTGGGACTGCCCCGCAGGTCTTCCTTGTGCAGGTAATAACAGTAGGTCCAGTCGAGATTAAAGATTGTGCCCACGGGTTTGATCATCGCATGGTAGGCACGGGAACCGACGGGCGCGGGCCAAGGTGACAAAGGCGAAGTTGGATTCTCTGCTCCCATCGTGATTCTCTAGCGAGGTGCAAGCCCCCTGCCAATGCCAAGAGGCCTCTGACCTGCCGTAATGCAATGAGAACAAGCCAATTGCGCAAGATTCATTGTCTCAACGAACTAACGGGTGCCCGACATTTCGGAGAAGCTCCGAAATGTCGTGGGCGGAGCGATCGGTCCAAACATGGACTTAGAGGAAAAAGTCTGGCGGAGAGGAGGGGCTCGAAATCCGCCTTACCGGTCTTCGGGGCTGGTGCCAAAGCGGTACAAATGGAGCAAGACACTTGGATTCGGCAAACCTTCTGACCCTTCTGACGGATGACGTCCATGCCATCACTGATTCAGAATGCTCTCGGAAAGTCTCTCTACAGAACGTGGAACCTTCTTTTGCTTTTCCCCAACCTCAAGGTACTGGCCGTGAGTCTTCGCTGCAAGTCTGCGCAGATCGAATCCGTATCTTTGTATTCCCTTCGTGCCGTACAAACTGTGATCTGCGACCATCGCCACATTGCACGCGACTTGCAGTTGGCGCGCTCTGGCGACCGTGCTTTTGAAAGCCTTGTGGGGAAAATAGTCGTTGCCCTCTGAAATGATAACGAGCGATTTGGAAGGACTATCGTCGGTGAACTGACCGATTGCGAGACTGAGAGCGTCATAAAAACGAATTGAAAAGTACTTATCTTTCGTTTCTTCAACCGCCACCCCTCGGATTGCCGCGATGGCTTCAACAGCGGTTACGCCAAGCTTAAGCAGCGTCGGCGTTTGGGAACCAAATGTGATCACGGAGAACGTATTCTCTGGCTGGTCTAGTTTCTGAATGATCCCTTCGGCCAGGGCGAGTTCCACAGGAATTACCTTTTTTTGATGGGGACTTATATCCAACAGCACGACCACTTGAAGGCCCGACGAGGACGCCGGTTGCTGGATGTGCAGCGATTCCTGATCCACAGGCGATGACTGTCCCCATGCCGCGAGCACCATGAAAAACACCCAAACAATCCCGAAACCAACTGATTGCGGCGCCTTTTCCAGCGTTCGCGGTGACATGGTTTTGGACCTTTACTCCCCCGGCATCGTAGCCAGTCGCGGTGGATTGTGACTTACGTTGCCACACGCTCCCCTCATTGTTCGTTGGCCCATCGACCGTGACGAGATCCTGAAGCGCTAGATCGGCGAGCTAAGAAAAACTGCTTCTTGCACCGGAGTTTTGTATCGGCAACCCTTTCGCTAAACCTTGCGCGTGCGTTCAATCAAATCCAAGCCTCTGGTTTCCGTCACGGTGTGAAATTCGATGAGTGGTGGGGCAGTGCCTAGTTCCATGAGGGCGAGAAGTCGCTTGTAATGCTCCGTGCGAATATGACGCAACAGGTCGTCTTGCGTCTTCCACTGGGCTAGGTAGCAAAAGGTTTGTGGGTCAGTGGTTTCCTGAAAGATCCTGCAACTCAAACAGCCGGACTCTACGGCGGTCGGACCGGCCCACGCGCCAAGTGCCCTGACCAATTCTCCGCGCTTTGCAGGTGTCGCCGCGATTCGTATGCTCTCGATAATCAACTTGATGCACCTCCGGGAGCTGGAAGCATCTCTGGAAGTTGTGCCAGCGACTCCAAGTGCAGCTTCCCAACTAGCTTACATAGCAAGAAGACGACCGAACAGTGCGAGAAGAGCGCGTAGAGTTAACGCTTTGGCGAGCAGCGTGTTGCAGTGAAAGCGCGGTGGAGAGAGAGCCGAAATGCTGGCCCGATGGTCCGAAATGTCGGGGAGTCTCCGAAATGTCGGAGACTATTTGTGTCGCGAGAGGCCGAGCCGGATTCCCTTCACGATCCACGTGATCGAATCTGATGAAATCAATGCATTCAGTTTGCCCGGGGGATACTCTGCATGGACAGGGGAATGATTCTCACGACTAACAACGAGGCGGAACCGGCGAGCGTAATAGCTCACGAAGTTGCACACGTGGCGGCGCGTCATGCGACCCGCGCGGAAACTCGCAAGGAGATCTGGCGGTATGCCTCTATTCCCCTGCTGTTTGGGGGTCTCTCGCGAGTAGTCACGCCGATATTGTTCACGAAGTGTGGCCGCGATGCGGAGCGGGAGGCAGATCTGCGTGGGCTGGAATACTAGTACGCCGCCGGCTACGATCCCCAGGGTTTCGTTCAGTTTTTCGAGAAGTGCACGCCAAAGAGAAACCGAAACAAAATCTTGTAGAAAAAGCCTTCGCTACTCATCCCCTGACAGAAGACCGTATTCGTCGCGGGCAAAAGGAGATCTCCTCTTTCCTGCCAGACAAGGCTGAATACATCTTGGATACCAGTGCGTTCCAAGAGGTGAAGGCCAGAGTACCCAACTTGATGCGCGCACGATCGGCGCTGCATCGCCGCAGCCTGGAAGAGGAAAGACGCCAACAGCCGGCACTACGGCCACACAACTGACATTTGAGTTGCTGTTAACATCATGATCGGTGCCGCCATCCTGCCGTCGCTTTCCACCAGCCTACAAGGGCAGGGGCAGGACGAAGTCGCGTATTGTTCACATGGCGACACAATCGCGGCGAGCCGTGCCGCCTTCTGGGAGGAGAGTGAGGCCCTCGCTGTCCACGTCGACCCCTACCAAAGGCTCGTCGCGAACATCGCTCTGAGAACTGTTCGCGATCCAGTTCAGCCGTATGCTGTTATTCAACTAAATCTCCCGGCGACGTTCCTTCTACGACATTTCGGGGAAACTCCCGATATGTCGGACGCCTCCCCAGTTCATCAAGATCGGAGCCTCGCGTAATAGGCTTGTTTTCTGCGCACTGCACGCATCCGAGGCGTCCTGCGCAATGGCGCGTGGTTTGCATTCATTCCTGCCGGTGAGCTGGGATGGGTCGTCGAGAGAGACTAACGGACCAAGTGTCGACCGCACACACTATCAATAAACTGAAACGCATTCGAACCGTCTCTAGCACGCGCTGAACGCGCGAGAATGGAAGAAGGATTTATGACCAGTAGCAGAATTAGTATTTCGCTGAGCCTCCTAGCAGTGTGCCTCTTGAGCTTGGGATCGGCCCTTGCCTCTGACAAGGTAAAAGGCAAAGGAGTGATCACCCTACGCTCCGGAGACACCCTGACCGTGGAAACTGACGAGGGAACTACAACGGTCACAGTCACCGCGGATACGAAAGTTCAACACCCGATAGGTCTGGGTGCTCGGAAAAAGCAAGTGGGTCGAGAGGTACTGATACCGGGACTCAAGCTAAAGTTCGAGGGCACCGGCGATCAAACCCAAGTAGCGGCGGAAACGATAACCTTCGATCAAGATGATCTGAGCCTAGCCAAAGTGATCCAGGCCGGTTTGAACCCCACTGCTCAACGACAAGCCAGGAACATGGAGGTCTACCAGGCGAATAAGGAAGCCACCGATGCAGAAATTGCGGCCAACCAAGCAGCTATCGCAGAAGCCAGGTAAGCCATCGCAGCCAACCAGGCGAGCATTGACGAAGTTGCGCAATCCACCCAGAAACGATTTTCGGAGTTGGGTGACTTTGTCGTGAAGGGCGAACATACAGTGTACTTTGCCACCGGCGACTACAGCATTTCGGGAGCAGACAAAAATGCACTGGCGGATTTGGCAAAGAACGCCCTCGCCTACCAAAAGGGGTTCGTAATCCAAGTGGCTGGGTTTGCCGACTCGGTGGGCGCCGCTTCCAGCAATCAAGTGCTGAGCAAGGAACGCGCTCAGGCAGTGGTCGCTTATCTCCTTCAGGAGTGTAACGTTCCAGTTGGACGCATTGTCGCCCCTGGTGCAATGGGAGAGACCAACCCCGCAGCCTCCAACGAGACTTCTTCCGGGCGGAGCGAAAATCGCAGAGTCGAAGTCAAGTTGCTGGTGAACAAGGGGATCGTGAACGCGGGCGGTAACTAACGGCGCGTTCTTTCCCAAAACGGAGGCGGTCGCCTGCGCTGCCTCGTCGCCTTGCAAGGGTGGTTGGCGAAGGGAGTGTTCTTTGGCGCATCGCTGGGCGGCGCAACGGTGGAAGCAGACAATGACGCCAACTACCGTTTCTACGTCAAGACGCTGACAGTAACCGATATCGTGCGCGGAACCGATGTCAAGCTGTCGGCGGAAGGGGGAGTCCCTGGTTGCTGTGCTCAACAGCCAAATCGCAAAGCGTAGCAACTGAGCGACGGAGCGGGCTGCACTTCGGGCTGTCTGATGTGGCTGTAAAAGTTCGTTTTTTCCTATTCACCGGAACGGATTCTTTAGGATTCCAGGACCATGACTCACTTCGCGCTCAGTTCGACTCCGTCGGTGAAATCAAAATTCCTCGCAGGTTTGGATGATGCCGCGCTCCGGCAGGTTCTGGACGCAGCACAAGTCCGCCGCATCGCGCCCAAGAGAGACGTCACCGTCAGCGGGGGACGACCAGACCATCTATTCCTCCTGCAAGCGGGACGGGCCCGGCTTTACACGCCGACGGAATCTGGCTCCGAGGTCCTCCTGTTATGGATGGTTCCAGGGGACGTCATAGGATTGGTATCGTTGCTGGCAGACCCTCCGGCCTACATGGCAAGCTCGAGAACTGTTTCCGAATGCGAATTCCTGGTCTGGGATCATGCCGCCATCTGCAGGGCAAAGGCCCACCAGCAGCTTGCCGAGAACGGTTTGCGGTTGGCGCTACACTACGTCGAGATGTACATGAACCGCCACGTCGGCATCGTCACCAAGAGTGCGGAATCGAGGCTCGCCGAAGTGCTATTCCACCTCGCCACAAAAGGGGGGAAGGTGCGGCCATCGGGAGTGGAAATCGACATCACAAACGAACACCTCAGTTCCCTTTCCGATATCAGCCCCTTCACCGCGAGTCGACTCCTCACCAAGTGGGAACGAGATGGAAGGCTCTCGAAACAGCGCGGCCGGGTCACTTTGCGTGCTCCCGAGTCCCTCATGGTTGCCTAGGATCAAAACGCGATTGCTGACTTAGTGCAGGCCCCTGAAAGGCTTGTACCGTTCGCTTTTATTACTTTGCGGCCGAGCAACGACGGATGTCCATCTCAAGAAAACATTCGTTCGGCTGTTCGCGGCTCTATCCTTCCGCTCGGGGGACTTGATCCAGGTGGTCATTCGCTGTACCGCTCAAAATCCGAGGCGCCCGGCTCGAATTGACGAGGAAAAATCAGGGGACGCATCCGCCGCTCGACCCGCGGCGTTAATATGCTCACGTCGCTTTAACTCTGGGAATGGAAGTCCGCCAGTGACTCGTCTCCCCCGGCCGTACAGCAACTCATCCAGTGTGCCGTGAGCGTCAGCAGCAAGCTGTCTGTTGATCGTGGTTGTACGGTTTTTTGTCACTTCGTTGTACCAGTCGGAATGATTGTTCAATCTGTTCAGATAATCGACGTAGGTGTGAAACTCGACGAGTAGTGGGGCAGTGCCTAATCCCATTTAGAGCGAGCAGTCGCTTGTAATGCTCCGTGCGAATATGACGTAACAAGTCGTCTTGCGTCTTCCATTGCGCCCGGTAGCAAAAAGCCAGCGGAGCACTATTTCCCTGAAGGATTCTGCAGCTCAGACAGCCGGACTCTACGGCGGTAGGGCCGCACTAGGCGACAATAGCTCTGAGCAACTGTTCGCACTTTGCAGGCATCGCCGCGATACGTACGTCCATGCAAGCCTTTGTCGCCCAGGCTTCAAAAAGAGCCGCACGAACCCGACGAGGGTTAGGATCAACAGCCACACGGCCACGTGCCCCACTTCAACACAGTCGCAAACTCGGCGGGAGTTCCAGTTCGCATCATCCACAATTCACAAAACGTCCAAGCCGACGTCCCTATCGCCGGCAGAGAAGAGAAGAGATTGGCCCAAGCCTTGCGATTCCCGCACTAGACCAGGAAGTGAAATGCTGCCAGCGTGAGGCACGCCGACGCGCTCATGGACCAGATGATCGTAATCAGGCTCATTTGCTCGTGTGACGGATTCCCGTTGATTCAGGTCCTCGACGGATACGCAACCTAACGCCACGGGGCTATGGGCCAGCCTACGCACTCCGAGGCAGTTCGAGAACTGTTAAAACCTTCAGTCCGAAGTGGGAACTTTTATGGTCGTGCGGGCTATGTCCAGTCTCTCGAGGCGGCCGCCTCGCCGGCGCTGGCCGCCTCCTCCGGCATTTCGGAGTTGCTCCGAAATGTCGGGCTCCTCGCCGGTTCACCAAGATCGAAGCCTTCACACAATAGGCTTGTTCTCAATGTCTTAGGACGAGTCAGAGGTCTCTCGCGTGTGGCGCGTGACTTGCATCTTGCCTAACTGCGAAGAGCAGCGCGGCGTTATCTGGAGAGTTTATGGCCGTGGCAGAACCGCCAACTTCACTTGAGTTGGCGGAAGAGCGAACGCTCATGGGAGCCGACCGAACTTTGATGGCATGGACACGCACGCGCCTCTCCATGCTGTTGTTTGGCTTCACCATTTACAAGTTCCTGCTGTACGTGAGGGAGAGTCTTTCGGCGAACGTCCTTCAACCGCAAGGCCCGCACCGGTTTGGCATTTTCCTGATCGGCCTGGGTACGTTGTCCATGATCTTCGGACTTCTCGATTACACACGGCGCGACAAGCTACTGAATCATGCGAGCGGCCCGTTGCCCGGAGCTATGTGCTCGCGGCAGGAATCCGGTCGGTACTGCTGGGAGCGTTTTTGTTCTTCACGATCTTGATTCACAAAGAGATTTTTTTGGGTTGTGCGGCCCAATCAAGCGACTCGAAACGCCTTTGAATAAACAATGACTACCCAGACTACAGTTCGCCCAGGCGGCCTTACTTTCCCAGGAAATGCACCGCCCACATTCCATGTGTTGATCAAGCCGACAGGCGCCATTTGCAATCTCGATTGCAAATACTGTTTTTTCCTGTCGAAAGAGATGTTGTATCCCGGGAGCCGTTTCCAGATGGCCGAAGACCTTCTGGAAACTTATCTCAAGCAACTGCTCGAAAGTCATCGAGCGCCACAAGTGGATGTCGCCTGGCAGGGTGGCGAGCCGACCTTGATGGGGTTGGATTTCTTCCAGAAGTCCGTCGAGTTGGTAAGCAAGCTAAAGCGTTCCGGGCAGCAAATCCAATACACGATCCAGACCAACGGCACTCTACTCGACGACGAATGGTGTGCTTTCTTCAAGAAGAACAATTTTCTCGTCGGCCTAAGTGTGGACGGCCCGAAAGCCTTGCACGATGTT
>Ga0335085_10000575_pt1 | contig 99732 bp, 84 predicted proteins | sample Lox_Sample_45_FD_206712 | JGI IMG/M metagenome (GOLD analysis project Ga0335085, IMG submission 206712) | Soil microbial communities from Loxahatchee National Wildlife Refuge, Florida, United States - Lox_Sample_4.5 | ecosystem: Environmental > Terrestrial > Soil > Wetlands | place: USA...
CGCGGCGCTGTCGCCGAAGCTCAGTTCCTCCGGCGCGGGAATGCTGCCCAGCGCCGACGCGATGCGCTTCTCGAGCACGTCGCCGGTGGATTCCGTCAGGTCCTTGGCAATCGCGGTCAGCGTGGCGCCTTCCATCTGGCGCAGCTTGATGGCCAGCAGCTGCAGCAGGTGGCGGTAGCCGTACGTCGCCGCCGTGCCGCGCCCGTCCGGCGCGCTCATCAGGTGACGCGTCACGTAGAAGCGGATGGTGCGGTCCGAGGGGCGGCTCTGCGCGGCGGCGTTGATCGGCGTGATGCCCGAGGCGTCGAGGATGCCCGCCGAGAGCGCGGCGAGATCCCGAATGTTCCAGGGCGCCAGCTTCGCGTACTCGCGCAGCGTCATCAAGGGATCGCTCATAAGGCCGGGATAACGTACCGGCGACGCGACAGTGTCGCAAATCCCCGATACCGCGTTCCTCGCCTGCGATGTCCGGTCCACGCGCGCGTTCGGGCGCGCCGCTCGCCGCCGCCGCCGCTCGTAGCTTGCCGGATGCGCAGCGGCCTGACCCTCCCGGAGTTGCTGTGCGTGCTGGCGATCGTCGGGCTCGCGGCCGCGGTCGCGATTCCGCCGCTCGTCCACACCCTCGATCGCATCGCCGTAGACGAGACCGCCGACCGGTATGCGGTGATGCACGAAGCGACGCGCCAGCTGGCGATCGCGCGCGCAACGCTGGCGCGCCTGGAGGTGGACACGGCGCGCACGCGCGTCACGCTCTCGGTCCCGGGCCCGGCGGGCTGGGACACCGTCGACGTGCGCTCGCTCGGCGCGACGACCCTCTCCACCACCCAACCCGTCGTCACCTTCGCGCCCCTGGGCTATGCCTGGGGACTCTCCAACACGACCATCATCGCGCGGCGCGGGACGGTGGCGGAGACCCTGACCGTGTCGCGCACCGGGCGGCTCAAGCGCTCGTAGGCGCTTGCAACCATTTTCCGCCGCGGAGAATCCAAACAAGCACAGATGGACAGTGGCGAGAGACAGGACGCCGAGACCCGGGAGCAGCCGATGACGATCAGGGCGCAGCAGCTCAGTCCGACCGTGTACTTCCCGCCGCGCCCGCACGAGGCGCCGGCGAACTCGATGGTGGCCGACCGCAAAGTCTGACGGCGGCTTTGCACGGCCACTCGGCCCGGGGGCGCAAGCTCCCGGGTCGTTTCTTTTCTACGCGGCCACGAGTGCGCGCGCCACGTCCGCGAATCGGCGCGGCGCGATGCCGAATACGTCGACCAGCGCGTTGTGCTCGGTGGTGTTGCCCTCGAGCAGCATCGTCAGCTGACTCGGCGTGATCGGGTTGAGCAGCGGGACCAGCGTGCCCGCCGCCGCGCCGGCGCGCGCGACCGCGACCGGAATGCGGATCCGCGCCCGCCGGACCTGAAGCGCCGCCTCGAGCGCGTCGAGGACCTGATGGTAGGTCAGGGGCTCCGGACCCGCGATGTCGAACCTGCCGACCAGCTGGGGCCGCTCGGCCGCCAGGGTAAACACTTCCGCGACGTCCTCGGCGGCCACCGGCTGCAGCTGATAGCGCCCGTCGCCGATGACGGGGATGGCCGGCAGGTGGCGCAGCATGCCGAGCAGTATCGCGAGCACGGGGTTCCCGGGCGCCGCCACCAGGGACGGCCGCAGGACGGCGGCCGGGATGCCGCTGCCGAGCACTATCGTTTCGGCCTCCGCCTTGCTGCGATGGTACGCGGTGGCCGCGGCGTCGCCGCGAGCGCCTAACGCACTCATGTGCACCAGTCGCGGCACTCCGGCGCCGCGCGCCGCCGCGACGACGGCGGCCGTGCCCTCGACGTGCACGCGCTGGAACGTCTGCCGGCCGATCTCCTCGATGATTCCGACCAGGTGAACGACGGCCCCGGCGCCGTTCGCCAGCTGCGCCAAAGCGTCCGGCGCGGCGAGGTCGCCGGCCACGACCTCCACGCCACGATCGCGCAGCCACCCGGCGCGTGAGGGATCGCGCGCCAGGACCCGCACCGCGTGGTCGCGCCGCAGGAGCCGCTCCACGATGTGGCCGCCGACGAATCCGGTGGCGCCAGTGACCGCGACAAGCATGGAGGAAATGTGCGCTGTGGCGGCGCGAGCGGCGAACCGGAACGGCGTACTTGACCCTCGACCTGGTCCCCCGTAGACTCCATCGCGATTTGTGACTAAAGTCTAAACTTGGACAATGGTATAACTCTATGTCGGAATTAACCGGAGATGCAGCCACGGCGCCGCCCGGCCGCCGGGAGCGGAAGAAGGAACAGACCAGGCGGAAGATCTTCGACGCCGCGCTGGCGCTGTTCATGGCGAAGGGCTTCGAGGCGACGACGGTCGACGACATTGCCGCGCGGGCCGACGTCGCGAAGGGCACGTTCTTCAACTACTTCCCCCGCAAAGAGTCGGTCATCGAGTCGCTCGCCGAGGACTGGATGGAAGCCGCCCAGGACACGGCGGCCGACCGCGCCCGCCCGGCGCTCGCCCGCCTGCGCGCGCTGTATGCCGGCATCACCGACGCGTTCGAGAAGCACCCGGATCTCTCGCGCGCGGTCATGCGGGCGTCGGCGCAGCGGATCTGCCGTCCCTCGACTGATGGCTCGTGGCGGGGATTCGAAGAGCTGGTGATTCGGGTGATCCGGGAGGGGCAGCAGCGCGGCGAACTCCGCACCGACACGTCGCCGCAGGTGCTGCACGGGGTGTTGGTGTCGTGCTTCGTGGGCAGCGTGCTGTGGTGGCTGGGCGAGCAGTCGGCCGACGACACTCCGCGCACCCGCACGATGACGCTGCGCCAGGTCGTCGAGGCACTGCAAGGCGTCGCGCTGGACGGGATGGCCGCGAGCGCGGGGGCGGCGCGATGAGCGCGCGGATCCGTGCGGCGACGTTCGCGCTGGCGCTCCTGGCGGCGCCGTTCGCGCTGCTCGCGGCGCAGCAGGCGCCGTTGCGTCTCACCATGGACGAGGCCGTGCGCCGCGCGCTCCAGTCGGGCGAGGAGGTGCAGGTGGCGCAGGCCGGCGTCGATGAGGCGCGCGGCCAGGTGCGCGAGGCGTACGCCGGTGCGTTGCCGGAGGTGCGCGCGTCGCTGACCTACCAGCGCACCTTCGCATCCGTGTGGTCCGGCGGCTACACGGGTCCGGCCCTCGGCCCGTTCGCGCCGGACACTACCGCGCCGCTCAGCGAGCGCATCCGCTACCTCGAGAACGAATACCCGAACGCGGTGCTGCGCGGCCTCGGCGAGCTGTTCGCCGCGACCCCGTTCGGCCAGCAGAACACCTACACGGCGGCGGTCACGGTCGGGCAGGTGCTCTACCAGGGCGGCAAGGTGGCGGCGGGGGTGCGGGGCGCGCACGCGTACGAGCGCGCCGCCGCGGCGCAGCTCGAGGAGACGCGGCGCGACATCGTGTACCGCGTGAAGCAGGCGTACCTGGACGCGTTGTTCGCCGGCCGGCTGCTCGACATCGCCATCGAGGGCGAGGCGCAGACCGACTCGCAGCTCGCGCGGGTCGAGATGAACCACAACGTCGGCGCGGCGGCCGACTACGATCTGCTGCGCGCGCAGGTCGAGGCCGCGAACCAGGAACCGCAGGTGATCGCGGCCCGCAACCAGAACGACCTCGCCGTCCTCGAGCTGAAGCGGCTGGTCAACGTGCCGGTGAACCAGCCGCTGGAGCTGGACGCCGGCGCGCTCGCCGGGGACTCGGTGCCCGAGGTGGATCTCTCGCGCGTCGCGCTGAACGACGACCAGCGCGCGCTGGTGGACGCCGCCGAGGCCACGGTCGCGTTCCGCCGCGAGGCCGTGCGGGTGTACGCCGGCGACCTGTACCCGTCGCTGCGGTTCGACATGTCGTACGGCGGCCAGGCGTTCCCGGCCGGCACCCTTCCGGGCTACGGCGACTTCCGGCGCGACTGGAACGCGCGCCTGACCGTCTCGATGCCGCTGTTCGACGGGTTCCGGACGCGCGGCCAGGTGGCCCAGGCCAAAGCCGAGTTGTCGCGCGCCGAAGCGCAGCTGGCGCAAACGCGTGAGAGCGTCGCGATCGAGGCGGAGCAGGCGCGCGACGAAGTGGTGCGGGCGCGGGCGTTGCTCGCCGCGCGCCAGCAGACGGTGAGCTGGGCGGCGCGGGCGCACCACCTCGCCACGGTCCGGTTCGCGAACGGTATCGCCACGTCGCTCGAGGTGTCGGACGCGCGGCTCGCGCTGCAGCAGGCCGAGGTGAACGAGGCGCAGGCACTGCGCGACTACCTGCTCGGGTTGGCGGCGCTGGAGCGGGCGGTCGGTCACGACATCCGCGGAGCGCCGGCGGGGCGCGCGGCACAGACCGCGCCCGCGGGGACGGGCACCAACCGATCGGGAGTACGGCAATGACGCGGGTTCTGGGAGCCGCCGCCTTCGTGGTGGGCGCCGCGGCCATGGTCGCCTCGTGCGGCGGCAAGGCGGCGGAGGCCGCGCGCGCCGACGCGCCGGCGCCGGCGGTGACGTTAGGCGACCGCGACGTGGCGCAGGCGGCGCGCGCCACGCTGGTGGGCGGGGTACCGCTGTCGGGGCCGCTCGCGCCGAAGGTGAGCGTGACGGTCGGCGCGCCGATTGCCGAGCAGGTGGTGCAGATGTTCGTCGACGTGGGCGACCCGGTGCGGCAGGGGCAGCCGCTGGCCCGGTTCCGCGACGACGTGCTGCGCGCGGCGGCCGCCTCGGCGACCGCCGACGTGGCGAACGCGCGCATGGCGGCCACGGTGGCGGCCGCGGAGAGCAGCCGCGCCGAGGCGCTGTTCGCCGAGGGCGCGATCGCCAGGCGCGACCACGACAACGCGATGCTCGGCGTGGAAGCGGCGCGCGCCCGGCTGACCCTCGCGCAGTCGCAGGCCGCGAGCGCCAGCGACCGCCTCGAGACGGCCACGCTCACCGCACCGGTGAACGGCGTGGTCAGCCAGCGGTTCGCGCAGGCCGGCGACCGGGTGGACTTCGGCAAACCGGTCGTCACAATCGTCGACAACAGCGTGCTGGAGCTCGAGGCGGCGGTCGAAGCACGCTGGCTCCCCGTGCTGGCGGTGGGCCGGCCGGTCAGCCTCACCGTCTCGCAGGTTCCCGGCGACACGATCGTCGGCCGGATCGCGCGCATCAACCCCATGGCCGACCCGGCCACCCGTCAGGTGCGGTTGTACGTCGACGTGGCCAACCGCGGCGGGCGCCTGGTGGGCGGCCTGTTCGTGTCCGGCCGGATTCTGGTGTCGCAGGCGCGTGACGTCGTCGCGGTGCCGCAGGCGGCCGTGCGGACCGAGGGCGCCGCGCAGGAGATCGTGATCTACGTGGTCACGGGCGACCGGGTCGCGCGGCGGCCCGTCGTGGTCGGGCTGGCCGACCCGGATCGCGGCCTGGTCGAGATCACCAGCGGCGTGGCCGCGGGCGACACCGTCGTGGTGGGCCCGGTCGACGGCCTGGTGGACGGGACGCGCATCACGATCGCCCGCACGGGCGGCTGACAAATGTTCCTCTCCGACCTCTCGATCAAGCGGCCGGTGTTCGCCACGATGATGATGGTGGCCCTGGTGGTGCTGGGCGTGTTCAGCTTCCGCCGGCTCAGCCTCGACAACATGCCCGACGTGGAGTTCCCGTTCGTCATCATCCAGACCCGCTATCCCGGCGCGAGCCCGGAGGTCGTCGAGCGCGAGGTCACGAAGAAGATCGAAGAGGCCGTCAACCCGGTCAGCGGCGTGAAGCGGATCGAGTCGTCGTCGGTCGAGGGCTATTCGTCCATCTTCGTGGAGTTCCAGCTCGACACCAAGTCCGACGTGGCCGTCAACGACGTGCGCTCGAAGATCGAGCAGATCAAGCTCGACCTTCCGGACGACGCGGACCCGCCGGTGGTGTCGCGGTTCTCGTTCACCTCGCAGCCGATCGTGTCGCTCGCGCTCTCCGGCGAGGGCTGGACGATGCGCGATCTGACCCACCTGGCCACCGAAACCGTCAAGCGCCGCATCGAGAACGTGAACGGCGTCGGCAACGTGACGGTGGTCGGCGGGCTGGAGCGCGAAATCCACGTCGACCTGGTCCCCGAGGAGATGCAGGCCCTCGGCGTGACGCCCGACATGGTCGTGGCGGCGCTGCGCCGCGAGAACCAGGACGTGCCGAGCGGGCGGGTCGAGCGCGGCAATGCCGAGCAGTCGGTGCGGGTGCGCGGAAGGATCCGCGACCCCATGGCGTTCGCCTCCATCGTGGTGACGACGCGCGACGGCCAGTCGGTGCGCCTGGGCCAGGTGGCGCGGGTCGAGGACACGGAGGAGGAGGGCCGGTCGTGGGCGGAAGTGGCCGGCAAGCGGGCGGTGGGGATCGACGTGCGGCGGGTCAGCGGCGCCAACGTCGTGGACGTGGCCGACGGGGTCAACGCGGCGGTGACCGAGCTCCAGTCGGCGCTGCCGCGCGGCGTGTCGCTGAAGGTGGTGCGCGACGATTCGCGGTGGACGCGCAGTTCGCTCGAGGACGTGCAGCTGGCGCTGATCCTGGGCGCGGGGCTGACCGTGTTCATCGTGTTTCTGTTCCTGAATTCATGGCGCTCCACCGTGATCACCGGCCTGACGCTTCCCGTGTCGGTGATTTCGGCGTTCCTCGTGATCTGGGCGATGGGCTTCACCCTCAACACGCTGACGCTGATGGCGCTGTCGCTCGCGATCGGCATTCTGATCGACGACGCGATCGTGGTCCGCGAGAACATCGTGCGGCACGTGGAGCACGGCGAAGACCACTTCACCGCGGCGCGGCGCGGCACCAGCGAGATCGGCCTCGCGGTCCTCGCCACGACCCTCTCGATCATCGCGGTGTTCATTCCGGTCGCGTTCATGCGCGGCATCGTCGGACGGTTCTTCTATCAATTCGGCATCACGGTCGCATTCGCCGTGTCGGTGTCGCTGTTCGTGTCGTTCACCCTGGACCCGATGCTCAGCTCGCTGTGGTACGACCCGCAAGCCGAGGGCGGCGCCCGGCGCGGCCCGATCGGCCGTGCGCTGGAGCGCTTCAACGGCGGATTTCGGGGCTGGGGGCGGCGCTACCGGCGCGTCATCGCCTGGGCGCTCGAGCACCGCCTCGCCACGCTCGGCATCGCGATCGCGGCGTTCGGCGCGGCGATCACGCTGCTGGCCGCGGGCGTGGTGGGCGGACAGTTCATGCCGAACTCGGACCAGGAGCAGACGGCCGTCCACTTCGAGACGGCGCCGGGCAGCTCGCTCGAATACACCACGGCGCGCGGCGAGGAGATCGACCGCTACCTCCGGTCGCGGCCCGAGGTGGCGTACACCTATCTGTCGGTCGGCGGCGACGAACAGCAGAACGTGAACCGCGGCGACATCTACGTGAAGCTGGTGCCCAAGCGGGACCGCCGCCTCAACGAGCAGGCGTTCGAGACCGACATCCGCCGCGCGTTCGCGCGGTTCCGCGGCGTGACGCCGTACGTCGAGCCGCCGGGCATGGGCGGCAGCCAGCTGCCGGTGCAGATCAACGTGCTCGGTCCGGACCTCGACCGCCTCAAGGAGATCAGCGACCGCATCCTGGCGCTCGCGCGCGCGGTGCCCGGCGCCGTCGAAATGAAGTCGAGCCTCGAGGGCCGCAAGCCGGAGTTCGTCGTCGACGTGGACCGCGACCTCGCCGCCAGCCTCGGCCTGGGCATCGGCCAGGTGGCGGCCACGCTGCGCACGGTCCTCGCCGGCACCGAAGCCACGACCTGGGAGGACGAGACCGGCCTCGAGCACAAGGTGATGGTGCGGGTGGCTCCCGAGTTCCGCACCTCGGCGGCCGACCTGGCGCGCCTGCCGATCGCCACCGGGACGGCGAACCGCGAGACCATGAGCCAGGTGCTGGTGCCGCTGGGGCAGATCGCGCACATCGGCGCCGGCGAGGCGCCGGGCGAGATCAAGCGGCTGGCGCTCGAGCGGATGGTGCGGGTGGAAGGCAACTACGAGGGTCGGGCGCTGACCGACGTGATGAAGGACATCACCGCGAAGATCGACACCGTGCCGCTGCCGCCGGGATACCGGCTGAACATCGGCGGCGAAGCGGCCGACTACGTGGAGACGGTCGGGTACATCATGGAGTCGCTGCTGCTCGCGGTGGTGTTCATCTATCTGATTCTCGCGTCCCAGTTCGGCAGCTTCCTCCAACCGCTCGCGATCATGCTGTCGCTTCCGCTGTCGCTGGTCGGCGTGATCGTGGCGCTGATGCTGACCCACGATACGTTCAACATCATGAGCATGATCGGCGTGATCATGCTGATGGGCCTGGTGACCAAGAACGCGATTCTGCTGATCGACTTCGCGAACCAGGCGCGGCGGAGCGGCCGGCCGCGGGCGGAGGCGCTGGTGGACGCGGGCGAGCTGCGGCTGCGTCCCATCGTGATGACCACCCTGGCGATGATCTTCGGCATGCTGCCCACCGCAATGGCGTTAGGCAACGGCGGCGAGTTCCGCGCGCCGATGGCCCGCGCGGTGATCGGCGGCCTGATCACCTCGACCCTGCTGACGCTGGTGGTGGTGCCGGTGGTCTACACGTACTTCGACGACTTCGGCGCGTGGGTGAGCGCCTGGATCCGCGGCTGGAACCGGGCGCCGGAGGGCGAGGGCGCGCCCGAGCGGCCCGAGCGCGTGCCCGACGCCGTGCCGGCCGACTAGCGGCCCAGGTCCGTCATCCTGGTGCCGCCGACGTAGCTGATCGTCGCGTCGGAGCTGTGCTTGGCCAGCTTCTTCAGCACCGCGCTGATGCGGTCGAGCTGGACGATCGCGCTGGTGACGCCGGCGCGCGCGCGGTCGGGCAGGTTGGCGCCGTCGAGCTTGAGCAGCTCGAGCTCCGCGCGCACCGCCATGAGCGGGTTGTTCATCTCGTGCGAGACGGCGACGATGATCTCGGCGATCGCGGCCTTGCGCTGCGCCGCCACCACGTCGGCGTGCGCCTGCTTCAGCTCCTGCTCGATCTCCCGCAGCCGCAGCACGCGGCGCAGCACGGTCGGCAGCAGGTCGGCGAAGGCGCCGTCCTTCATCAGATAGTCGTCGGCGCCGAGGCGGAGCGCCTCCGCCGCGACCTTCTCGCTCCCGTGCGCGGTGGTCATCACGACCTTGACGCTGTAGGCGCGCTCGCGGACCTCGCGCAGCACGTCCAGGCCGGTGCGGGAGTCCTCGAGCTGGTAATCCAGGATCAGCACGTCGGCTTCGGCGGCGCGGGCGACCGCCGTGGCGCCGTCGGGCACGGTGCCGATGACGTCGCAACCGGCGGCGCGGGCGAGCGCCTCGTCGAGACGGGCCTGCACGGCATCGTCCTCGGCGATCAGAATCCGGGCCGGCGTGCCGGCCGGTGCGGCGGGTTGCGTCATCGGCTACTCCTCGACGAACTGCGCCCGCACCGGGCCGGGAATGAGGTGCGCGGCGGCCGCTTCGTCGAGCAGCCGCTGGACGGCGGCGCGGCCGGTCGGGCCGTAGTCCACGGTATAGTCGTTCACGTACATCCCGACGAACGCGTCGGTGCGCGCTTCGTCCATGCCGCGCGCGTAGCGGCCGGCGTGCGCGAGCGCCTCGGCGCGGTGGCGCAGGCCGTACTGGATGGAGGCGCGCAGGTCGCGCGAGACCTGGCCGATCACGGCGTCGCCCAGGTCCTTGCGCACCACGTTGCCGCCTAACGGCAGCGGCAGCCCGGTCCACGCCTTCCACCAGGCGCCGAGGTCCTGCCACAGCGCGAGGCCGCGGTCGGCGAAGGTCAGCTGGCCCTCGTGAATCAGCAGCCCGACGTCGGCCTTGCCCGCCAGCACCGCATCCTCGATGACGTCGAACGGCACGATCGTGGTGCGCGCGGCTGGGCAGAACAGCCGCAGCGCCAGGGCGGCGGTGGTGCGCTCGCCCGGAATGGCGACGGTGCGTCCGGCCAGCGCCGCGGCGACCCGGCCGGGATCGGCCGGAGGCGGTTCGCGCGACACCAGTCGGGGGCCGTAGCCGTCGCCGATGGAGGCGCCGTGCGGCAGCAGGGCATAGCGCTCGTGCAGGTAGGCGTACGCATGGAACGAGACGGCGGTGATGTCGAGCTCGCCGCGGGCGGCCCGGGCGTTCAGGGTTTCGATGTCCGCGAGCTCGTGCACGTACTCGCGCCCCGGCGTGGCGACCTTCCCCTCCGCCAGGGCGTAGAACATGAACGCGTCGTCGGAATCGGGGCTGTGCGCGAGCGTCAGCCGGAGCGTCACGAGCCGGCGCTTCCCGCCGCGCTGCGCACCTCATCGATCAGCGCCTTGTGCTCCTGGTACTCGGGGAGGTTCTTGCGCATCTCGGCGTCGTAGTTGCGCGTGAAGCCCTGATACGCGCGCCGCGCGGCGGCGGCGTCGCTGCGCTGCGTCGCGGCCTGCGCCCGCAGCACGAAGATGAACAAGTGCGTCGGCTCGGTCTTGGCGATCGTGTCCGCCTGCGCCAGGGCGCCGGCCGGGTTGTTCAGGTTGAGGTCGATCAGGCCGATGTGCAGCCGGGCGTCGGCGTCGAGCGGCGACACGTTGCCGTACGCCTGCAGGGCCATGGGGCCGAAGAACGTCACCTGCCCGCTGTCGCCCGCGGCCGCCGCCCGCGCCACCCGCTCGTACAGCCGGTCGGCCGCCTCGCGCGGCGTCATGCTGCTCAGATCCGTCGTCGCCTGCTCGCCCGCCGGAACCTCGCCGGCGCCGGTCGCCGCCGCCCCCGCCCCCGCGACCGCCGTGGGCCGTTTGGTCAACACCACAATGACCGTCGCGATGAGGGCCAGCACGGCCAGCCCGGCAATGATCCACGGAAACTTGTCGGCCAGGCCGCCCGCGGGCATCGGCCGAAGGCCCGGTGCCGGCGCCGCCCCGGCCGGACCGCGCGCCGCGGCGGCGGGTACCGAGGGAGTCCCACATTCGGCGCAGAACTTCGCCCGCGCCGACAGGCTGGCCCCGCAGTTGGCGCAGGTTCGGCCGGCAAGAGGCTGGCCGCACTCGGAGCAGAACTTTCCCTGCGTCTGCGCGCCGCAGGAAGGACAGGTCACGGTCGTCATGGGTGGGAATTCTAGACGCCCGTCGGCGTGGGCGCCAACGCCGCCGCTGCCGTTCCCGCCGCCCTTTCGCCCCCCGCGGCGCGGGCCCATCTTCCGTGCATGTCCTTGATCAACCAGGCGCGCCGCCAGGCGGGGGAAGTCATCGGCCGGTTCGCCAACGACATCGCGCAGTCGTGGCGGGACGCGGTTCGCGCGGACACCGCCATCGAGGGCGACGACCGGCTGCCGGATCTCCTGCTCACGAACCAGATCCCCGCGCTCCTGGCCGAGATCGCGGCCGCCCTCGAAGAAGGCGACGACAACGCCGAGGGCTCGATCGCGCGGCGCCGTCGCGGCATGCGCTTCGGCAAGCTGCGCGGCCTGGCCCGCTACGACGCGGCGGACCTGTACCGGGAGTTCAAGCACCTGCGCCAGGTGATCTGGCGATTGCTCCGCAAAGAGCTCGACTGGAGCCGCGGCGACGCCTTCGAGGTCATGCTGGTCGTCGACCAGTACCTGGACGAAGTGATCGGCGCCAGCCTGCGCGGGTTCTTCGAGGCGTCCGAGCGTGCCCAGCAGCGGGAATCGGACGACAAGGCCGAAACCGCCGACTCCCCCTGACGTGTCTCCGCCCGCCTATGCCTGGAGCCAGCAAGCCCGGAACATGGGCCAGCTCGCCCGGGGCGATTCCACCTGGGACGTGTTCCTCGAGATTCAGCCGGACGACGGCGGCATGAACCGCGGCCGCGTGCATTTCGTCCAGGCGGAGCGCCACCGGGAGTCGGCGTGGATTTTCCTCGACCGTACCGAGCGGGACATCCTCGCGCGCTTCAACGAGTTCGGAGCTCCAGAGCTGTGGCAGCTGCTGGAGGCGCTGGGCGTGTAATCTGAGTTATGCACACGCATTGATGTGCAAAATGCACACAGGAAAGTCTGTAATCGATTTACTGGCAACTATCGCTGCATATCGCACGGCGTTTTCTTGACATGATGCACGATCCTGGGTAGGTTCGGCGCTTCCTCAACCGACCCCGGGGTCCTCGCCATGGCATCCAAGAGCGCCAGCCGTACCGACGTCAAATCTCCCAAGCCGAAGACCGGCAAAACGGTCAGCCCGAGCGACGTGCTGAAAATGGCGCGCGACGCCGGCTGTCAGGTCGTTGATGTGCGGTTCACGGACATGCCGGGTACCTGGCAGCACTTCACCGTCTCCATGAAAGAGTTTGGCGAGGACGCCTTCGAAGACGGCCTCGGCTTCGACGGCTCTTCGATCCGCGGCTTTCAGGCCATCAACGAGTCGGACATGCTGCTGATGCCCGATCCGGCCACCGCCTTCGTGGACCCGTGCCTCAAGGTGCCGACCCTGGCGATCAGCTGCGACATCACCGACCCCATCACCGGCAAGCCCTACAGCCGCGACCCGCGCTACACGGCGCGCAAGGCCGAGGCGTATCTGCTCGACAGCGGCATCGCCGACACGTCCTACTGGGGCCCCGAGGCGGAGTTCTTCATTTTCAACTCGGTGCGGTTCGACCAGAACGCGCATGAGGGCTACTACCACATCGATTCCGACGAAGGGATCTGGAACTCGGGCCGCGAGACCGAGCTGGCGGGCGGGCCCAACATGGGATACCGGCCGCGCCACAAGGAAGGCTATTTCCCGGTTCCCCCGGTCGACCGGCTCCAGGATCTGCGGTCCAGGATCCTGCTGGGCCTGGAGGCCGCCGGCATTCGCGTCGAGGTGCAGCACCACGAGGTCGGCACCGCGGGGCAGGCGGAGATCGACATGCGCTTCGACACGCTCGTGCACATGGCCGACAACGTGATGAAGTACAAGTACATCGTGAAGAACGTGTGCCACGAGAACGGCTACACGGCCACGTTCATGCCCAAGCCGCTGTTCGGCGACAACGGGTCCGGGATGCACGTGCACCAGAGCCTGTGGAAGGGCGGCACGAACCTGTTCTTCGGGAAGGGTTACGCCGGCCTGTCCGACATGGCGCGCTGGTACATCGGCGGCCTGATCTCGCACGCGCCGGCGCTGCTCGCCTTCTGCGCGCCGACGACCAACAGCTACCGCCGCCTGGTGCCGGGCTTCGAGGCGCCGATCAACCTGATGTACTCGGCGCGTAACCGGTCGGCGATCGTGCGGATTCCCATGTACTCGAACAACCCGAAGGCCAAGCGCCTCGAGTTCCGCGCGCCCGACCCGTCGGCGAACCCGTACCTCGCGTTCTCCGCGCTGCTGATGGCGGGCCTCGACGGCGTCAAGAACAAGATCGAGCCGCCCAAGCCGCTCGACAAAGATCTCTACGAGCTGCACGGCGCCGAGAAGGCGAAGATCAAGAACACGCCGGGCTCCTTGCCCGAGGTGCTCGACGCGCTCGAGAAGGACCACGCATTCCTGACCAGGGGCGGGGTGTTCACCGACGACCTGATCGAGACGTGGATCGGCTACAAGCGCGAGAAGGAAGTGAAGCCGATGGCGCTCCGGCCCCATCCGTACGAGTTCTTCCTCTACTACGACGCATGACGGCGGCGCCGACGCTCACGCTGACGAGCGACACGGCGTACCGGGACCTGGTGAGCGGCGGTGCGGCGGGCGCGAGCGCGAAGGACGTGCTCGCGCTCGCCCTGCGTTTCGACGTGCGCTACCTCCAGCTCCAGTTCACCGACTTGCTCGGCATCGGGAAGAACGTCGAGGTGCCGCGCAGCCAGTTCGAGAAGGCCCTCCAGGGCCAGATCATGTTCGACGGCTCCTCGATCGAAGGCTTCGTGCGGATCGAGGAGTCGGACATGCTGCTCGCGCCCGACCTCTCGACCTTCCGGATCTATCCGTGGCAGACGTCGCAGGGCCTCGTGGCACGGCTGATCTGCGACGTCAAGAACCCCGACGGCTCGCCGTTCGCGGGCTGTCCGCGCGGCGCGTTGAAGGAGCAGATCACCAAGGCCAAGACCCTGGGCTACGCGCTGATGGCGGGCTGCGAGGCGGAGTTCTTCCTGTTCCACCGGAACGGCGAGCCCACCACGCTGACCCACGATACCGGCGGCTACTTCGACCTGGGGCCGGTGGACCGCGGGGAGCGGGCGCGCCGGCTGATCGTGGCCGATCTCGAGGAGATGGGCTTCGAGGTCGAAGCGGCGCACCATGAGGTCGCGCCCGGCCAGCACGAGATCGACTTCCGCTACGCCGACGCGCTCAAGACGGCCGACGACCTGCTGACGTTCCGGCAGGTCGTCCGGTCGGCCGCCGAGCGCTACGATCTGGTGGCGACGTTCATGCCGAAGCCGATCTTCGGGCAGAACGGGTCGGGGATGCACACCCACCAGAGCCTGTTCCGGCTCACCGGCATGCGGGACGCGGGCGAAGCGAACGCGTTCTGGGATCCCGGGGCCGAATGGGAGCTGTCGAAGGTCGCGTTAGGCTACATCGCGGGACTGATCGAGCACGCGCGCGGCTTCTGCGCCGTGACCAACCCGCTGGTGAACAGCTACAAGCGGCTGGTGCCCGGCTACGAGGCGCCGGTCAACATCGCCTGGTCCATGCGCAACCGCTCGCCGATGATCCGCATCCCCGACCGCCGCGGGCTCGGCACGCGGGTCGAGCTCCGGATGCCGGACCCATCGGCCAACCCGTATCTGGCGCTCGCCGTGCAGCTCGCGGCCGGTCTCGACGGCGTCGCCCGGGGCCTCGTGCCGCCCGATCCGGTGAACAAGAACATCTTCGCCATGACCTACCGCGAGCGGCGCCACCACCGGATCGACGACCTGCCGCGCGACCTGCACGAGGCGCTCGACGAATTCGAGAAGGACGAGGTAATCAGGACCGCGCTGGGCGCGCACATCAGCGAGCGGCTGCTCGAGGCCAAGCGCGCCGAGTGGCAGGAATACATCCGGTCGGTCAGCGAGTGGGAGGTCAAGCGCTACCTCGGCCCGTACTGAGCCCGTGGCGCTTCGCGCGGTCCTGTTCGATCTCGACGGCACGCTGTACCAGCAGGGACGCGCCATCCCCGGCGCGGTGGATGCGGTGGCCGCCGTGCGCGCGGCGGGGCTCGCCGTCGGGTTCGTGACCAACACGACCAGCCGCCCGCGCCGCGCGATCCACCAACGGTGCGCGGGCTACGGCTTCCGGCTCGCCGAGCCCGAGATCACGACCGCGCTGCTCGCCGGCGCCCGCCGGCTGCGCTCGCTGGGCATCGCGCGCGTCCACGCGGTCGTCACGGAGGCCGCGCGGGCGGACCTGGCGGGCTTCACCCTCACCGACGAGCACCCGGAGGCGGTGCTGGTCGGCGACATCGATCCCGCGTGGAACGCGGACATCCTCAATCGCGCGTTTCGTCACCTGATGGACGGCGCGCGGTTCTTCGCGCTGTCTCGCGACCGCTACTGGCTCGCCGACGGCGGCCTCAGGCTCGACTGCGGCAGCTTCGTCGCCGCGCTGGAGTACGCGACCGGCGTGCCGGCGGAGCTGTGCGGCAAGCCGGCGGCCGAGTTCTATCGGGCGGCCGTGGAGCAGGTGGCGCCGGGTGCGCCGCCGGGCGAGGTGCTCATGGTCGGGGACGACCTGCGGAGCGACATCGCCGGCGCGCGTGATGCCGGTCTGCGCACCTGCCTCGTGCGCACCGGGAAGTTTCGGCAGGACGTGCTGGAGACGAGCGGGATCGTGCCGGACCTGCTTGTCGACTCGGCCGCGGCTATACCAGCAGCGCTCCCTCGTGCGTGAGCAGCCATTCCTTGATCGGCAGTCCGCCGCCGTAGCCGCCCAGGCTGCCGTCGCTGCGCAGGACCCGGTGGCAGGGCACCACGATCGCCACGGGGTTCTTGTGGAGCGCGTTGCCCGCGGCGCGGCTGGCGCGGGCGTTCCCGGCCTCCTTCGCCACCTGGGTGTAGGTCTTCACCCGGCCGGCGGGAATCCGCGCGGTGGCGAGCAGCACCTTCCTGTCGAAATCCGACAGGAGTGAAAGATCCACGTCCAGGTTGAACGCGAGGCTCTTGCCGGCGAAGTAGCGGTCGAGCGCGCGGCGCGCCTGGTCGAGCGGGTCGTGGACGACCGGGCGGCCGTCGAAGTCCTCGAGCAGCGCCGCGACGAACGCGTCGTCGCCGCGCACGTACGACAACCGCGCCAGGCCGCGGCCCGCGTCGGCCAGCCCCAGCACGCCGACGGGGGTGTCGTCCATCAGCGCCCAGCGCACCGGCGCGCCGGCGCGGTCGGTGATACGCGCGAAGACTTCGGTCACGATCCGCTCCTCGGCTCGACGTTCGCCGTTCATGTCGCCACCTCCAGCCGCAACTTCTTCGTCGCCTGATACACGTTGGCGCGCGCCGTCTCGGCGCTCGTGCCCATCCGCGCGCCGATGGCGGTGTAGTCCAGTTCGTCGGCGATGCGCAGCGTGAGCGCGACGCGCTGCCGCGCGGGGAGCGTCGCCACTTTGGTCCACAGCACCATCCGCCGCTCGGCGTGATCGTCGGCCGGCGCCTCGCGGTGGTGCGCCGCCAGGTCGCGGGCGTGGGCGTCGAGCGCGCGGCGCGCGCGGGCCTGGTCGCGGACGTGGTTGAGCGCGGCGTTGGTCGCGATGCGGAACAGCCAGGCTCGCGCGTTCGCGTCCGGCGCCAGCCGCCCCAGCGCGCGGTGGGCCCGGAGCAGCGTGTCCTGGAGCAGGTCGCGCGCGACCTCGTCGTCCCGCACGATGCGGCGCAGGTGACGGGCCAGCTCCATGCCGTGGAGCGCGAGCAGGCGCTCCAGGCGCGCGTTGGTGCTCATCCGATCAAATGTGACACCGGGGACGTGCGAACGTGAAAGCGCTAGGAGCGGTCGGCCAGCGCGTGGGCCACGTGATACGCGATGGCCATGATGGTGATCATCGGGTTGACGCCGCTCGAGGTCGGGAACGTGCTGGCGTCGGCGAGATAGAGCCCGGGAAGGTCGTGCGACTCCCCCGTCTCCCCGACGACCGCGGTGCGCCGGTCCGCGCCCATCGTGCAGCTCGCCATCTGGTGGAACGTGATGAACGACATGCGGCCCGCGCCGTAGCCGCGGGTGTCCATCGCCGCGGCGAAGGCGTCGAGCCAGCCGGCGCCGCCGGGGCGGGCGCGGGCGGGCGGCTGCTGAAGCGAGAGCAGTTCGGTGGCGCCGGCGGCCGCGAGGACGTCCGCCGCGCCGCGCAGCGCGACCCTGAGGTTGCGCGCGTCCCAGGCCGACAGGTCGTAGCTGACGCGCGGGACGCCGCTCCGGCCCGTGGTTACCACGCCGCTCGCGCGGTCGCGCAGCAGCACGCCGATGATGCTGAGATTCGCGAGCCGGCCGATGTCGCCGCGGTGCCGCGCCGGATCGTCCCAGCCGAACGCGCTGGCCGGCAGCGCGAAGGCGACCGGCGCGGTCTCGAACTTCGCGCCGTAGCCGTCCCGCACGTTGGAGAAGGCGTCGGAGTAGCGAGTCTGGAGGAATCCGGTCCACGGCTCGACCCGCTCGGGAAAGAACCCGCCGACGGCGGTGGCCGGGTGCAGCCGGAGCCCGCGGCCGATGTTGCGATTGCCGACGCCGGAGCGCGCGAGCAGCGCGGGCGTTCCGATCGAGCCGCCGGCGACGACCACGGCGCCGGCCCGGATGGTCAGCGTGGCGGTGGTGCCGTCGGGCCGGGCCACGCCCGCCACCACGCCGCGCGCGCGTCCGCCGTCGATCAGGATGCGGCGCACGTCGCAGCGGGTCACGATGCGCGCCCCCGCCTGGACCGCATCGCTCAGGAAGGTGAGCGCGGTGGATTGTTTGGCGTTGTGGCGGCAGCCCAGGCCGCAGTACCCGCACGCCTCCTGGCTCGGGCAGCCCTCGACGTTGCGCGGGATGACGCCGACGTGGAGGCCGCGGGCCTTGAGGCCGGCCTCGAGCAGCTGATCGCGGCGTCCCGGCGCGGACCACGCGGTGCCGACCTTCACGCGCGCCATCACGGCCGACAAGGCGTCGCTGAAGCGGCGGCTGGTGAACAGCGAGAGGCCGCTCAGCCGGCTCCACTCCGCGCGCGTTTCCTCCGGCAGCGGAAAGCTCGTGGTGTAGTTGATGACCGTGCCGCCGCCGAGGCCGCTCCCCGCGAGGATCGGCATCGAGCCGCTGGTGGTCATCATGAGGCCGTGGTCGAGGTAGAGCCGGTCGTAGGCTTCGCCCTCGACGTGGCTGAAGTCCCTGGGCGTGTGCTGCCCGCCCTTCTCCACCACGATGACGTTCCTGCCGGCCTGGGCCAGCACCGCCGCCGCGACGCCGCCGCCGGCGCCCGAACCGACCACGACCACGTCGCACTCGAGCGTGGTGTCGCCGTCGACGCGCTCGGTGCGCAGCGGCGCGTCGCGCTCGGCGGGCGTGTGCGGCAGCGGCCCGGGGTAGCCGGCCGCGCGCCACGCGGGGTGGCCGCCGTCGTGCGTCGGATAGGCGTAGTGGGAGACCAGGACCAGCCGCTTGAGGGCCTGGAAGCCCGCGCGCTTGAGCCCGATCGCGCTTTCGGCCCAGCTCCGGAGCAGCGCGACGCGACGCTCGCGCGCCGGCGCCGTGACGGACCGGAAGCCGCTGCCTAACAGAACGTTGAGGACGGAGGAGTCGAGCGCGTCGAGCAGCAGCGCGATCTGCCGGCGCGCCGTGGGATCCTGGATGCGTTCGACCATCGCGGCGGCGCGATCGAGCAGGCCGGGGTCGGCGTCGTCGCCTTGCCCGTCGTTCCAGCCGGGCGCGAAGGTGTCGCAGATCGCGGCCAGCGTCGCGCGGCGTCGCGCGTTGAGCGTAGGCACACCCAAAGATACCATTCATCCGTGCTGATCGTGATGCTGGTCCAGGCCGCGGCGCTCGCCGCGCCGCCGCAAAATCCAATCGACACGCTCGTGTTTCCGCCGCGCGAGACGGTGATCCGACTGTACACCGACTGCACCGAAGCGCGCTGGCCGTGGGACACCGCGGAAGCGTTCGTGCCCAAGACGCCCGAGGAGATCAGCAGCGGCGTCGCGCGGCGGCGGGCGCTCGAGACCGGGTGGCGGGCGTGGTACGCCGCGCGCGCGGACGACTCGCTCCCGTTCACCGCGCCGGACGCCTGGGCCTACCCGCTCGGCGTGCGGGGGCGGCTGGTGGACAACTATCTGAGTCCGCGCGCGGGCGGGCCGCACGACGCGCTCGACCTGTTCGTGACGCGCGAAGGGGTGCCGGTCCGCTCACCCGTCGACGGACTCGTGATCGCGGCGGGCGACGACTGGCTGGGCGGGTGGCGGCGGCACGGCGGGTTCCACTACGAGGGCGGCGGACTGTCGCGCCGCGCCGGCAACGGCGTGATCGTGTTCGATGCCGGCAGCGGCGCGTACCTGTATTTCGCGCACCTGCACCGCGGCGTCCTGGTCCACGCGGGTGACGTGGTGCGCCGGGGGCAGCAGTTAGGCAGGGTCGGGCACACCGGCAACGCGGCGACGCCGGGGCACGGGCACCATCTGCATCTCGCCTACAAGCTGCCCGGCACGGCCTGCGGCGTGGACGGCGTGCTCGTTTCGCAGGACCCCTACGCGTTGCTGCGCGCCGCCCGGAGCCGCCGGCGCCGCTGACCGCGGCTCATGGGAGCGGCGGAGCGGACACGCCGCCGTCGGGCGTCTCCCGCCGCACGGTCGGGGTTGCGAACGCGGGCCGCGCCAGGGGCTCCAGGCCGAGCGAGCGGCGGGCGAAGTTGAGCGCGTCGTCGATGTTGCCGAAAATGTGGTCTTCCCCAAGCTCATCGAGCAGGTACGATCGTCCGAGCGCGACCAGCGGCTGCGCGTGGACGTCGGAGAGCAGGACCAGCTTGCCCTCCGCCCGGCTGCGCCGGACCAGCTCGCGCAGGGCGTGCAACCCGGTGGAGTCCACCGCCGGGACGTTGCGCATGCGGACGATCAGGACGCGTGGATGCTGCTGCGTCGCCGCGAGCGTGTCGCGGAACGTCTCCGCGGCGCCGAAGAAGAACGGGCCGTTGACTTCATAGACCGCCACCTCCGGCGGCACCGCGCGGCGGCGGACCGCGTTGAGATCGGTGTCGTAGTCGTCGCTCTGGTCGTTCAACTCGCGCGTCACCATGCTGACGTTGGTGACCTCCGCCATCCGGCGCATGAACAGGAAGGCGGCCAGCACCATGCCGACCTCGATCGCCACGGTGAGATCCACCAGCACGGTGAGCCCGAACGTCGTGAGCATCACGAGCAGGTCGCTGCGCGGCGCGCCGAACTCGGCGACGAACACGTGCCACTCCGACATGTGGTACGCGACCACCACGAGCACGCCGGCCAGCGTGGCCATGGGAATGAGCGCGGCCCACCGGCCGAAGCACACCGTCACGGCCAGCAGCGTCAGCGCGTGGACGATCCCGGCGATCGGCGTGCGGCCGCCGTTCTTGACGTTGGTCGCCGTCCGCGCGATGGCGCCGGTGGCGGGGATGCCGCCGAACAGCGGCGCGGCCAGGTTGGCGACGCCTTGTGCCACCAGCTCCATGTTCGAGCGATGGCGCCCGCCGATCATGCCGTCGGCCACCACGGCCGAGAGCAGCGATTCGATGGCGCCCAGCAGCGCGATCGTGAACGCGGGGCCGATCAGCGGGCGGAGGTTCGCCGGACTCAGGGCGCGCGCGTCGAAGGGCAGGCGCGGATGCGGCAGGCTGGCGTGGATCTCGCCGAAGCGGCGCCCGATGGTCTCGACCGGCAGGTGAAAGATCGCGACCGCGGCGGTCGTCACGAGCAGCGCCACGAAGGGGCCGGGGATCCGTTCGTTGATGCGCGGCCAGATCACCAGAATGGCGACCGTGGCGCCGGCCACGACGATCGCCCACGGGTTCACGGCGCCCCAGTGCGCGAGGTAGGTGCTCCACTTGTCGAGGAAGCCGGCCGGCACGTCGTGCAGCTCGAGGCCGAAAAAGTCGCCGATCTCGCCGGAGAAGATGATCAGCGCGATGCCGCTCGTGAAGCCGATGGTCACCGGGAAGGGGATGAACTTGATCGCGCCGCCGAACTTGAGCAGGCCGAGCGCGATCAGGACGACGCCGGCCATCATGGTCGCGAGCGCCAGCCCCTGAATGCCGTGCTGCTGCACGATGCCGTACACCACGACCACGAACGCGCCGGTGGGCCCGCCGATCTGGACCCGCGATCCGCCTAACGCGGAAATGAGGAAGCCCGCGATCACGGCGGTGTAGAGGCCGCGTTCGGGCGTCACGCCGCTGGCGATGGCGAACGCGATGGCGAGCGGCAGCGCGACGATCCCCACGATGAGGCCGGCGCCGAGGTCGCGCAGGAACTGCTCGCGCGAGTAGCTTCGCAGCGTCGTGGCCAGTTTGGGGACGAGCACCAGCGGCTCCAATGGGGCTGGGTGGACTCGGAATCTAATCCGCCGTGCGGTGGCGATATCCGACAGTCGTCGTCAGATTTCCCCCGCACGTCCTTCGAGGAGAACCATCATGCCGGTACGCAAAGCCAGCGCCGCGTGGGAAGGCGGGCTCAGGGGTGGCAAGGGCACCATGAGCACGGAGAGCGGCGCCGTGAAGGGCAGTTATTCGTTCGGGTCGCGGTTCGAGGCGGCGGGAGGCAGCAACCCCGAGGAGCTGCTCGCGGCGGCGCACGCCGCGTGCTTCTCCATGGCGTTGTCGGCGGCGCTCGAGCGCGCGGGCAAGGCGGCCGACCGGGTCGCGACCGACGCCTCGTGCACCATCGAGAAGGTCGGTGAGGGGTTCAAGGTGACGAAGATGCATCTCGTCACGCAGGTCAGGGCGAAGGGGCTGGACGACGCGGAATTGCAACGCATCGCGGCGGGGGCGAAGGACGGCTGCCCGCTCTCCGGCGCGCTCAAGGGGAACGTCGAGATCACCCTGCAGGCGACGCTGGTCTGACCGATGCTCGAAGGCTGGGGCCGGACCGCGGCCCGGCCCCAGCCTGCGGCTTACAGAGTCTGAATCGTGATCTTGAACCCGTCCGGATCGGTAATCCCGAAGTCCTCGCCGCCCCAGGACCGCTTCATCGGCTCGTGATCGAGTTTGCCGCCGCGGGCCTTGATGCCCTCGGCGAGCTTGGTCACGTCCTGCGCGGTGGTGCAGTAGAACCGCACGCCGACGCCTTTCACGCGGTCGCGGCCCTTGGCCCAGTCGTCCTGGTTGATCCACAGGCTCGCCGAGCCCGCGCGGATCTCGACACCCATCAGCTTGCCGTCCTGCTCCCATGTGTCGCCGGCGACGAAGCCGAGCACCTTGGTGTACCACTCGAGGCTCTTGTGGACGTCGGCCACGGTGATCCCGGCGCCGAGGTTGCGGACGCGGAGGGTTTCGGGCTGCTTGCGCTTCTTGAGCGCCCGGGTGGCGGGCGCGGCCTTTGCCTTCGGCTTGGCGGCGGCGCGGCGTGCCGCCTGCTTCTTTTTCTTCGCGGCCATAGGACGAACGGCTCCGAGGTGAGAGGGCAATCTGTAGCGTAGCGGTGCGGGGGTCGCTCCGCCAGATTGAGATCGTGGATCGCCGATTCGGGTTGCTGGGCGCCCTCTCGGGCGGCCTCGCGGTGGCGGCGGGCGCCTTCGCCGCGCACGGGCTGCGCGGCCGGCTGGCCCCGGACCTGCTCGCCGTGTTCGAAACCGCCGCCCGCTATCAGATGTATCACGCCCTCGCGCTGCTCGCCGTCGCGATTCAGGCCGAGCGACGGCCGGGCCGACTCGCGGTCCTCGCGGGCTGGCTGTTCGTGGCCGGGACGGTGCTGTTTTCGGGAAGTCTCTACGCGCTCGCGCTCAGCGGCGTCGCCGTGCTCGGCGCCATCACACCGCTTGGCGGTCTGGCGTTTCTGGCGGGCTGGGGCTGCCTGGCGGCGGCGGCGTGGCGGCGCGACTAGCGCGCGCGAACAGCGCGGCGGGTATGCCGACGCAGCACACGTGCGCGAAGATCTCGTCGAGGACCGGGGCGACGCTGAACTCCGGCGCCGCGGCGCGGGACCGTGGCAGCACGACGAAGTACATCATGCTGTAGGCTATCAACCCGTACAGCGCTCCCATCGTCCAGGGCCGGGCACGCACGGCGGGCCATCGGCTGGTTCCGATCACATAGACCGCCACGATGGTGGTGGAGATGAACAGGTGCAGCCCGGCGCCCAGCAGTGCCGTGGCGGCGCCGCCCTGAAACGCCGCATGGCCGAGCAGGCCGGACGCGATGCCCCGAAGCAGCCGCGCCGGCCCGACGTGGTAGCCCGCACCGTAGAAAATGAACGCGTCGGCAATATCGAGTGCCGCGACGGTCGCTCCACCGGCCAGGATTGCGGTTGCCGGGCGCATCGCGCGTCTACTCGCCCACCGGGCGCGCGACGCTCGCCGCACGCCGCCCTGCCGCTGCTCGGCTCGCCGCGTCGCCGAAGATCCGCTCGCCGTCGAACCGCCCGTTCTCGATGAACACCTCGGAGATGAAGCGCCCCGCCGTGAGGCTCCCCGCGATGTACACGCCGGGCACGTTGGTTTCCAGCGTCTCCGGATCGTGCGCGGGCCGCATCGTCTCAGGTTCCAGCGTGATGCCGATGCGCTCGAGCAGCGAGAAGTCGGGCCGGAAGCCGGTGAGCAGGAACACGCGATCCGCCGGCAGCGTGTCGCTGGCGCCCTGGGCGCTCACCACGACGTGCGACGCGCCGATGGACGCGACCGTGGTGTTCCAGCGCACGGCGATCTCGCCCGCCTTGACGCGATTCTCGAAATCCGGCCTGAGCCAGTACTTCACCGTCGGCTTGAGCGCGGCGCCGCGGTGCACCAGCGTGACGCGCGCGCCAGCGCGGAAGGCGTGCAGCGCCAGCTCGACGGCCGAGTTCTTGGCGCCGACGATCACGACGTCGAGCCCGGCGAGCCGGTGCGCCTCCTCCGCGTAGTGCGTGACGTGCGGCAGGTCTTCGCCCGGCACGCCGAGCAGGTTCGGGTGGTCGAAGTAGCCGGCGGCGAGAACGAGGCGCTCGGACACCACTGTTTCGGGCCGCGGCTCGCCGATCGTCCGCTCGAGGCGGCAGGCGATGCCGGCGCCCTCGCGCTCGGCGTGCAGGAGGCGCGTGTAGGTGCGCACCCGCAGGCGCTCGGCGCGCGCGACGCCCCGGTAGTACATCAGGGCCTCCTCCCGGGTCGCCTTGTCGCCGGCGCATACCAGCGGGTGGTCGCCGATCTCGAGCCGGTCGGGCGTGGTGAAGAACGTCATGCCGACGGGGTACCGCGCGATGGACTCGGCGATGGCGCCCGCGTCGATCACCAGCGGATCGAGCCCGCGCCGCGCGGCCGCGATGGCGCAGGCCAGCCCGATCGGGCCGGCGCCGACGACGAGGACGCGTTCATGACCAGGCACCCCGGAAATCTACCGCGGCGCGGGCAGCCGGGTCGTGCGCCGCGGGATGTAACGTCCGCGTATCGGCCGGTGCGCGAGTCTTGAAGCCGCCAGGCCTTGAAGGCACCATCGAAGCCCACCCCGCGCGAGGTTGCCGTGTCCACGGACGAAGCCGACCTGATCCGCCGCCTTCAGGCGGAATTGCAGGACGGATACGACGAAGAATTCGAGCTGGAGATCGAGGATCACGCCGTCGAGGACCTGGCCAGGGGCGCGCCGGCCCGGTCGAGCCCGGAACGCGTCGCGCTGCGGCGGCGCTACTTCCGGGAGCTGTTTCAGCTGCAGGCGGAGCTCGTGAAGCTCCAGGACTGGGTCGTGCGCACCGGGCACCGGCTCGTGGTGCTGTTCGAGGGCCGCGACGCGGCCGGGAAGGGCGGGGTCATCAAGCGCATCACGCAACGGCTCAACCCCCGCGTGGCGAGCGTCGCCGCGCTCCCGGCCCCGAACGATCGCGAACGCACCCAGTGGTACTTCCAGCGCTATGTCGCGCACCTGCCGGCGGCGGGCGAGATCGTGCTGTTCGACCGCAGCTGGTACAATCGGGCCGGGGTCGAACGCGTCATGGGTTTCTGCAGCGACGACCAGCTCGAGGAGTTCTTCCGCACGGTCCCGGAGTTCGAGAAGATGCTGGTGCGCTCCGGCATCCAGCTCCTCAAGTACTGGTTCTCGATCTCCGACGAGGAACAGCACATGCGGTTCCTGGCGCGCATCCACGATCCGATGAAGCAGTGGAAGCTGAGCCCGATGGATCTCGAATCGCGACGGCGCTGGGAGCGCTACACCCTCGCCAAGGAGGCCATGTTCCAGCGCACCCACATTCCCGAGGCGCCGTGGTGGGTGGTGCAGGCGGTGGACAAGAAGAAGGCGCGGCTCAACTGCATCCGGCATCTGCTGGGGCGGGTGCCGTATCACGACGTCCCGCATCCCGAGATCCGGCTGCCCGAGCGGGTGCGCCACGAAGACTACAGGCGTCAGGCGGTGCCGGCGGACATGGTCGTGCCCGAGTGGTATTGAGCGGGGCGCGCACGGCGTTTCCCGGTCGCCGCGGTTCGATGCTAGAATAGGCGCCGGGAGGACACCATGCGTCGGTTCGACAGCCTGTCGGAACAGGAGATCGTCGCGCTCGCCATCTCGCTCGAGGAAGAGGACGAGCGCATCTACGCCGACTACGCCGAAGGGCTGCGCGGGGCGTACCCAGCGTCCGCCGCCGTGTTCGACGGCATGCGCGAAGAGGAATCGACGCACCGCGCCCGGCTGCTCGAGCTGTATCGCCGCCGCTTCGGCGACCACATCCCGCTGATCCGTCGCCAGGATGTCCGCGGCTTCGTGCATCGCCGCTCGACGTGGCTGGTCAGGCCGCTCGGGTTGGACCGGGTGCGCGCGCAGGCCAGCGCGATGGAAGTCGAAAGCCGCCGGTTCTACGAGCAGGCCGCGGCGCGGGCGCGGGATCCCGGGATCCGGCAGCTGCTCGACGACCTGGCGCAGGAGGAGCGCGGCCACGAGCACCGCGCCGAGGAGCTCCAGGTGGAGCGGCTCCCGGCCGACGCCAAGCGGCAGGAGGACGAGTCGCGCCGGCGCCTGTTCGTGCTCCAGATCGTGCAGCCGGGGCTCGCCGGACTCATGGACGGGTCGGTCTCGACGCTGGCGCCGGTGTTCGCCGCCGCGTTCGCGACGCGGCAGACGCACGACGCGCTGGTGGTGGGGCTCGCCGCGTCGCTCGGCGCCGGGATCAGCATGGGCTTCGCCGAGGCGCTCTCGGACGACGGCAGCCTCACGGGCCGCGGACACCCGTGGATGCGGGGGCTGATCGAGGGCATCATGACCACCCTCGGCGGCCTCGGCCACACGCTCCCGTTCCTGATCTCCGGCTTCCGGCCGGCGATGATCACCGCGATCGCGGTGGTGGTTGTCGAGCTGGCGCTGATCACCTGGATTCGCCACCGCTACATGGACACCCCGGTGTGGTCGGCGGGGCTTCAGGTCGCGCTCGGCGGGGCGCTGGTGTTCGCGACGGGCGTGGTGCTGGGCAGCTCGTGACGGCCGCGCCGGACGCGCCGGCCTCGCCCGCCGCGGTTGCCGAGCTGCCCGAGCGGCCGAAGGCGGACTGGGTCGTGATCGGCACGATGGTCGCCGTCAAGCTCGCCCTGCACCTGGTGGTGCTGGCGGTGACGCCTTACGGCATCCATCGCGACGAGTTCCTCTATCTGTCCATGGGCCGGCATCTGCGGTTCTGGCACATGGACTTCCCGCCGCTGATCGCCGTCCTCGCCAACCTCTCCAGCCTGCTGTTCGGCCACACGCTTGCCGTGGTGCGCGTGTTCCCCGCGCTCGAGGGCACGGCCGTGCTGGTGCTCGGTTGCCTGATCGCGCGGGAGCTGGGGGGCGGGCGCTTCGCGCAGGGCCTGACCGCGCTGAGCATGCTGGCCGCCGGCGTCTTTCTGCGGCCGTCCAACCTGTTTCAGCCCGTGGTGCTCGACCAGTTGTGGTGGACGCTGGCGCTCTACTGCCTGGTGCGCCTGGCCCGCGAGCCGCGGCCACGCTGGTGGATCGGCTTCGGCGCGGCCGTCGGCGTCGGCCTGCTCACCAAGTTCAGCATCCTGTTCTTCGGCGTCGCGGCGCTGGTGGCGCTGCTGCTCACGCCGCAACGCCGCTGGCTCAGGACCCCGTGGCCGTGGCTCGCGGCGGCCATGGCGTTGGTGATCGGCAGCCCCAGCATCGTGGGCCAGGTCGCGCTCGGCTTCCCGGTGGTGGGGCAGATGCGCGTACTCCAGAGTGCGCAGTTGGTCCACGTGACGTGGTTTCAGTTTCTCGCCGAACAACCGATGCTGGTCGGGCCGGTGCCGTTTCTCCTCGCGGTCGCCGGCTCGGCGGGGCTGGTGGCGTGGCGGCCGCTCCGGCCGTTCGCCGTGGCGGGCTGGACCTGCATCGCCGCGTTCGCGCTGCTGTTCCTGCTCCACGGCAAGAGCTACTACATCGGGCCGGTGTACCCGACGCTGTTCGCCGCCGGCGGCGTGATGCTCGAACGCCTCCGGAGCGCGCGGCGGCCGTGGTGGCCGATGGCGCTGCGCTGGGGCGTCGTGGGACTCACCGTGGCGGTCGGCGTGGTCGGCCTTCCGATCACGCTGCCGCTGTTGCCTCCGGCCGTCACGGGGGCGTGGGCGGTGCGCGTGGGCGGCGGCGAGGCGCTGCGCACCAACCGCGGCAACGTGGATCGACTGCCGCAGGACTTCGCCGACATGCTGGGCTGGGAGCAGCAGGCACAGGCTCTGGCGCGCGTGGTGGACGCGCTGCCGGCTGCCGAGCGCGACAGCACGGTGATTTTCGCGGGCAATTACGGCGAGGCGGGCGCGGCGGAATTCTACGGACCGCGCTACGGGCTCCCACCGGTCGTGTGCGTGAGCGGATCGTTCTGGTTCTTCGGCCCGGGCACGCGCTCGGGCGCCGTCGTCATCACTATCGGGATCGACAGCGCGACGGTGGCCCGGTTCGACGGCGACGTGCGGCCCACGGGCGTGATCGAGAGCCCGTGGTCGGTGGAGGAGGAGCGCCACGTCGTCCTGCTGGTCGGCCGGCGGCCGCACGCCACGTTGCAGGCCTTGTGGCCCGGGTGGGCGGGGATCAACTGAGCGCGACCCCGCCCCGCGCGAGGGCCGGTGGCGATGATGGCGATCTTGTCTTGCTTCTCCGGCATGGTACGACTCCCTCTGGCCGCGCACGGCGTCGAGGTAGACGGCGAAGGGGCGGTAGAGCATGGAGCCGAACGTCCCTGCGGCGTTACCACCCGATCCGGCGGCGCCCTTCCGCCCGGCGCGCCCCGCAGGCAACGTCAACGTATGAGTTGGGACGCTGACCCTGGGGTGGCGGGACGCGCGCTTCGGCCGGCAGCAGCCGCCGCGGGGCCGGGCGCCGCGTGACCGCTCTCCTGCAAGCGGCCGCGCGCCCGGGCGGTGCCACGCCGGTCATTCTGGCGATCTTCGGCGTCACCTATCTCGGCATCGCCATCGGCCACATCCCGGGGTTGAAGGTCAATCGCGTCGGCATCGTCCTGCTGGGCGCCATTGCCATGATGGTGTTCGGCGGCGTCTCCACCGACGTGGCTATTTCCTGGGTCAACTGGCCGACGGTCGAGCTGCTGTTCGGCTTCTTCGTGATCTCCGCGCAACTGCGGTTGTCGGGGTTCTACGACCAGCTGGCGAACCGGATCGCCGCGCGGCTGGACCACCCCGCGCGATTTCTGCTCCTGCTGATGGTGGTGGTGGCCGCACTGTCCGCGTTCCTGAACCACGACATCGTCTGCGTCGTGTTCACGCCGATCGTGGGCGCCGCGCTGCTGCGCCGCCGCCTGAACCCGGTCGCGTTCCTGGTCGCGCTGGCGATCGCCAGCAACATCGGGGCGGCCGCCACGCTCGTCGGCAATCCGCAGGACATGCTGATCGGCGCGGTCGCGCACCTGGCATTCGGCGCCTATCTGCTGTGGAGCATCGTGCCCGTCGTGTTCGCGCTCGGCGCCGCCTACGGACTGATCTGGGCGCTCTCCCGCACGACGCTTCAGCTGGCGCCGCCCGTCCCCATGCAGGCCGAGCCCGCGTCGCAGCCGTTCGATCGCGCGCACACGATCAAGGGGTTGGTGATCCTGGCGCTCGTCGTCGGCCTGCTGTTCACGTCGCTGCCGAAAGGGATCATCGCGCTCGCCGCCGCCGGCATCCATCTGGCGAGCCCGAAGTTCCGCACCGACGACCTGTTAAGCCTGGTGGACTGGCCCATTCTCATTCTGTTCATCGGCCTGTTCGTGGTCACCGGAGCGCTTCAATCCACGGGTAGCGGCGACCTGGCAATGCGGTGGCTCGCGCACAGCGGATTCGACCTCGACCGCCCCGTGAACCTGGCTGTGGCGACGGCGGCGTTGTCGAACCTGATCAACAACTCGGCCGCCGTGATGCTCCTGGTCAAGGTGGTCGACCTCACGCGCCCGACCGCGGCCTACGTGCTCGCGCTGGCCAACAGTTTCGGCGGCAGCTTGATCGTGGTGGGCAGCGTGTCCAACATCATCGTGGTCCAGCAGGCGCGCGATCTGGGCGTCACAATCTCGTTCCGCGATTTCGCCCGGCTAGGCGTGCCCGTTACGCTGGCCGCGCTCGCCGGGTTGATCGGCTGGGTGCTGCTGGCGGCCTGACGCGCGTCGCCGCTAGCGCCGCGCCCCGGCCAGAACCGGCCGCGGCGGGTCGATGATCCGGTACGCGGCCAGCCCACCAGTGTGTAGCCTTGAGGAACTTGGTGCCGCGTGTGACCTTTCCCCTCCACCCGGCGCCGTAGCCAAGTGGTAAGGCAGAGGTCTGCAAAACCTCCATTCGGCGGTTCGACTCCGCCCGGCGCCTCTCAGTCCCTCCCTCCCTCGACGCACCGCTCCGACGCCGGGGACCGGCTCCCGGCTTGATACCCTCTTGATCGTCTTGGCGTAGCCTCCCGATCAGCGCCGGCGGATGCCGGCGGGGGAGGCGACATGAGAACCATCGCGATTGGATTGGCCGGCCTGTGGGCGTTCGCCGGCCCGCTGGCGGCGCAGCGCGTGCGCGAGCAGCCGCGCACCGTGCGTGCCCCCTCGGCGCCGGCCGCGCGCCCCGCGCCGCGGGACGCGGCGGGCTCGATCGTGGGAGGCACCGTCGGCGGCATCGCCGGCGCGCTGGTCGGCGGGATCATCGTGAACGGCATCAGCGGGCAGTGCGGGTACTCCGGGTGCAACGGGTCGGCGCTCGGCTTCGGCCTCAGCCGTGGCTGGATGGTCGGGGTGCCGCTCGGCGCCTACATCGGCGACCACGAGCGCGGGTCGTTCTGGATGGACCTGGTGGTGTCCGCGGTGGCGCAGGAAGCGGGCGTGCTGCTCGCGCGGAACTGGCGCGGCGACGTGGTCGGCACCGTCACGCCCGTGCTGTTCCAGATCGCGGCGGTCTCGGCGACGGAGTTGGCGAGCGGCGCGGGCCCCGCCGCGCGCGACACCCTGCCGTCCTGCCAGCGTTAGGCGCCCGGGCGGGCGGCGCCGCCGGGTTGACGCCGGCGCGCTCGGGGTTAAGCCTTCCGCCATGACCGCCGGCGTCACACCCAACATGTCCCGCAGGGCTCGCAGCCGGCATAGCCTGGACGAGCCGGTGACCTGGGCGCAGCGGCTCGACGCGCTCCGCAACATCCCACCGCTGCTGCGCATGGTGTGGAACACCCACAAGGTCTATGCCGTCCTGATCGTGGCGCTGCGGCTGCTGCGCGCGCTGGTGCCGCTGGCGGTGCTGTGGATCGGGAAGCTGATCATCGACGCGGTGGTGGGCGCGATCGGTGCGCACGCCGCCGGCCGCGCCGTGGACTGGCGGTATCTGTGGACGCTGGTCGCCCTTGAGCTGGTGATCGCGGTGGCCGGCGAGGCGACGGCCCGTGGCGGCACGCTGGTCGAAAGCCTGCTCGGCGACCTGTTCAGCAATCGGGTGAGCGTGGAGCTGATGGAGCACGCCGCGCGCCTCGACCTCCGGCAGTTCGAGGACCCCGAGTTCTACGACCACCTGGAACGGGCGCGCCGGCAGACGGTCGGGCGGATCAGCCTGATCGCCGTGCTGCTGGGCATGGCACAGAGCATCGTCACGCTGGTGAGCCTCGCGGCCGCGCTGCTGCTGTACGTCCCCTGGCTGCTGGTGCTGCTGGTGATCGCCGTGCTGCCCAGCTTCCTGGGCGAGACCCATTACGCCACGCTCGGCTACTCGCTGCTGTACCGCTGGACGCCGGAGCGCCGCCAGCTCGACTACCTGCGGTACGCCGCGGCCAGCGACGAAACGGCGAAGGAGATCAAGCTGTTCGGCCTGTCGCGCTGGCTGACCGACCGCTACGCGAAGCTGGCCGACGCGTTCTACGAAGCGAACGCCAGGCTGTCGGTGCGCCACGGGATCGTCGCCTGGCTGCTCGCGACGCTGGGCGCGCTGGGCTACTACGGCGCGTACGTGTGGATCATCGTGCTCACGGTTCGCGGCCACGTCGCGCACGGCCGGCTCTTCACGATTGGCGTGCTCACGTTTCTGGCCGCGTCGTTCCGGCAGAGCCGCGACCTGATCCAGGGCGTGCTGCTCTCGATGTCGCAGCTCTACGAGCAGAGCCTCTATCTCAAGGATCTGTTCACGTTCTTCGACATGCAGCCGCTCATTGCGTCGAAGCCCGGCGCGCGGCCGGTGCCGCGGCCCATCGTGGCCGGGTTCGAGTTCCGCGACGTGGGGTTCCGGTATCCGGGCAGCGACCGGTGGGCGGTGCGCCACCTGACCTTCACGCTCACGCCGGGCGAGCGGATCGCGTTGGTGGGCGAGAACGGCGCCGGCAAGACGACGCTGGTCAAGCTGCTGGCGCGGCTCTACGACCCGGACGAGGGTGTGATCCTGCTCGACGGCGTCGACCTGCGCGACTACGACGTGCCGTCACTGCATCGCACCATCGGGGTGATCTTCCAGGACTTCATCCGCTACGACATGGTGGTGCGGGAGAACATCGGCGTCGGCGAGATCGGCGCCGTGGAAGACGCGCCCCGGGTCGAAGGAGCGGCCGCGCGCAGCTTGGCCGCCGACGTGGTGGCGCGGCTGCCGCTCAAGTACGAGCAGATGCTCGGCCGCCGGTTCGATAACGGCGTGGAGCTCTCGGGCGGCGAGTGGCAGAAGGTCGCGCTGGCGCGCGCCTACCTGCGCGACGCCGAGGTGCTCATCCTCGACGAGCCGACCGCGGCGCTCGACGCGCGCGCCGAGTTCCAGGTGTTCGAGCGGTTCACCGAGCTGACGCGCGGCAAGATGGCGGTGCTGATCTCGCACCGGTTCTCGACCGTGCGCATGGCCGACCGCATCCTGGTGCTCGAGGGCGGCGTGGTGAAGGAAGACGGCACCCACGAGCAGCTGCTCGCGCTCGGCGGGACCTACGCCGAGCTGTTCACGCTCCAGGCCGCCGGCTACAAGTAGGCGGCGTCGGCCTCACTCGGCCCGCAGCGCCTCCATCGGGTCGATGCGCGCGGCGCGGCGCGCCGGCGTCCAGCACGCGAGCGCCACCGCGGCGAGGAGCAGTGCCGGCGCGCCGAGAAACGCGACCGGATCGCCGGGCGGCACGCCGAGCACGAAGCTGCGCAGGGCGACGCTCATCGCCAGACCCACGACCGCGCCGATGGCGAGGCCGGGGACGGCCAGGCGGAGGCCGGTGCGCAGAATCAACCCCATGACGTCGGCGCGCCGCGCGCCTAACGCCATTCGCACGCCGATCTCGCGGGTGCGCTGCGCCACGGTGAACGCCACCACGCCGTACACGCCGATGGCCGAGAGCAGCAGCGCGATCAGTCCCAGCGTGCTGCTCAGCGAGGCGGCGATCCGCTGCGGCATGATCCCCAGGCTCGTGATCGCCTCGAGCGACTGGATCGGGCCGGTGGACAGCGCCGGGTCGGCGTCCCTGAGCACGCTTCGCAGCACGGTCCCGGCGTCGGTGCCGGCGTCGCCCCGCACGACGAAGTAGAACGTGGGGTGATAGTCCTGGGACAAAGGCACGTAGAACGCGGGCGTCGCGGCTTCGGTCAGCGAGGACGTCTTCACGTTCTCGACTTCTCCGACGACGGTCCGCACCGTGCCCGCCCCGACCGGCCCGCCGCCCACCGTGACGCTCTGGCCGATCGGGTCGCGGTGCGGCCACACCCGCTCGGCGAACGTCCGGCTCACGATCATGACCTGCGCGGCACCGGCGGCGTCGCGCGTGTCGAAGGTGCGCCCGCGCAGCACCCGGATGCCGAGGGCGGCGAACGTGCCCCCGGTCACCGTGTTGAAGTCCGAATCCACATAGCCGTTCGCTTCGGCCGCCGGTGACCCCGGAACGTACGCGGGCTCGGAACTCCTGCCGAGATCGAGCGGCAGATCGGTCATGATGCCCGCGCCCGCGATGCCGGGCTGCGCGGCGAGCCGCGCGAGCACCTGCTGGGCGAACCCGTCGCCGTGCGCCTGGTCGTAGCCGTCCAGCGCCAGATCCACCGACACCGTGCTCACCCCGGTCGCATCGAAGCCGGTCGGAATCTGTGCCGCGCGCTCGAGGGCACGCAGGAACATTCCCGACGCGAGCAGCAGAACGAGCGACAGGCCCAGCTGGGTCATCACGAACACGCTCCGGAGCCGCGTGCTTCCGCCGACGGCCGTCGCGCCGGTGCGCATGGCGTCGCCGAGATCGCGCCGGGTGGATTGCAGCGCCGGGGCCAGCCCGAACGCGAGGCCGGTGAGGAGCGCCAGCGCGAGACCGACGGCCAGCACCCGCGGGTCCGGGCTGAAGTCCAGGCTGATCGGCACGCGCGCGGGCAGGGGCAGGTCCGACAGGAGCCGGGTGCCCCACACGGTCAGCGCGAGGCCGATCGCGCCGCCCAGGCCGAAGACGAGCAGCGCCTCCGCCAGCAGTTGGCGCACCAGGCGGGCGCGCCCGGAGCCTAACGCCAGGCGGATGGCGATCTCGCGTGAGCGTGCGGCGGCTCGCGCGAGGAGCATCCCGGCCACGTTGGCGCAGGTCACCAGCAACACGACGCACGCCAGGCCGATCAGCAATCCGAAGAACCCGGTGACCGGGCCGCGGCCGGCCGCGGGGACGAGCTTGAGGCTCTCCACGCGGGCACTGCGCACGCTCCGGGGGTCCGGGTCGTCCTGCGGCACGCGCGCGAACACCGCCGCGAGCGCGGCGTTCGCCTGCGCGAGGGTGACGCCGGGCCGCAACCGGCCCAGCGCCTGCAGCCAGCTGGCTCGCCGCGAATCGAAGATGGACTGGTCGCCGCGCGCGCCGCCCGGCTGGAGCGCGTTGAGCATGGTGATCGGGGCGTAGAGATCGGGGTGAATGCCGATGATGTGACCACGAAAGCTCGAGGGCGCGACCCCGATCACGGTGAAAGGCTGCCGGTTGATCTCGATGGTTCGTCCGACCACACTCGGGTCGGCGCCGAGCTGGCGCCGCCAGAACTCATCGCTGAGCACCGCGACCGAGTGCGCCCCGGGTGTGTCGTCGTCCGAAGCTGCGAAGAACCGTCCCTCGCCCGGCGTGACTCCCATGACGGCGAAGTAGTTCCACGACGTCGCGAAGGCGACCGCCCGCGACGGTTCGCCGCCGCTGCTGTAGCTGACCTCTTCGGGTGTCCAGCCGGCCACGGCCGTGAACACACTCCCCGCACCCGCGCGCATGTCGAGCAGCTCGGGATAGGAGAAGGTGTCGAAGCCCTCGCCGCCGTTGGTCCGGCCGATCTCGACCAGGCGCTCGGGCGCCGTCACGCCGGGTGGCGGCGCGAGCAGCATGGTGTAGGCGGCGCTCAGCAGCGTGGTGGTCGCCCCGATGCCGACGGCGATGGACAGCGCGCCGATCCCGGTGAACAGGGGACGCCGGCTCAGCTGCCGGAGGGCGAGGCGCAGGTCGTAGACGAGCGATTCCATGCAGGACTCCGCGGAGCCGGATACCAACGCTACGGGTTACCCCCGCGGTTCGGTTTCACGGGAGCGGCGGCGGGCCGTCCGGGACGCGGTACGCCTCCTTGCTCGGACGAAGCGGCCGGAGCAGCCAGTAAGGGCGACGCATCCCGTCGGGCCCCGGTGCAGGCTTGGCGAGTTTGAGCCATTCCTTATAAATGGCGTGACTCCTGGCGGTGTCGACCACGACGTCGCCGTCCTGGTCGCCCGGCGCCGCCTTGGTCACCGTGACCTTCTGGTGCCACGCGTGCGCGCCGCTCACCGGATCGGGATGGACCGCGAACGTCAGATTCTGATGGACGCCGGTGCCGCGCCACCACACGCGGCTGCTGTCGGCGTCGGCGCTGGCGAACGGCTCGGCCGGCTTGAGGCGACGCATCCGCCACTCGCTGCCGTGTTCCTCGATCGTGACCAGCGCGGAGCTCCACCGGTCGGCGCCTTCGGTGTCGGCCACACGCCAGCGACCCATGTGGTGCGAGCATGCGACCACGCCGGGACGCATGCCCTCGGTGACCCACGCGCGCGTCACGAACCAGCCGATCTCGGTCGTCACCCGCACCAGATCGCCGACCGCCACGCCCACGCGCTTCGCGTCGCGGGTGTGCATCCACAGGGGATTGCCGTGCGCCAGTTCGGTCAGCCACTTCGCGTTGCCGGAGCGGGTGTGGATCATCACCGGGAGCCGGAAGGTCGGCACCAGAACCAGTTCACCCTTCGCCCGATCGAGGCGCGCCGGACTCACGTGGCTCTCGACGGACGTCGGAACGGCGAGGTCCGGCCATCCCCACGCCGCGAGCGTCGAGGAGTAGAACTCGAGCTTGCCCGACGGCGTGGGGAAGCCGCGTCGCGCCACGCCATCCACCATGATGCCCACGGCGCGGCGCCCCTCGGCGTCGCCGGGCGGGGTGGGCAGTGGCGCGATGTTGTTCGAGGGCGCCGCCGCGCGCGCGGTGTAGACGCGGCCCGTGACCTCATCCACGCGGCTCTCCGCCAGCTCGTCCGGCGCCACCGTTTCCTCGTGTCGTGCGTAGGCGGCCGCGGGGACCGCGAAGCTGCCGTAGCGGCGCATGTAGGCGAGCGGCGTGAGGTCCTCGGCGGCGGCGGCCTCGGGCAGGCCCGGCACGCTGTGCTCGAAGATCCACCGGTAGTACTCGTCGATGCGGAGCTTCTCGCCGGGGCGATAGGGCGACTCGAAGTGCTTCCGAATGCCTAACGATCCTTCCGGGTCGATCCGCCACGACAACTCGATCCAGAACTCGTTCTCTTCCCACACCTCGCCGGGATTGCTGTCGCGCGTGTCGCCGACGGCCTCGCCGCGCCGTTCCTGGAGCGCGCGGCCCACCGGCTGGCGGAACCCGAGCCAGCTGCCCGCGTGGGTCTCGAAGCTCGCCAGGTCGTGGCGCTCGCTGCCCAGCCCGACCGGGAGCACGTAGTCGGCGAGCCACGCGGTTTCGCTCCACACCGGCGTGAGCGCCGCGTGGCGCCCGATCTTCGCTTCGTCGCGCAGCACCTCGATCCAGGTGAAGCCGTCCGGGTTGGTCCACACCGGGTTGTAGACGCGCGTGAAGTACACGTCGAGCGCGCCGCGGCCCTCCTTGAGGAAGTGCGGCAGCAGGAAGCTCATCTCGAAGAAGGCGAGCGGGTACTCCCGGGGCCACGTCAGGTCGTTCCAGTGATTCGGATGCGGCGGCCGCGCGGCCGGCGCGGGGACGAACTTGGTCCACGTGTTCGGCAGCGTCCCGCCGGGCGTGCCCACGCTGCCGGTCAGCACATTGAGGAAGAACAGGCAGCGCGCCGTCATCCAGCCGCCAAGGTTGCCCGCGGCGGCCGCGCGCCAGTTGTGGGCGCTGAACGCGGCCCCCGCGCGACCGATGGCGCGCGCGACCGCGACGATCTGCGCCGCCGGCACGCCGGACTCGGCCTCGGCCCGCGCGGGCGTGTAGTCGGCGTACAGGCGCAGGAGCTCGGCCTCGAAATCCTCGTAACGATGCGCGGCGCGCGGTGCACCGGGTTCGGGCCCGCCCGGCGCTCGCACCTCGGCACGCGCACCGAGATACTCCTCCCAGTTCACCCACTTCCGCACGAACTCCCGGTCGTAGAGGCGCTCGCGAATCAGGATGTTGGCCATCGCGAGCAGCACGGTGACTTCGGAGCCGGGGTAGGTCGGCAGCCAGTGGTCGGCGTGCGTGGCGGTGTTGCTGAGCCGCGGGTCCATCACGATGATCGTCGCGCCGCGCTTTTTGGCCTCGATGATGCGCTGGGCGTGCGGATTGAAGTAATGGCCGCTCTCCAGGTGACTGGAGATGAGCAGGATGCAGCGGGCGTTCGCGTAGTCCGGGCTCGGCCGGTCCATGCCCATCCAGAAGGCGTAGCCCGCGCGCGCCCCGGCCGAGCAGATGTTGGTGTGGCTGTTGTGCCCGTCCACGCCCCAGGCGGCGAGCACGCGCTCGGTGTAGCCGTCCTCGCCGGGGCGACCCACGTGATACATCACGCGATCCGGGTGGCCGCCGGTGATCGCGCCGCGAATGCGCGCGGCCAGATCATCCAGCGCCTCGTCCCAGCTGACCCGCTCCCACCTGCCTTCGCCGCGCGCGCCGGCGCGCCGCAGCGGGTAGAGGATGCGCTCGGGGTCGTGGATCTGGTTCAGCGTCGCGGGGCCCTTGGCGCAGTTGCGGCCGCGGCTGCCGGGGTGCCGGGGGTTGCCCTCGAACTTCTTGACCTCGCGCGTCTCGTTGTCGATGTAGGCGAGCAGGCCGCACGCCGCCTCGCAGTTGAAGCAGGTCGTCGCGACGAGGCTGTAGCTCCGGCCGCCCTCGCGCCAGTCGTCCCACCGATCGGCCGGCGGGAACGCGTTGAGGCCGCGCTGCATCCGCCCCTCGTCCGCCGGGTGCAGGCTCCGGCCCTGGCTCGTATCCGTGCTCATGAGATCGGCGGTCCCTGGCCCGCGAGGACGTAGGCGTGGTGGTGCATCCACAGGCCGGCGAGCACCAGCGCGCCGACCACGGGGAGCGGCGTCGGATTGCTGCCCGCGACCGGCGCCATCGGCAGCACGATTCCGAGGAACAGACCGCCCCAGAACCACGAGCTCTGGCGGCCGAACGCGAGCGCGTGGGCGGCGGCGCGCGCGTTGGCGCTGGCGTGCGGCCCGAACGTATCGAGCAGCTGCACCGCGCCGAGCGCGACCAGCAGCACGGCGGTCTGGCCGCGCAGTCCGAGCGCGGCCGTGCGAGCCCCGGGTGCGGCGAGGAGTGCAATCGCGAGGCCGGCGAGCGGCACCTCCAGCGCCAGCGCGACGGCCAGCAGCGGAGACTGCCACAGGTCACGGCCCTCGCACTGCGCGAACAGCGCCGCGGTGTAGACGCCGGTCAGCAGGGCGAGCAGGCCGAGCAACCACGACAGCGCGTCGAGCACGGCTTCGGCGCCAAGCCACTCACACACCAGCCAGGCCGCGAGCACGGCGCCGTACAGCGTGATGATGACCGCGCCGCGCGCGAGCCAGCTCTTCCATTGCGGCCGGACCAGGATCGTCCAGAACCGCTCGGGGCGCTTGAGGTCGGCGATGAGCAGCGCGCCGGTCGCCACCAGGAATACCATCGCGACGACCGGCATCAGCCACGGCGACACCGCGCTCCCCGCGGCGGTGCCCACCGCGCGGTCGGCGGCGGCGACCAGGCCCGCCCCCGCGGCGATGCTCTTGGTCCAGATGTACGCCGACACGCGCCAGCCCCAGGCGCGCTGCCGCGGCACGTCGTACGCCACCCGCGCGGGCTGCGCGTGGGTCCGGCGGTGCGTGGAGACATCGTCCGCGGCCCGCTCGCGGCGCGACGTCCCGGGCGGCGCCGCGATCTGCGCGTCCGCCCAGGCGTACATGCCGTCGTGACGCGCCGCCAGCGGGTCGAGCGCGGCCTCGTGCGCGCCGATGTAGAACGCCTTGGGCCGCGTCCCCTGGTCGGCCCGCCGCACCGTCACCGGGTGCGCGCCTAACGCCTTGCTGACGGCGCTCAGCGGATCTTCCAGGTCGCCGAACAGCAGCGCTTCCTCGGGGCACACCACCACGCACGCCGGCAGCAGCCCCTCATCCACCCGGTGCGAGCAGAAGTTGCACTTGGCGGCCGTGCCCTCGTCGGGGTCCATGTAGATGGCGTCGTACGGGCACGCCTGCATGCACGCCTTGCACCCGATGCAGGTGTCGTGGTTGAAGTCCACCAGCCCGTCGGGCCGCTGGTACATGGCCGAGACGGGGCAGATGTCCACGCACGGCGGATCGGCGCAGTGATTGCACCGCATGACGGCGAAGTGCCGCCGCACCTCGGGGAAGGTGCCGACTTCGACCGCCTTGACCCAGGTGCGGAACACGCCGAGCGCGACGTCGTTCTCGGACTTGCAGGCCGTGGTGCAGGCGTGGCACCCGATGCACCGCGTCTGGTCGATGACCCAGGCGTACTGGGTCACGCGCCGACCGCCGCTCCCGGCGCCTGGTCGGGCAGGGCCCGCGCGTCGCCGTCGCGGACGGCGCGGTAGTGCGGCGACATGATCTCCACGCCCGCGTGCGCGAACGCGTCCTGGATCGCGGCGTGCAGGCGCGAGTAGGTCTGCGCCATCATGGCCGGCAGGTCGGTGTAGGCGTTGATCTCGTACTTGACGTAGAAGTCGTCGAGCGCGGTCTGGAGCACGAACGGTTCCGGGGTTGCCAGCACGCCCGACGTCGCCTTTGCGGCGCCGATCAGCAGCTCGTGGATCGTGCGCCAGGGTGTGGCGTAGCCGATCGTCACGGACGTGTGGAGAATCACGCCGCCCTCGCGGGCCATCGCGCTGTAGTTGCTGATGTGGCCGCCGAGCACCAGCGCGTTCGGCACCGTCACATCCACGTTCTTGATGGTTCGCACCCGGGTGACGAGCAGCGTCCTGGCCACCACATCGCCGACCGTGTTCCCCATCGCGACCCGGTCGCCCACGTTGAAGGCGCGCGTGTAGGTCAGCACCACGCCGGCCACCAGGTTGGAGATCGCCCCCGATGACCCGAACGACACCAGGACGCCGAGGAAGATCGAGACGCCCTTGAACGCGTCGGAGTTCGCGCCCGGCAGGTAGGGGAACGCGACGACCAGGGCGAACGCGAGCACCAGGGCCCGCACGATCTTGTACGTGGGATCGGCCCAGTCCGGCTCGAAGTTGGTGAACGTCAGCGTCCCGCGGCCGATCGCGTCGAACACCAGACGGATCACCTTCAGGGCGTACCGGGTGACGATCACGATGATGGCGAGGAAGACGACGTTGGGCAGGTAACCGGTGAACGCGCCCCACATCCTTGCCAGCGGCGCGGTGACGTAGGTGAGCAGGCTGCCCGAGAGCGACGCGGTCCACGGGAAGAAGCTGAACGCGAGCAACAGGTAGAAGTACAGCAGTAACACGCTCACCAGGGCGCGCAGCAGCCTGGCCGCGGCGATCGTCGTGTCGCTGACCCGCGCCGCCGGCAGCAGGTCGAGCTTCTGGATCCGGAGGGAGGGCATGCGTTCGCGGCTGGCCCGCAGCCACGCGTAGAGCCGCGGGAACCAGTGCGCCATCAGCTTGAGCAGCAGCACCAGCACCGCCGTGGCGATCAGCGTCTTCGCCGCGGCGACCAGGATCACTTCGAGCACCGACAGCGCGTGGGTGGGCGCTGCGGCCATGGCGGCGTCCTGGATGGCCTGAAACGCGAACAGGGGCACGCGGGAAGTTGCCCTCGCGTGCCCCCGTCGTCCAGTTGCGGCGCGCCGCCCGCGTTACTTGGCGGGCTTGGCCTCCGCGGCGAGCCGCGCGTAGCGCTTCCACCGCTCGTCCACGTCGTGCTGCGCCTCGTGCGCCAGCCGTTCGGCGCCCTCCGGATCTTCCTTGGCGAGCATCGTGTAGCGGTCCTCGCTCTTCATGAATTCCAAAACCGGCAGTGACGGCGGCTTGCAGTCGAGGTGCATGGCCGCGTCGTTCCCGTCCACCGCGGGCCGATAGCGGAACAGCGGCCAGTACCCGGCCTTCACCGCGATCTTCTGGTGGTCGAGCGACCGCGCCAGGTCGAAGCCCTGGGCGATGCACGGGCCGTACGCGATGATGAGCGAGGGGCCGGGCCACGCTGCGGCTTCGCTGAACGCCTTGAGCACCTGGGTGTCGTCGGCGCCCAGAGCGACCTGTGCGACGTACACGTTCTCGTACGCCATCGCCATCATGCCGAGGTCCTTCTTGGCCGCGTGGCGGCCGGCGGCCGCGAACTTCGCGACCGCGCCGCGCGGTGTGGCCTTGGACGCCTGGCCCCCGGTGTTCGAATAGACTTCGGTGTCGAGTACCAGGATGTTCACGTTGCGGCCGCTGGCCAGAACGTGGTCGAGGCCGCCGTAGCCGATGTCGTAGGCCCAGCCGTCGCCGCCCACGATCCACACCTGGGTGTCCACGAGCGTGTCGGCTACCGCGATGAGGTCGCGGGCCCGCTCGTCCTTGTGACCCTGGAGCGTCTGCTTGAGCTGCGCGATGCGCGCCCGCTGCGCGACCACGCGCGTCTCGTCGCTGTCCTCGATGCCGCCGCTCAGCAGCTGGTCGGCCAGGTCGCCGCCGATCACGTCGCGCAGCCGATCCACCAGCTCGGTGGCGTACTGGCGCTGCTGATCGAGCGCCACCCGCATGCCGAGGCCGAACTCCGCGTTGTCCTCGAACAGCGAGTTGGCCCACGCCGGGCCGCGGCCGTCGGCGTTCCGGGTCCACGGCGTGGTGGGCAGGTTGCCGCCGTAGATGGACGAGCACCCGGTCGCGTTGGCGATGATCGTGTGGTCGCCGAACAGCTGCGAGAGCAGCCGCAGGTACGGCGTCTCGCCGCAGCCGGCGCACGCGCCGGAGAACTCGAACAGCGGCCGCAGCAGCTGCACGTCCTTCACCTTGGTATGGCTGAGCGGCGCGCGCGCGGTATCGGGCAGCCCCAGGAAGAAGTCCCACGTGACGCGCGCGGCCTCGCGCACCTGCTCGGCCGGCTTCATGTCGAGCGCCTTGTGCGCCGCGTTCTGCTTGTCCTCGGCCGGGCAGACGTCCATGCACAGCGAGCAGCCGGTGCAGTCGTCGGGCGCGACCTCGAGTGTGTACCGCTGCTTCGCGTACTCGCGCCACCGCGCCGGCGCGGTCTTGTAGCCCTGCGGCGCGAAGAACAGCGCCTCGGCGTCCGCCAGTTTGGCCCGGATCGCGGCGTGCGGGCAGACCAGCACGCACTTGCCGCACTGGATGCACAGCGCCTCGTCCCACACCGGGAGATCGGCCGCGATGCCGCGCTTCTCGAACCGCGACGTGCCGGTGGGCCAGGTGCCGTCCACCGGCATCGCGCTGACCGGCAGGTCGTCCCCGTGCCCGTTGATGATCGGCAGCGTCACCGAGCGCACGAACGGCGGGGCTTCGTTCCAGCCCCCGGCCTGCGCGGGCTGAGGAGTAGCGCTGCTCGGGATCGGGACTTCTTCGAGCGCGCCCAGTGTCGCGTCCACCGCCGCGAAGTTCTTGGCCACCACGGCCTCGCCGCGCCGGCCGTAGCTGTGCCGGATCGCGTTCTTGATGGCGGTGATCGCCTGCTCGCGCGGCAGCACGCCCGACAGCGCGAAGAAGCAGGTCTGCATGACCGAGTTGATGCGCCGGCCCAGCCCCACGCGGTCGGCCACCACCGTCGCGTCGATGGTGTGGACCTTGAGATGGCGCGCCAGGATCGTCTGCTGCACCGCCGAGGGCAGGTGCCGCCACAGCTCGGCGGCCGGATAGGGCGCGTTGAGCAGCAGCGTCGCGCCCGGCTCGGCCGTCTCGAGCACGTCGAGCCGCGACAGCAGGCCGAACTGGTGGCAGGCGACGAAGTTTGCGTGCGAGATGAGGTAGGACGACTGGATCGGGCGCGGCCCGAACCGGAGGTGCGAGACCGTCACCGAGCCGGACTTCTTGGAGTCGTAGACGAAGTAGCCCTGCGCGTACAGGTCGGTGTCCTCACCGATGATCTTGATTGTGTTCTTGTTCGCGCCGACCGTCCCGTCCGAGCCCAGCCCGTAGAAGACCGCGCGGGTCGTGTCCGGCCGGTCGAGTGTGAACGACGGGTCCCACGTCAGGCTGGTGTGCGACACGTCGTCGGTGATACCCACGGTGAAGTGGTTGATGGCGTCGTAGCGGTGCAGCTCCTGGAATACCGCCGCCACCATGGCCGGCGTGAACTCCTTGGACGAGAGCCCGTAGCGGCCGCCGATCACGCGGGGCGCGAGCCCGCCCGCCTGCTCGGCGAGCGCGGTGACCACGTCCTGGTAGAGCGGCTCGCCCGCGGCACCGGGATCCTTGGAGCGGTCGAGCACCGCGATCGCGCGCACGGTGGGCGGCAACGCGGCCACGAAATGGTCGGCGGAGAACGGGCGGTACAACCGGACCTTCAGGACCCCGACCTTCTCGCCGCGCTCCGCCAGCGCCTGCGCCGTCTCGTCCGCCGTCTCGGCGCCCGAGCCCATGATGACGATCACCCGCTCGGCGTCCGGCGCGCCGACGTAGTCGAACGGGTGGTAGCGCCGCCCGGTGCGCTCGGCCAGCATGTCCATCATCGTTTCCACGATGTCCGGGCACGCGGCGTAGTAGGGATTGGCGGCTTCGCGCGCCTGGAAGAAGACGTCCGGATTCTGCGCGGTGCCGCGGATCACGGGCCGCTCCGGCGACAGTGCGCGCGCGCGGTGCGCCCGCACCAGCGCGTCGCTCACCAGCGCGCGCAGGTCGCCCTCCTCCAGCGGCGTGATCTTCGCGACCTCGTGCGAGGTCCGGAACCCGTCGAAGAAGTGCAGGAACGGGATCCGCGTCTCCAGCGTGGCGGCGTGCGCGACCAGCGCGAAGTCGTGCGCCTCCTGCACGGAGCCCGCGGCGAGCATCGCGAAGCCCGTCTGCCGGGTGGCCATGACGTCGCTGTGGTCACCGAAGATCGACAGCGCGTGCGTGGCGAGTGTGCGGGCGGCCACGTGGATCACCACCGGCGTCAGCTCGCCCGCCAGCTTGTACATGTTCGGGATCATGAGCAGCAGGCCCTGCGACGCCGTGAACGTCGTCGCCAGCGCGCCGCGCTGGAGCGCGCCGTGCAGCGCGCCGGCGGCGCCTCCCTCGCTCTGCATCTCGATCACCGACGGGACACTGCCCCACAGGTTCGGTTGGCTCTGGGACGCCCACTCATCCGCCCATTCACCCATCGCCGAACTCGGCGTGATGGGATAGATCGCCACCACCTCGCTGAGCTGGTAGGCGACCCGCGCGACCGCTTCGTTCCCGTCAATGGTGATCTTCTTGCTCGGCATTGCTGTCCCCTGAAGGTTTCTGTGGCATACAAGTCGCAACTTGTATTCCGCGCTTTACAGGGGCGGCGGGGGTTTGGGGAGTCGAATTATGGACATTTTGTCCCCGCTACCAGCGGTTCAGTGCAACGAGTATGTTCGGAAGTGGCCGGCGCGCCGGGGTCGTTTTGGCCCGCCGGTCCACGCGCAGCATCCCGATTTGGGTGAGGGGAATGGACTTCGAAACAGCCTTCCGCTACCGGTTCGTTCTGGCGTTCCTGGCGCTGGGGTTGGTGTTCGGCGCGCTGGCGGCGGTCGTCCCGTTCTTCCTCGCGCCGCGCAACAAGGGCAAGGACGCCCTCGCGACCTACGAGTCGGGCATCATCCCCGACCGGGGCGCGTGGCGGCAGTTCTCGCTGGCCTACTACCTCTACGCGCTGCTCTACCTCGCGGTCGCCGTCGACGTCATCTACCTGTTCCCGGTCGCCATCGTGTATCGCACCATGGCGGGCTGGCGGGTGTTGGGGGAGGTCGCGGCGTTTGTCGGCGTGATCGCGCTGGCGGTGATCTACTCGTGGCGGACAGGGGCGTTCCGGTGGGAGTGACCGTGCGGCCGACCGATCACGAACTCGACCTACTCGCGGAGGACGCCGCGCCGTTCGTGCGCCTCGCGATGGTCCAGGACGTCCTGAACCTGGCGCGCGCGAATTCCCTGTGGCCCCTCACGTTCGGCCTGGCGTGCTGCGCCATCGAGATGATGGCCGTCGGCATGGCGAAGTACGACCTCGACCGGTTCGGGGCCGCGGTGTTCCGGCCCTCGCCGCGCCAGGCGGACCTGATGATCCTGGCCGGCACGATCTCGCGAAAAATGGCCCCGGTGATCAAGACGCTGTGGGACCAGATGCCCGAGCCCAAGTGGTCCATCGCGATGGGCGGATGCACGATCTCCGGCGGCCCGTTCAAGTATCCGGGCGAATACGCCATCAGCGAAGGCGCCGAGAAGTTCATGCGGGTGGACGTGCACATTCCGGGCTGCCCGCCGCGCCCCGAGGCGCTGATCGCGGGGATCCTGAAGCTCGAGGAGAAGATCAAGCAGGGGCGGCGGTTTGGGCAGAGCGTCTGATCTCGCGGCGGCGCTCGACAGCGGCGGCCTAACGTCCGCCGCGCCCACGGAGCAGGCGTTCACGGGCGCGGCGGACAGCCGGTGGGTTCATCCGGCGCACCTGGTGGCCGCGGCACGGGCCGCGAAGGACGCCGGCTTCTTCTACGAGTCCATGACCTGCGTGGACCGGCTCGACCCGCATGGTGTGTTCGAGCTGGTCACCACGTTCAGCACGTACGAGGAGCCGGGGTCGCGGCTCGCGCTGCGGACCTGGATTCCGAAGGACGCCGAGGCGCCCTCCCTCACGCCGGTGTTCGGCATCGCGGAGTGGAACGAGCGGGAGGCGTGGGAGTTCTTCGGCCTCCGGTTCGCCGGCCACCCCAATCTCACCTGGCTGCTGCTGCCCGAAGACACGGAGTTTCGGCCCCTGCTCAAGAGCTTCACCGCGCCGCCACCGTCGCAGTTCGACGACAGCCTGAACACCCCAGCTCCGGCACCGGCCGATGACGCTCAGCACGCCCAGCACGGCTGATCCGACTCCCCCGCTCGACACCTACACGTTGAACATGGGGCCGCAGCACCCGTCGACCCACGGGGTGCTGCGCCTCAAGCTCACGCTGCGGGGCGAACGGGTGGTGGCAGTCGAGCCGGTGATCGGCTACAGCCATCGCGCGCACGAGAAGATGGCCGAGAACCGCACCTACGCGCAGTTCCTGCCGAACACGTCGCGCCAGGACTACCTGTCGGGGTTGATCTACAACCTCGCGTGGGTCGAGGCCGTCGAGAAGATGGCCGGCATCGAAGTGCCCGAGCGCGCGCTGGTGGCGCGGGTGATCCTGGCCGAATTCAACCGGATCAGCTCGCACCTGCTGTGGGTCGGCGCGTTCCTCGCGGACCTCGGCGCGTTCACGCCGTTCCTGTATACGTTCGACGATCGCGAGGCCATTCTCGGTCTGCTCGAGACCGTCACCGGCTCGCGGCTGACCTATTGCACCGGCCGGTTCGGCGGGCTCTCCAAGGACCTCGACGACGACTTCCCGCGCCGCGCGCGCGAGGTGGTGGCGAAGCTCAAGGCGCGCTGGCCCGAGCTGGTCGGCCTGATCCAGGACAACGTGATCTTCCGGCAGCGCACCGAGGGCGTGGGCCGCATGACCATCGAGCAGTGCCGCCGGTGGGGCGTGACCGGGCCGGTGCTGCGCGCGTCGGGCGTGCCGTACGACATCCGGAAGATGGAGCCGTACGGCGCCTATCCGCGCTTCGAGTTCGACATCCCGACCCGCACCGAGGGCGACGTGTTCGCGCGCTACCTGGTCCGGATCGCGGAGATGGAGCAGAGCGTGCGGATCATCGAGCAGGCGCTGGACGCGCTGCCGGCCGGGCCGATCCTGGCCGCGGGGTCGCTGGGGGTGAAGAAGCGCCTCAAGCCGCCGGCGGGCACGTACTACTCCGCGGCCGAGAGCGCGCGCGGCGCGTACGGCATCGTGATCGTGTCGGAGGGCGGTACCGAGCCCTATCGCGCGAAGTTCCGCACGCCGAGCTATGCGAATCTCGCCGCGCTCCAGGAAATGATGCCGGGTACGATGGTGGCCGACGCGGTGGCGGTGCTGGGGAGCCTCGACGTGGTGCTGCCGGAGATCGATCGATGACCGCGTTGCACGCGCTGCTCGCGGCGTTCATCGGCGACTTCGGCGCGACGGCGCTGCTCGGCGTCGTGATCATCATGGGGTACCTGTCGGTCAACGTGCTGTTCCTCGTCTGGCTCGAGCGCAAGATCTCGGCGCACATCCAGCGGCGCCTCGGCCCCATGGAAGTCGGCGCGCACGGGTCGCTCCAGACCGTGGCCGACATGCTGAAGCTGCTGGGCAAGCAGCTCCTCACGCCCGCGGCGGCCGACAAGGCGGTCTTCCTGCTGGCGCCGGTGCTGGTGTTCCTGCCCACGTTGTGCATCGCGTCGCTCATTCCGGTGGCCGGCGCCGAAGCGTTCGCCGACCAGCCGTACGGCCTCATCGTGATCGTCGCGCTGTCGGGCATCACGGTGATCGCGATCTTCATGGCGGGCTGGTCATCCAACAACAAGTACGCGGTGCTGGGCGGCATGCGGTCGGTGGCGCAGGTGATCGCCTACGAAATTCCCGTGCTGCTCTCGGCCCTGGTCGTGGTGTTGATCACCCAGTCGACGAATCTGCGGACCATCGCCGACGCGCCGCGCTTCCATCCGTGGCTGCTGGTGGTCCCACAGGCCGTCGCCATGGTGCTGTACTTCATCGGCATCACGGCTGAGACCAATCGCGCGCCGTTCGACATCCCGGAAGCGGAGTCCGAGCTGGTGGGCGGGTTCCACACCGAGTACGCGGGCATGCGGTTCGCCCTGTTCTTCTTCGCCGAGTACACCAACATGCTCGTCCTCGGCGCGTTAGGCGCCACGCTGTTCCTCGGCGGCTGGCACGGGCCGTGGCTGCCGGGCCCGGTGTGGCTCCTGCTCAAGGCGTACGGCGTGATCCTGGTGATGATGTGGATGCGCTGGACGTACCCGCGCCTCCGGTTCGACCAGTTGATGAGCTTCGCGTGGAAACTCCTGATCCCGGTCGCGCTGGTGAACCTGCTGCTGACCGCGGTCGTCCTGGGCGTCCCGGGGGCCGGCCGATGAAACTCGCGCGGCAGATCTGGGCCGGCGCCCGGAGCCTCCTCATCGGGCTCGGTGTGACCGGTCGGCACCTGATCAAGAAGCCGGTCACGCTCCAGTACCCGCACGTCGAGCCGGACGTCACGAAATGGGGCGGCCCGATCGAGCTCAAGACCTTCCCGGCGACGGGCACCCACGACTGCATCGCGTGCAACGCGTGCACCCGCATCTGCCCGTCCGATTGCATCCTCGAGGTCGAGGGCGTGCGCCCGGAGGGGTCGAAGAAGATGCGGGCGACGTTCTTCAAGATCGACTTCTCGACCTGCAGCCTGTGCGGGCTGTGCGTGGACGTCTGCCCCACCGACACGCTCCAGTACTCCACGCGCTACGACGAAGCGATGTACACCCGACCGGCGACGATCAACGACCTGCTGACGCCGTTCGGCGACGACCCGTACCTGAGCGGGAAGCTGAAATGACCGTGACGGGAATGGTGTCCGCCGCCTCCGCGGGCGTGGCGCTGCTCGGCGCGCTCGGCGCTGTCGGCTTCCGCAACATCTTCCACAACATCCTGTGCTTCGCGCTGGCCATGCTCGGCGTGGCGGGCGTGTTCCTGGGCTTGGGCGCGGACTTCGTGGCCGTGGTGTTCGTGCTGGTGTACGTCGGCGCGGTGGCCATCGCCATGGTCTACGCCGTCATGCTCTCGCAGCCGCTGGACCAGGCGCCGGCGCCGCGCCGCATCGGGAAGATCGCGGCCGCGGTCGTCATCGCGGCGACGTTCGCGCTCGCGCTGTGGCGCGTGATGCGCGGCGCGTGGTGGCCCGGCCTCGGCTGGGGACCCGCGCAGGGCGCCGCCGAGGTCGGGCGGCACTTCCTCACCGACTACGTGCTCGCGTTCGAGCTGGTCTCGGTGCTGCTGGTCGTCGCGATGATGGGCGCCGTGATGGTGGCGCGCCGCACCACCGAGGGCGGGGGGCGCTGGTGACCCTCACCGCTTACCTCGGCTTCGCGCTCGCGCTGTTCGGCATCGGGCTGTACGGCCTGCTGCAGCGGCGCTCGCTCGTCGCGATGCTCATCGCCGTGGAGCTGATGCTCGCGGCGGTGTCGGTCAACGTCATCGCGCTGACGCGGCTCCAGGGCCGCTCGGCCGGGATGGGGCAGGTGGTGGTGCTGGTGCTGGTGGGCGTCGCCGCCGCCGAAACCGCCATCGCGCTGTCGCTGTTCGTCGCCATTCAGCGGGCCGCGCACAACATCGACGTCGAGAAACTCTCGGAGCTGAAGCGATGAGCGCCCCGGTCACCGCGGCCCTGCTGGCGCAGGCGGCTCCGCTGGCGGCGTGCCTGATCGTCCTGCTCGCGCTGCGCGGGCGGCCGCGCGCGGCCGCGGGCGTTGCGATCCTGGCGCTGTCGGTCGCGACGCTCGCGACCGGCTACCTGGTGGCCGTGGTGGCCGCGCCCGCGGTGCACCAGGTCGCGCAGGCGATGTGGCTGCCGCTCCAGACCGGCCCCGGCCTCGCGTTCGGCGTGCTGCTCGACCCGCTGGCGACGGTGATGGCGTTCGTGGTCGCGGCGATCACGCTGCTGGTCATGATCTACTCGCTGGGCTACATGGCCGGCGACCCCGGATTCGCGCGCTACTTCGGCTTCCTCGCGCTGTTCGGCTGGGCGATGCTCGGCCTGGTGCTCGCGTCCAACCTGCTCCAGACGCTGGTGTTCTGGGAGCTGGTGGGCCTCGCGTCGTTCCTGTTGATCGGGTTCTGGTTCGAGCGGCCGGCCGCGGCGGCCGCGGCGCGCAAGGCGTTCATCATGACCCGGGTGGGCGACGTCGGGTTCCTGTTCGGCGTCCTTCTGCTGGTGCGCTCGCAGGGCAACCTCACCATTCCGGACCTGCTGGCCGCGGTGCCCGGCATGAGCCCCGGGTTCCTCACGCTGGTCGCGGCGCTGCTGCTGATGGGCGTGATCGGCAAGAGCGCCCAGGGCCCGCTGTTCACCTGGCTGCCGGACGCCATGGAAGGCCCGACTCCGGTTTCGGCGCTGCTCCACTCGGCCACGATGGTCGCGGCGGGCGTGTTCCTGGTGGCGCGGCTGCACGAGCTGTTCATGGCGGCGCCGGCCGTCATGCACGTCCTGCTGTGGATGTCCATCGTCACCGCGCTCGCGTCCGCGACTATGGCGATGGTCGCCGAAGACATCAAGCGCGTGCTGGCGTACTCGTCCATCTCGCAACTGGCCTACATGCTGATGGCGCTCGCGGCCGGCAGCGTGACCGGCGGGTTCTTCCACCTGGTGACGCACGCGGGCTTCAAGGCGCTGCTGTTCATGGCGGCCGGCATTCTCATCCACCGGGCGCACACCAACGATATGCGGGCGATCAGCGCCGCGGGCGGGGTGCCGCGCGCCGGCGCGATCGGCCTGTTCGCCGGGAGCCTCGCGCTGTCGGGCATCATCCCGTTCTCGGGCTACTTCTCGAAAGAGGCCGTTCTGGCGACGTTGGGCGGGCACGCCGGCACGGCGGCGCTCGCGCTCGCGTACCTGGGCGCCGGCCTGACCGCGTACTACGCCTTCCGGATGGTGTTCCTGGTGACGCGCGGCCCCAGCGAGGCGTCCGGCGCGCCGCACGGCCCCGAGGCGCACGCGGCCGGCGGTGAGACGGCCATGGCCGCCCCGGTCCTGATCCTGTCGGCGCTCACGCTGCTGCTCGGGTGGATCGGCGCCTGGCTGGCCGCGCGGCTGGAGCCGGGCGTGCCGTGGCGCGGCGCGCTCGAGATCGGTGCCGGCCCGGCGACGGCGCTGGCGCTCGCGGCCGGCGGCATCGCGCTCGCGTGGTTCGAGTACGGCGCGGCGAACGCGCCGCGGGTCAGCCTGGTCGAGCGGGTGTCGTGGCTGCGCGACTTCTTCGCGAACAACTGGTACGTGGACCGCCTGTACGCGGCGACCTTCGTCCGCGCGGCCACCGCGCTCTCGCGCGCGGCGCGGTGGAACGACCGCACCGTGCTCGACGGCGCGGGCGACGGCGTCGCGGCGGGGACCGTGGGCGGCGGCCGCGCGCTGGCGTGGTTCCAGAGCGGCTACGTCCAGATGTACGTCGCGGTGGGTGTGAGCGCGCTCGCCGCGCTCGCCCTGTGGATCACCTCGTGAGCGGCGCGCCCTTGCTCACGCTGCTCGTGCTGTGCCCGGCGATCGGCCTCCTCGCCATTCTGCTCGTGCCCGGCCGCTTCAAGCAGGCGGTGCGGATCACCGCGCTGCTGTCGGCGGGGGCCTCGTGCGTCGTCACGGCGCTGATCGCGCTGCGCTTCGACATCCACGGCTCCGGTTTCCAGCTCGCCGAGCAGGCGGCGTGGATGCCGAGCGTGGGAATCGGCTGGCACGCCGGCATTGACGGCATCAGCCTCGTGCTGCTGGTGCTGACGGCGCTGGTGTTCCTCACCGGCGTGCTGGTGATGTGGGAGCTCGACACGCGCGTCAAGGAGTACTTCGCGTTCATGACGCTGCTGGTCACGGGCGTGTTCGGCGTGTTCGTGTCGCTCGACCTGTTCTTCTTCCTGTTCTTCTACGAAGTCGCCGTGCTGCCGATGTACCTGCTGATCGCCATCTGGGGCAGCACTCGCAAGGAATACGGGGCGATGAAGCTCACCCTGTACCTCCTGGCGGGCACGGCGCTGGTCGTACCGGCGGTGCTGATCACCGTGAAGCTCTCGGGCGTCAATTCGTTCGACCTCACGGTGCTGGCGCAGACGACGTTGAGCGGCCATGCGCAGCTGGTGCTCTACCCCATGCTGTTCCTCGGCTTCGGCGTGCTGGCCGGCGTGTGGCCGTTCCACACCTGGTCGCCGGTGGGCCACGTCGCGGCGCCCACCGCCGTCTCCATGCTCCACGCGGGCGTGCTGATGAAGCTCGGCGCGTACGGCATTCTCCGCGTCGCCATGACGCTGATGCCGCAGGCCGCGCACTACTGGGCGCCCGCCACGGCCGCGCTCGCGGTGATCAACATCGTGTACGGCGCGTTCATCGCCCTCGCGCAGACCGACCTCAAGTTCGTGATCGGCTACTCGTCGGTCTCCCACATGGGCATCGTGCTGCTCGGTCTCTCGACGCTCACGGCCGACGGTATCAACGGCGCGGTGTTCCAGATGTTCAGTCACGGTGTGATGACGGCCCTGTTCTTCGCCGCCGTCGGCTACATCTACGACCGCTATCACACCCGCGAGATCGGCCAGCTGGGCGGCTTGTCGCGCCAGGTGCCCGTGGCCTCGGCGTTCTTCATCGTGGCGGCGCTCACCGGCGCCGGGGTGCCGGGCTTCGCGTCGTTCTGGGCGGAACTGCTGGTGTTCCTCGGCACTTTGCGGGTCTACCCGGTTGCCGCGGCCATCGTGGTGGGCGCGCTGATCCTCACGCTCGCCTACTCCATTCGCGTGATCGTGCTGGCGTTCTTCGGGCAACCGCACGCCAAGCACCCCGACGTCAAGGACGTGCCGCCGTTCCTGGCCCTCCCGCGCGCGCTGCTCGTCGCGGTGCTGGTGGTCGTCGGGTTCTGGCCGCGGCTGGTGCTCGACGTGGTGAGCCCCGCGACGCACGCGCTCTCCGGGCTGCTGCGATGAGCGGCTGGCTCGCCGTCCTGCCGGAGCTCGCCCTCGCGCTGACGGGCCTGGCCATCTTCGCCGCCCTCATGGCGCGCGGCGACGCGGCCGTGAAGGCGCGCCGGACCGCGCGGGTCGGCGCCGTGGTGCTTCTCGCCGCGTGCCTCGCGACGCTGGGCGCGTCCGGCGACTTCCTGTACCACAGCTACCTGGTCAACACGTTCTCGCAGCTCGTCAAGCTCGCCGTGGCGCTTGGCTTCGCGCTCTCGGTGTTCGTGACGCGCGACGCGGCCGGCCAGCGCGAGGACGCGCGCGGCGAGACGTTCTTCTTCCTGCTGACGTCCACCGCCGGCCTGATGCTGATGGCGAGCGCGGTCGAAGCGGTGGCGCTCTACCTCGCCCTCGAGATCGCGTCGTTCTCGCTGTTCGTGCTGGTGCCGCTGCGCCGCGGCTTCGCGGCGGGCAAGGAAGCGGGCCTCAAGTTCCTGGTGGTCGGCCTCGGCGCGTCGATCGTGACGCTGTTCGGCCTGTCGATCCTCATCGGCCTGACCGGCACCACGTTCCTGGGCCCGATGGCCGACTCGCTCACCCTGCGGTTGCACGAGCCCGCCGCGATGTTCGGCCTGGGACTCTTCACGGCCGGCTTCCTGTTCAAGCTGGCGCTGTTCCCGTTCCACTTCTGGGCGCCGGACGTGTACGAGGGCGCGAGCCACGGCGTCGCCGCGTTCGTCGCCACGGCGTCCAAGGTCGCGGCGGTGGCGGTGCTGGCCCGGCTGCTTTCCCTGGGCGGCTTCGCGGGCAGCGCGCTGGCCGCGGCGCTGGCCGTGGCCGCGGCCGTCTCGATGACCCTCGGCAACCTGGTGGCGATGGTGCAGCGCGACGTCAAGCGCATGCTCGCCTACTCGGCGATCGCGCAGGCGGGCTACATCGTGGTGGGCCTGGTGGCGTTCTCGCCGGACGGGCTGGCCGCCGCGCTGCTGTACGCGGTCTTCTATCTGCTCATGAACGCCGCCGCGTTCCTCGTGGTCGCGCGCGTGTCGGACGCCGTCGCCAATCCCTCGCTCGACGACCTGCGGGGCCTGTACCAGCGCTCGCCGCTGCTCGCCGCGACGCTGCTCATCGCCCTGTTCGCGCTGGCCGGCGTGCCGCCCACGGCGGGCTTTGTCGGCAAGTGGCTGCTGTTCCGCGCGGCGGTGGGCTCGGGATGGTGGTGGCTGGTGATCCTCGGCGCGGTCAACAGCACCGCGTCGGTGTACTACTATCTGGTGGCGGTCAAGCACGCGTACCTGCTGCCGGCCGAGACGCCGGCGCAGCAGCGCGCGATCGGCCTGACCTTCGGCGACCGCGCGCTGTGCTACCTGCTCAGCGCGGCCCTCATCGTGCTCGGCGTCTGGCCGACGCAGCTGCTGGACTGGACCCAGCGCGCCGCGGCGACGCTGCTGCGTTAAGCCGCGACGAGGTGCTTGTCGAGGATCTTGGCGTAATGAGCGATGGGCGCCGCGCCGATCACGCCGTCCACCACCTCGCCGCCCTTGAACAGCGCGACCGTCGGGATGCTGCGGATGCCGTAGGTCATCGAGACCTGCGGGTTCTCGTCGGTGTTCAGCTTCACGACGGAGATGCGCCCGGCGTACTGCTCGGCGAGCTTCTCCATCACGGGCCCCACCATGCGGCACGGGCCGCACCACGGCGCCCAGAAGTCCACCAGGACCGGGGCCTCCGACTTCAGAACCTCGGTCTCGAAATTCGCGTCCGTTACGGCCTTCAAATCCGACATGCTTCCTCCGTCTTGGTTCGGCGCCTAGTGCGCCCTCGGGCGCGACCGCGCCCACGGAAAGATAACGCCGGTTCGTCGGCCGCGGTTCCAGGCCGGGCGCTGGGTGCGAGCGCCTGACGGGGGTTTGACAGTGTCCGCGAGCCCGCGTATTTCCCATTCACAAACGACTCCGTCGAACCCGCAGGGAGACCCGCACGGCCTATGAAAGAATACGCGAGCACCGACATCAGAAATGTGGCGGTAGTCGGCCACGGAGGCAGCGGCAAGACCAGCCTGGTCGACGCCCTCGCCTTCGTGGCCGGATCCAGCAAGCGGCACGGCCGCGTGAAGGACGGCACCGCCCTTACCGACTACTCTCCCGACGAAACCGAAAAAGGCTACAGCATCAATCTCGCCCTGGCCTACGCCGAGTGGCGGGACGCCAAGATCAACCTGATCGACACGCCGGGGTTCCTCGACTTCGCGGGGGACACCGAGGCCGGCATCTTCGCCGCCGACGCGTCGCTGATCGTGATGGGCGCGACCAGCGGCGTGGAAGTCGGCACCGAGAAGGTGTGGGAGTACGGCCAGCAGTTCCATCACCCGGCCATCTTCTTCGTCTCCATGATGGACAAGGAGCACGCGAACTTCGCGAAGGTCTACGACGACATTCGCGCGCACCTGACGCCCAAGGCCGTCCCCGTCGAGATCCCGATCGGCGAGGGGGCCGAGTTTCGCGGGGTCGTCAACCTCATCACGCAGAAGGCCGTGACGTTCAAGCCGGGCACCAAGACCGGCGAGTTCACGGAGGAGCCGATCCCCGACGCCCTGAAGGCCGCTTACGAGCAATACGAGAAAGACCTGATCGAGAAGGTGGTCGAGACCGACGAGGCGCTGATGGAGCGCTACTTCGCCGGAGAGACCATCGGCCACGACGAGCTGGTGCCGGCGATGCGCCGCGCGCTCAAGACCGGCGACCTCTACCCGATCCTGTGCGGCGCCGCCGAGCTGACGTACGGCGTTCGCACCCTGCTCGAGGAAATCGTCGAGCTGGTGCCGCCGCCGTCCGACAACGACCCGGTCGAAGCGGAGAAGTGGGGTTCGGCCGAGCGGCTGTCGCTGCCGCCGACCGACGAGGCGCCGCTGGCCGCGCTGGTGTTCAAGATCATCTCCGAGCCGCACGTGGGCGACGTGTCGGTGTTCCGGATCTACTCCGGCTCGATCAAGAACGGCGCCGACGTGTGGAACGCGGCGCGCGGCGGCGCCGAGAAGCTGAACCATCTTTCCGTGGCGTTAGGCAAGGAGAAGGTCGAGGTGACGGCGCTCCACGCCGGCGATATCGGCGTGGTGGCCAAGCTGCGCGAGACCCACACCAACGACACGCTCTGCTCGCAGGGCACGCCGGTGGTGCTGCCGCGCGTCCCGTTCCCCGACCCGGTCATCCACTCGGCCATCGCGGCGAAGGTGAAGGGCGAGGAGGACAAGCTCTCGACCGGCCTCACCAAGCTCGCCGAAGAAGACCCGACGTTTCACTGGGAGTACAACGGCGACGTCCACCAGACCTGGATTCGCGGGCTGGGCGAACGTCATCTCGACGTGATCCTGGGACGCCTCACGCGCAAGTTCGGCGTCCACGCGGTGACCATGAAGCCCAAGATCCCCTATCGCGAGACCATCAAGGGGCGCGGCGAGGGCGAGGGCAAGCACAAGAAGCAGACCGGCGGACGCGGCCAGTTCGGCGACTGCTGGATCCGGATGATGCCGCTGGCGCGCGGCGGGGGCTACGAGTTCGCGGACGAGATCGTCGGCGGCGCCATCCCGGGCAAGTTCATCCCGGCCGTGGACCGCGGCATCCAGGAGGCGGCCCTGCGCGGCGTGCTCGCCGGCTGCCCGATGGTCGATTTCAAGGTCGAGCTGTTCGACGGGAAGTACCACGACGTGGACTCGAACGAGATGTCGTTCAAGATGGCGGGCATCCAGGCGTTCCGGACGGTGGCGCCGAACTGCAAGCCCGTGCTGCTCGAGCCCCTGGCCGACGTCGAAGTGCTCACGCCCGAGGACTACCTCGGCGCGGTGATGGGCGACCTCAGCGCCCGCCGCGGACAGATCCTGGGCAGCGAGCCGGAAGGCAGAATCACCAAGCTCAAGGCCGTGGTGCCGGAGGCCGAGCTGTACAAGTACGCCACCCAGCTCCACTCCATCACCCACGGACGCGCGACCTACCGCGCGAAGTTCAAGACCTACGCCGAGGTCCCGCCCGAGGTCGCGGCCAGGATCTCGGAGGAATACAAGAAGGAAACCAAGGAGGACGCGCCCGCGTAGCTCAGCGGATCGTGACGCCGCCGCTGCCGGTGTCGATCTTGATGTCGCCGCGGCCGTCCCCGAAGCGCAGCACCATTTCGTCCTGCGAGCGGTGCTCGAGCATCGCGCCCGCGCGCTCGACGTCCAGGCCGCCGCTGCCGAGCGAGGCGGTGACGCGCACGCTCGGGTCGGGCGGCAGCGTGAGGTCCACGCTGCCGGAGCCCGTGTCGATCGAAAGCTCGTCGATGGCGCCGCTCGTAAACTCGAGGTGCGCCGACCCGCTGCCCGTGTCCACCGAGCAGCGCGGCGCCGCGAGGCCGAGCGCGCGCACGCCGCCGCTTCCCGTGTCGAAGCGGCACCGCGCCACCTGGACGTCGCTCACGTCGGCGCTGCCCGAGCCGGTGTCCACGTCGAGCAGGTCGCCGCGGACGGCGGTCGCGATGGCGCCGCCGCTGCCGGTGTCGAACCGCAGCGTGCCGGTGGCGCCGTGCACCTCCGCGTCGCCCGACCCGGTGTCGAACGTCCAGTCCCCCGCGATGTTGGTCGCGCTCGCCGCCGCGCCCCAGGTGTCCACGTAGATGGTGCCGTCCACGCCCTCGATCGTCGCGTGCCCGGCGACCAGGTGCAGCACCACGTTCGCGCCGCGCGGCACGGCGATCTCGAGATCCGCGAACGCCTCGAGCCCGTGCCGGCCGCCGACCTCGATGCCCCTGCCGTGACCCGCGAAGTCGCCGTTGTCGCCGCCGAAAGTGCCGTCGTCGTGCAGCCGCAGCGACGTCGTCCCCCCCTCACCGTCCGGCGCCGCGATCTCGTCCACGCCGGCCGGGTACTGCACCCGGAACGCGCTCCGGTCCGCCCCGCGGTCCACGAAGAAGCGCAGCTGCGACCCGTCCGACCCGGTCGCATGCGCCGTGATCACGACGCCGGCGCCGGTCCCGGCGTGCATCGTGACGTGGCCGGACACGTCGTAGATCTCGATCCGCCTGGCGGTCAGCGTCGCTGCCTGGCCCTCGCGCACCTCTTCCTGCGCGTGGAGGGCCGCGAGCGGGGCGGCGAACACGACTGCCGCCAGGGTGAAGCGGGATGCGCACGAGGGCATGACGGCCTCCGAATGGGGCTGGGACTGACGCTTCGACACATCCGACGCCGTCGATGGTTGGAACCCCGGGCCGTCCGGGGCCGACCGGGATTGGGACGGCGGTGTCCGATTCCGGGCCACGCGCGCCGAAAACCCGAGTCGCCGGCTCGGCTTGCAACTAGAGGCGGGGTGGCCGGATGACGGTTGAGCCCGCTCTTGGCGCGCCGTTTGCGAATGAGAGAACCGTCCTTCCTCGTGGAGCCGTGATGTCGCTCGCCGCCGACCTGCGTTTCGCGCTCCGCCAACTGCTGCGGCGCCCGGGCTTCACGGCCATCGCGCTCCTCACGCTCGCCCTCGGCACCGGTTCCGCTACCGCGATCTTCAGTCTCGTGGACGGCGTGCTGCTCCGGCCGCTGCCGTTTCCGCGGTCCGGCAGGCTCGTCTCGCTGTGCGAGACCAACCCGGCCGTGGTGAGCTACTGCCTCACCAACTCGCCGACCGACGTCGCGGACTGGTCGGCGCGCAGCCGGAGCATCGTCTCGTTCGGTCTGGCGCGGTCCGAGGCCATGAAGCTCGCGCGCCCCGGCGGCGTGCCGCTGGGCCTCGATGCGGGCATCGCGACCGCCGGGCTGTTCACCACGCTGGGCGTGGAGCCCGAGCTGGGGCGCACGCTCACGGCGGCCGACCTGGAGCCCGCCAACCGACATGTCGTGATGCTGACCGACGAGCTGTGGCGCGCGCAGTTCGGAGCCGACCGGCACGTCGTCGGCACGCTGCTGACGCTCGACGGCGAGAGCTATGAGGTCATTGGAGTGCTTCCGCCGGGCATGAGCGTCCCCGATCTCGGCCAGGTGAAGGTGTGGCTGCCGCTGCCGTTCAGCCCGGGCGAGGAGCGGAACCGCGACTGGCGCGGCTTCTTCGTGGTCGGACGACTCGCAGACGGCGCGTCGGTCGCGGGCGCCCAGGCGGAACTCGCCGGGATCCAGCGTGACCTCGAGCAGCGCTACCCGGCCACCGATCGCGGCTGGCAGGTGCGCGTCGAGCCGCTCCTCGACCACGTGGTCGGGGGCACCCGGCCGACGCTGCTCGTGTTTCTCGGCGCGGTGGCCATCCTCCTGCTCGTCGCCTGCGCCAACGTGGCGAATCTGCTGGTGGCGCGCGGCGTCGCGCGGGAGCACGAATTCGCGGTGCGCTCGGCGCTGGGTGCGCGGCCGGCGCGGCTGTTCCGCCTGATCGCGTTCGAGAGCGGCGCGCTCGCGCTGCTGGGCGGCGCGGCCGGCCTCCTCGTCGCCACGTGGGCGACCGACGCGTTGCTGGCGCTGATGCCGGTGGGATTGCCGCGTGTCGGCGACGTGCACCTCGATGCGCGCGTCGCCGGGTTCGCCCTGGTGCTGGCGCTCGCGACGGGACTGCTGACCGGTCTGGTGCCGGCGTGGCGCGTCGCCCGGCTGGACCTGGCCGAAGGGATGAAGCAGGGCCGCCAGCCTCAGGCGTGGCGCACCGCGCTGGGGGTGCGCGGCGGGCTGGTGGTCGCGGAGGTGGCGTTCGCCTTCGTGCTCGCCGTCGGCGCCGGCCTGCTGACGCGCAGCTTCACCGCCTTGCTGCACTGGGACCCGGGATTCCAGACGCGCGATCTGCTCACGTTCTGGACCTACCCTTCCAGCGGCACCTACGCGCAGGTGCCGATCCGGTTTGCGCGGCTGGAAGAGGAGCTGCGGTCGCTGCCGGGCGTCGTGTCGGTCGGTATGACCAGCGCGGGGCCGCTGTTCGGCGGCGGCGACGGCGCCGCCGAGTACTCCGTTCTGGGCGGCGAGCCCGCCGGGGGCGGCACGGTCGTGGCCGACTGGTACGACATGAGCCCCGGTTACTTCAGGACGTTAGGCATCGCGCTGCGGCGCGGCCGGTACTTCGACGCGTCGGACCGCGACGGGGCTCCCGCGGTGGCGATCGTCAACGAGGCGCTGGCGCGGCGCTACTTCCCGGGCCGCAACCCGGTCGGCCTGCGCCTGGTGCAGAAGAACCACACGGAAACCATCGAGATCGTGGGGGTGGTGGCCGACGTCCCGCCGTTCGTCCCGGGCGAGGCGGCGAAGCCGGAGATCTACTGGCCCTACGCCCAGGCGCCGCGCTGGGCCAGCTACTTCGTGCTCCGCACCCGACCCGGTGCGGACCTGTCGGCGCTGGCGAAGGCGGTGCAGGCCCGGGCCGCCGCCGTCGACCCCGACTTGGCGCCGACGCGCATCGACACGATGGACGACCTCGTCGCCGCGCAACTCAAGCGGCCGCGGTTCAACATGCTGCTGATCGGGTTGTTCGCGGCGATGGCGCTCGCCCTGACGGCGGTCGGCGTCTATGGCGTGATCGCGGCGTCGGTCGCGGGCCGCACCCGTGAGCTGGGCGTGCGCTTGGCGCTTGGCGCATCGGGCGGCCAGGTGCTCGGCCTGGTCATGCGGGAGGGGATGACGCTCGCCGGCGCGGGGATGGTCGTGGGAGCCGCCGTGGCGCTGGCGGTGTCGCGCTTCGCGGCGTCGCTGCTGGTGAAGGTCAGCCCCGCCGACCCGCTCACGTTCGGCGCCATCGCCCTGCTGCTCGGTGCGGCGACGGCGGCGGCGTGCTACGTGCCCGCGCGTCGTGCCTCCCGGGTGGACCCGATGGAATCGCTGCGGGCCCAGTAGCGGCGGAAACGGATTCGCGCGGGCCGGCTGCTAGACCTTGTGGTATCCCGGCCGCGCCGCGTCGGCCCCGTCGGGCGCGCGGTAGGTCTCGAAGTCGCTGAAGAAGCCGGGCGCCGCCTCCGTCAGGCAGCCCAGCACGGCCAGGGCCATGCGCCGAATTTCCTGTTCGGCGCCCTCGCCGCAGCGCAATTCGAGCATGGTCCGCCACGCCCGCGCGTTCCCGCTCACCACGATCTTGGTCTCGGTCCCGTTCGGCAGCACCGAGCGCGCCGCCTCGCGCGCCATCTTGCGGCGGTGCACCTTGTCGTCGATGTGCGCGTAGCGCTTCATCAGGCCCTCGACCGCGCGCACGTAGGCCGCCTGCGCCGCCTCCATCTGGGCGAGCCATTCGCGCTCGAGCGCCTCGTCGCCGATGATCGCCGGCGGCATCACGAACGCGGCGTGCGACTCGTCCACGTAGCGCTGGCTGAGCTGGCTGTAGCCGAAGCCGGCGCGATGGCGAACCAGCTCGTGAGTGCACGAGCGCGAGATCCCCTCGATCAGCAGCACGTACACCGCGTGCTCCAGCACCGAGCCGTGCCCCTGCTTCTTGATGTTCTCGAGATACTCGGCCGTGGTCCGGCTCGCCGGGTTCTTCTGGCTCATGTAGCAGATCCGGCCCGCGAACTCGGCCAGCCGTTCGCCGCCGCTCGCGTTTCCGTTCCACTGGACCGCCAGGTGCGCCGGTTCCAGAAACTCGGGCCGGGCCAGCAGGGTGACGCGCGGCTCACGGAAGATGTCCATCAGTCTCCGGTCCCTGCGAGAAGGTCCATCCGGTCGGCGGCGTACGCGGCCGTCCGTTCGATTTCGCGCAACGCCTGGGCCGCCTGGGCCGGAATGGCCGGCGCGCCGGCGCCCACTTTGAGCGTGGCCGCGTCGATGCTGCCGCCCGCCGCGGCCAGCTTCACGCCCGGATTCAGAATGCCGGCCGGATCGAACGCCTGCTTCACGCGGCGGCACGCGTCCACGTACTCGGGTCCGAATTGCCGCTCCAGATACGGCGCGCGCAGCCGCCCGTCGCCGTGCTCGCCCGACGTGGTGCCGCCGAGCGCGATCTGGAGCTCGCTGGCTTCCGCCAGCACGCGGCTGAGCCGCGGCGCGAGGTCCTTGGCGGAGACATCGGCGAGCAGGTTGGCGTGAACGTGCGCGTCGCCGGCGTGCCCGAAGATGACGATCTCGAATCCCGTGTCCGCCGCGATCCGGCGCAGGCCGCCAATGTACTCGCTCAGCCGGTCCAGCGGCACGCAGCCGTCTTCGACCACCTGGAGCGAGCGCAGCGCGTCGGGCAGGCTCGCCAGAATCGGGCTCGCCATGTGCCGCAGCTCCCACAGCCGCGACGCCGCCTCGGGCGTGTCGGCGAACACCATCGAGGCCGCGATGCCGCTCACCGCCCGCTCGGCGTCCGGCGGCCGCCCTTCGAACTCCACCAGCAGCACCGCCGCGGTTTCCGGCGGCACCCGCGACTGCGCGGCGGCGCGCACGAAGTCGAGATAGGTCTTGTCGAGCAGCTCGATCGCCGCGGGCTCCAGCGCGTCGAGCGCCGCCACGGCGGGCGCGACGTCGTCGAGCGAGCGCAGGGTTAGCAGCAGCGTCGTCGGTTCCTCGGGCAGCGGCGCCAGGCGGACCACCACGTCGGTGATGAACGCCAGCGTGCCCTCGCTGCCGATCAAGAGCTGGCGGATCCAGCCGTCGTCTCCGCCGGTCAGCTCGTATCCGCTCGAGTTCTTGCGGGTGTGGCGGTGTGCCAGCTCCAGCGACCGCTGGTGGGCGCGCAGGTACGGCGCCACGTCGGCCAGCAACCGGCGCTCGGCGGCCGTCGTCGCCGGCGTGGTTGCGGGGTCCGCCGTCCCGGCGACGCCCCGTTCGCCCTCCGCGGTCACGAACCCGATCTGCTCGACCCACGGCCGCATGGCGCCGTAGCGATGCGACCGCGCGCCCGCGGCGTTGGTGGCGACCATGCCGCCCACCGTGCAGAACGCGCCGCTCGAGGGATCGGGCGGCAGCCGGAGCCCGTACCCGGCCGCCGCGCCGTTGAGGTCCCGATAGCTCACCCCCGCGCCGGCGCGCGCCAGTCGCCGCGCCGGATCGATCGCGGGGGCGCCGCCGAAGCCGCGCCGCATGTCCACGATGACTCCGCCGCCCACGTTGCCGCCCGGCATGCCGCTGCCCGCCGCGCGCGGAACCAGCGGCGTTCCGGTGGCGGCGGCCCAGGACACGAGTCGGACCAGGTCGTCGGCATCAGCCGGCACCGCCACGGCGGCCGGCAGGATCCGGAAAATCCCGGCCCCTTCGGCGAACAGCGCGCGGGCAAGGTCGGAGCTGGAGAAAATTCCCTGGAAGCCGTGGGGTGCGTCGGGGTGCTGCACGGCGGCAAGGTAACGGTCGCGCGTTTGGCTTGACAAGCCAATCCCCAGCGGTGAACGTGGGATCATGGCCACGTCGGTGCGGGGAAGGAAAGCCGAGCTCATCCACATCGAGACGGATCGTCGTCTCGGGCATGAGTGGGACGAGTGGAACGGCAAACCGCTGCCGAACGGCGGCGACTACCACGCGCCCCCCGGGCGGTTCTTCCGGTTCGCCGCCCTCACGCTGGCGGTGGGCACCGGCGTCCTGTACCTGCTGTGGTTCGCGCTGGCGCCGCGCCTCGCCGGCCTGTGGAGCGCGGTGCCGGCCGCCCTGCTGCTTCTCATGGCCGCGGCATGCGTGCTGGCATGGGTGTGGTTCGCGCTCATCGTGCTCTCGTTCTACGGCCGCGTGCCCCTGTTGCCCGAATGGCTCGCCGAACGGGGCCCGTTCCTCAAGCTGATGAGCTGGACCAGCCACGTCGCGCGGCGCTTCGGCGCGCGCGACTGGGTGGAGCACGCGGCGGTGGACGTCTACAACGCGCTGGCCACGCGGCGCGGCCGCACGGTCGGCAAGGGCGAGCTGCTGGTGCTGATCCCGCGCTGCCTGTCCAAGACCACGCTCGACGAGGTGCTCGACGTGGCGGGCCGCTACGACGTCCCGGTCTTCGTGGCCACGCGCGGCCAGCTCGCCCGCCGCGCGATCCGCGAGCGGCGTCCCCGCGCGGTGGTGGCCGTCGCGTGTGAGCGCGACATGGTCACCGGCCTGCACGACGTCGCCGCGAGGATCCCGGTGCTCGGGCTCACCATGCAGCTGCCGGCGGGCCCGTGCAAAGACGCGGTGCTGGACATCGGGAAATTCGAGAGCTTCGTGCAGAGCTTCGTCGGCCGGCGGGTCCCGGCCGAGCGGTAACTAGCGCCCGCCGCCCTGGTTCGCCAGCACCCTCGCCATCACGCTGTCCATCAACGCCATTCCCGGCGTGCTGTCCGGGACGCTGCGCTCCAGCTCGCGCGGCGGCAGGCTCGGATCGAAAATCACGCGGCGCACGCATTCGGCCACCAGCCGCGTCTTGCCCGCGACCGGATCGGCGAAAAACCGGATCTTGATGGTGTGGTCCAGCGTGTGGAGCGTCGGCGAATGCGCGGTCCGGGTGTCGAGGTCGTACCACGCGCTCTCGACGTACCCTTCGTCCGGCGCTACGGCCTCCACCGGAACGCCGCTGCTGTCGAGTGAGGCGGCCAGCGCGCGGGTCACCGCGTCGGGCGGGGCCTCGATGGTGCGGGTGACGCTGCCGAGCAGCGGGGTGATGTTGGGCCGCACGCCGCCCATGCGGGCGCACGCGGCGCCGGCGATGACGAGCGCGGCGAGCGCCGCGCGCCGCCGGCTCACCGCTTCGCGCTGTCCGCCGCGGCCGGCGCGCGCATGGCGGCGCTGTCGTGGGCGGCGCCCGCGCTGTCGGCCGGCATCGCCATGCCGCTGGGCTGGTGCGCCTCGCCTTCCTCGCCGTGCTCGTGGTGGTCGGCGGCGCGCTTGGCCTGAATCGCCTGCAGCTGCGCCGTCGGAATGCCCAGCGCGTGATCGAACATCAGCTCGCCGCCAAGCCGGGCCGTCACGATCAGCAACACGACGCCGATCACGCCGGCCGTCAGGTACACCGGCTGCTCGCGCGGCGTGAGCATGCCGCGCCGCACCAGGCGCCAGATCGCCAGCGCCGCGAACAGTGCGAGCACGATAAAGGCGAGCGTCTGGTGGGTCGCCATGATGCCGTGCGCCTGCTCGTCGTGCTGGACCCGGTCCGCCGCCATGTTGCCGGCGATCACCGCCAGCCCGGTGCCGATCACGCCGGCGATCAGCGTCCAGAATCCGGCCGCTTTGAGGCTGTCGCGCTTGGTGGCCGCGCCGAGCAGGTCGAACAGCACCGACACCGGCAGGACCGCGGCCGGGAAGTCGTTCACCATCGCGTGCAGCCGTGGCCAATCGTAGCCGAGGATCATCACAGTCCCAGGTCGATGAGGGTGGGGTGCTTGGGATCGGTGTAGTCGTAGAAGCCCTTGCCGCTCTTCCGCCCGTAGTAGCCCGCCAGCACCATGCGCTTGAGCAGCGGCGGCGGCGCGTAGCGCGCGTCGCGATACTCGGTGAACATGATCTCCGCGATCTTGTAGGTCGTGTCGAGACCCACGAAGTCGAGCAGCGTGAACGGCCCCATCGGGTAGCCGCAGCCCAGCACCATCGCCTGGTCCATGTCCGGCACGCTCGCCACGCCGTGCTCGAGCTGGCGAATCGCGTCGAGCAGGTAGGGCACCAGCAGCAGGTTCACGATGAAGCCGGAGTTGTCCTTGGCCCGCACCGGCTCCTTGCCTAACGCCGACCCGAAGGCGTACGCCCGCTCGAACGTCTCCGGCGAGGTCGTGACGGTCCGCACCACCTCGACCAGCTTCATCAGGGGCACGGGGTTGAAGAAGTGCAGCCCCACGAACCGGTCGGCCCGCTTGGTGGCCGCGGCCATGGCCGCGATGGTGAGGCTCGACGTGTTCGACGCGAAGATGGTGTGCGCCGGACACAGCCCGTCCAGCTCCTTCCACATCGCGTTCTTGAGGCCGAGGTCCTCGACCACCGCCTCGATCACGATGTCGCAGCCCTTGAGGTCGGCCACCGCGGTGGTGAACCGCAGCCGGCCCAGCGTCGCGTCGCGCGCGGCGGCGTCGAGCTTGCCCTTCTCGACCAGCTTGGCGAGGGAGCCGGTGATGGCCGCGCGGCCCTTCTCCACGAGCGGGTCGCTCACTTCGCGGACGATGGTCGTGAATCCCGCGGCGGCGGCGGTCTGGGCGATGCCGCTGCCCATCAGGCCGCAACCGAGGACGCCGACGGTCTTGATCTCGGGCATGGTGGTGGTCTGGAGGTTGAGGGCTAGAGGTGTGGATCCCGCGGCAGGCGGCGGGGCGGACGCTGCGCCGCCTCCCCGATCGCGCGACGGATCTCGGTGTGGACCTTGTCGACGATCAGCGCGCCCACGTCGCCCAGCGGGCCGCGGGGCATCTCCTGGTGGCGCGGCTTGATCTCGCCGTGCTCCAGGCGGTCGAGCACCTGCTCGAGCGCGAGCTGTACCCGCGCGGCGAACCGCCGGTGGCCCTTCGAGCCGGCGATCGGCGCGATCACCGCCGCGCCCAGCGGCGCCATTGCCACCAGCGTCAGCGGCAGCACCGTGGACGTCATGGCCCCGATCAGGGCCAGGCCGGCGCCGGTCGCGACCAGCAGGCCGCTGCCGACCGACGAACCGACGGCCACCGCGGTGCGCCGCTCGTGCACGTCGGCCAGCAGCTCGACGTGACAGTAGCCCGGCTCGAGCTGGGTGACGGCGACCGACACCTCGTGGGCCTTCGCGAGCACATAGTTCTTCCCGCCCGCGCCGATGCCGCGCTTCACCTCCGCGAAGAATCCGCGCTGCTTCTCCCACACGGTGCGGTCGGGCAGGCGGCGCTTCACGGCGAGCGCCTCACCCTCGGCCATCCACTGATCCAGCGCGGCGTCGACCTGCGCCTTCTCGCCCGGCACCACCCGGCCGGCCGCGACGCCCCCCGGACCGAACCACCTCGCGAGCAGGCCGCGCTCGGCTTCGCGGGTGCCCGAGGTTTCCTCGTACAGGGCCTGCCGCAGGAACCGGCCGTCGATCCCGACGTCGGCGCCGAGCTGGAGCAGCTCCGGCTCGGTGAGCGCGTCGCCGGTGTCCATCTCGCCCGCCTGGAGCTCGGCCGCTCGCTGGATGATCCGCTCGAGTGCCGCGCGATCGATGCGGCGCGCGTCGGTGCTGGGGACGTTGTCGGCCATGCCGATCAGTCGCGCGGCTCCGTCTTCGCGGCCACCGCGGCCGGGGCCGCGAGCCGCGGCTCGCCCGCCGGCGTGCCGAGCGCCTTGGGCGCGGCGGCGTCGGGCAGGGCGGCGGGCTCGGCGCCCTGGCGGCCCACCCGGCGGCTCGCCATGAAGTCGGCGGCGCCCTGCATGAACGGCGTCAGGAGGTCGATGGGCAGCGGGAAGATCGTGGTGGAGTTCTTCTCCGACGCGATCTCGCTCACGGTCTGGAGGTAGCGCAGCTGGATGGCCGCCGGCTCGGCGCCGATGATGTGCGCCGCCTGCGCCAGCTTCTCCGACGCCTGGAGCTCGCCTTCCGCGTTGATGATCTTGGCGCGCCGCTCGCGCTCGGCTTCCGCCTGCCGCGCCATCGCGCGCTTCATCTCCGGCGGCAGGTCGATGTCCTTCACTTCGACCGCTGACACCTCGATGCCCCACTCGTCGGTGCGCTTGTCGATAATCAGCTTGAGCGTGTCGTTGATCTTCTCGCGCTCCGACAGCAGGTCGTCGAGCTGGTGCTCGCCCAGCACGCTGCGCAGCGTGGTCTGCGCCATCTGACTCGTGGCGTAGAGGTAGTTCTCGATCTGGATGATCGCCGCGGCGGGGTCGCGCACCTTCATGTACAGCACCGCGTTCACCTTCACCGAGACGTTGTCGCGGGTGATCACGTCCTGCGGCGGGATGTCCAGCGCGATGATCCGCAGCGACACCCGGTGCATGTGCGAGATGAACGTGGGCAGGAACGCGATCCCCGGCCCCTTGGTGTTCCAGTACCGGCCCAGGAAGAACGCGACGCCCCGCTCGTACTGCTTGATGATCCGCAGGCAGGAGAGCGTGTAGAGCGCGGCCGCGAGACCGACGATTTCCATCGCGCCCATCGGAGCCTCCTAGCTCTTGGGGTACGCTTCGACCAGCACGGCGATGCCCTGGCCGCCGCCGATGCACGCGCTGCCGATGCCCCACCGCTGGCCCTTCATGCGCAGGGCGTGCAGCAGGTGCGCGGTGATCCGCGCGCCCGACGCGGCGAGCGGGTGCCCGATGGCGATCGCGCCGCCGTGCACGTTCACTTTCGTGCGGTCCAGCCCGAGTTCCTTCTCTACCGCCACGTATTGCGGCGCGAACGCCTCGTTCACCTCGATCAGGTCCACGGCGTCGAGGGTCGTGCCGGTCTTCCGGAGCAGCGTGCGAATGGCCGGCGCCGGGCCGATCCCCATGTACCTGGGCTCAACCCCCGCGACCGCCCACCCGGCCAGCCGGCCGATCGGCGCCAGGTTCCGCTCGCGCGCGAACGCCTCCGAGGCGACCACCAGGGCCGCGGCCCCGTCGCAGATGCCGCTGGCGTTCCCGGCCGTCACCACGCCGTCCTTCTTGAAGTACGGCGGCAGCTTCGCCAGGGCTTCCTTCGTGGTCTCGGGCCGCATGTGCTCGTCCTGCTTCCACGGCTCGACCTGTTTCGTCTTGCGGTTCTTGATCGGCATCGCGACGACTTCGTCCTCGAACACGCACTCGTCCCACGCGCGCTTGGCCAGCCGCTGCGAGCGCTCGGCGTACTCGTCCACTTCTTCGCGCGTAATGTGATACTTGTCCGCCAGGTTCTCGGCCGTCTCGGCCATCGAGAAGCCGCACTGTGGGTCCTTGAGCGATTCCCACAACAGGTCTTCCAGCGGGGCCGCCGGTCCGAGCCGCAGTCCCCACCGGACGCCGCGCACCACGTGCGGCGCCTGGCTCATGGATTCGCCGCCGCCCGCCAGCACCGCGCGCGACTCGCCGATCATGATCTGCTGCGCCGCCTGTGTTACCGCCTCGAATCCCGAGCCGCACAGCCGGTTCACCGTCAGCGCGGGCGTCGCGAAGGGCAGCCCGGCCTTCAGCGCCACGTGGCGGGCGAAGTAGATCGCGTCGGCGGACGTCTGGAGGGCGTTGCCGAACACCGCGTGGTCGATGAGCTCCGGCGCCACGCCGGAACGCTCCAGCGCCGTCTTCGACGCGTGCGCCGCCAGGTCGATCGCCGACCAGTCCTTGAGCGTGCCGCCGAAGCTCCCGAACGGGGTCCGCACGCCGCTCAGAAACACCACGTCCACGTTGCCGCCCTGCGTCTTCATCCGCCCCCGCACAGTCAAAGGGCCGGCCACCACGGCCAGCCCCGAAGTATCGCCCTCCCCGAGCGGGGGCAGCAAGCCGAAATCCACTGGCACGCCGCCCCGTCGCGATCCCCGGCGCGATGTCTAGGTTCCGGCCCCGACGTGCTCGGCCACCCAGGCGGCGGCTTCGCGCGTGCCCGTGGTGCCGCCGATGTCCGGCGTGCGGACGCCCGCCGCGAGCGCCGCGCGCACCGCGGACTCGAGCTCCGCGGCGGCGTCCGGTTCGCCGATCTGGGCCAGCATCATGGCGCCGGTGAGGATGGCCGCGAACGGATTGGCGAGGTTCTTTCCCGCCATGGCCGGCGCCGACCCGTGCACCGGCTCGAACAGCCCCGCGCGCTCCGGGTTGAGGTTCGCGCTCGCCGCCAGCCCCAGGCCGCCCACCAGGCCGGCGCCGAGGTCCGACAGGATGTCGCCGAACAGGTTGTTGGTGACGATGACCTCGAAGCGCTCCGGCTCGCGCACCAGCTCCAGCGCCAGCGCGTCCACGTAGCGATGCTCGACCGCGATGCCGGGATACTCGGCCGCGATGGCCTTGAACGCCTCCTGCCACACCCGGTGCGCCGGCACCGCGTTCGCCTTGTCGCTCATCGTCACCCGGCGGCGCCCGTGGGACGCCGCGTGGGCGAACGCAGCGCGGATGATGCGCTCGACCTTGGGCCGCGTGTTCCACTCTTCCGCGATGTACTCGTCGCCCTCGATCCGGCCGCGCGCCAGGTAGACGCCCTCGGTGTTCTCGCGAAAAATCACGAAATCGATGGTGCGTGGCATGTCGCGTGGCTTGAGCGCGGAGAGGTCCGGGTGCAACAGCTGCACCGGCCGCAGGTTGATGTACAGGTCGAGCCGGAACCGGAGGCCGAGCAGAATGTCGCGCGCGTGCTCGTTGCCGGGCACCCGCGGGTCGCCGACCGCGCCTAACAGTATCGCGTCGACGTCGTCGCGGAGGTGGCGAAACGCGGGTTCGGGCAGCGTCTCGCCGGTCGCGAGGTAGTGGTCGGCCGAATAGGGGAGCCGCTCCAGGTCGAGCGCGAACCCGAACCGCCGCGCCGCCGTGCCGAGGACGGCCGCGGCGGCGTCGATCACCTCCGGACCGATCCCGTCGCCGGGGATCGTCGCGACGCGGTAGTGCTTCACCCGAGCCCGCCCGTCACCTTCTGGCCGCACGTGATGCAGAACTGCCACCCCACGTCCAGCTCGGAGCCGCAGGTCGGGCAGTGGACCACGCCGACGTTCTGGCCGCAGTGCGGGCAGAACAGCACCGCCCGGCCCACCGGCAGGTCGCCGCCGCAGTACGGGCAGCCCGCGCCGGCGCCCACGGCGCGCGGCTGCATCGCGGGCGCGGCCTCCTCAGGCTCGTCTTCGTCGAGGGTGAAGGGCAGTTGCGACTCGCCGGCCTCGGCGGCGGCGGCGGCTTCGTGCGACGGCGCCGGCTGCGGCGCCTGCACGGGCGGCAGCGCCGTTGCCGGCTCGGGGTCCGCGCCGCGCGCCGCGGGCGCCTCCTCGAGCGCCGCCGCGACGCGCTCCGGATCGAGCGTGACCATCGCGTTCGCGAACCGGCGGAACAGGCCGGTCTCCGGATTGACGCTCCGTGCCTCGGCGGCCAACGCGTCGGCGGCTTCGGCGGGCTCGACTATCGCGAAGCCGCCCTCGCCCGCCAGCAGCCGGAGCACCGCCATCTCGTAGTCTTCGCTGGTCTCCAGCGCGAGCTGCACGCGGTGCGTCCGATACGGAACCAGACTCTTGGCGATTTCGGCGGCGGGGAAGGGCCGGGCCAGGCGCGAGGGGTCGAGCGCGGCGATGTTGGCGACCAGTCGGCGGAACAGCCGCTCGACGTCGCCGGAGGATGGATCGGGTGCCGCGCCCACACGCTCGCTCTCGGGGTGGTGAAGCGGCACGTTAGACCGGGCCGTGCGCCGCTGTCAAGCAGACGGCGGCGCGGCGGCTCACGGGTCTCCCCGCAGATCGCCGTCCGGATCGTAGTCGAGGTACTTGCCCTTCGCGCGCTGCGCGCCAAGCCACGCCTCGAATCCCGACTCGACCAGTCCGTCCGACACCGCCTGGTCCCGCGCCGCGCGCGTCGCGAGGTGGTCGGCGTACTCGTTCTTGGGATGCGCGGCGTGGCCGCGGACCCACCGCCACGTGATATCGCGACCGGCCTCCAGGTCGAGCAGCTCCTGCCACAGGTCCACGTTCTTGACGTTCCGGAAGTCGCGGCGGCGCCAGGCGGGCATCCACAGGGAGATGCCTTTGACGAGGTACTCCGAGTCGGACACGAAGGTGATCGGCGGCTGGTCGGCGCGCGCGCCGACCAGCTCGAGCGCGGCGATCGCCGAGCGAATGGCCATGCGGTTGTTCGTCGTGTCGGGCTCGGCGAGGAAGAAGTCGTGTCGGGTGATCGCGCCGCCGACGGCTGCCGTCTCCACCAGGCCGCCGGCGCCGCCCGGATTGGCGCCGTCCCTGCCGTTGCCGAGGCACGCCTCGTCGGCGTGCACCACCGCGCGCGCGCTCAGCGGACCACGATCGTCGGCACGGCGGTGGCCGACAGCAGCGCCTCCGTATGCGACCCGATGGACCAGGAGCGCCGGCGCCGGCCGCCGTGGTGCGCGCCGCACACCACCGCGTCGGCGGCGGTCCGGTTCACGAACCCGGCGATCGCCTCCACTACGTCGCCCGACAGGAGGTGCGTCTGGCAGGTCACGCTCGTCCGCGACAGGAACGCCTCCGCTTTCGCCAGCAGCCCTTCGTCGCCTTCGGAGACGTGCACGATGTCGAGCGGAACCGCGGCGGCGGCGGCGTAGCGCGCGGCCAGGGTGAGCGCGGCGCTGCTCGTCTCGCCGCCGTCGTACGCGACGACCGGGTGACCGAAGTCGGATCCGGCGCCGCCGGCCACCACCACCGGCCGTGGCGCGCGGCGCACCAGCTTCACGGTGTGTGCGCCGAGCGCGTCGCCGCCGCGCAGGTCGCCGCGGCGGCCCACCACGAGCGCCTCCGTGCTCTCGGCGAGCGCGAGCAGCTCCTCCTCGACCAGCCCCATCGCGCGAGCGGTCTGCACCGCCAGCCCGGCCGCGCGCACCCGCTCGGCGCCCTCGGCGATCAGCCGGTCGGCGCGCTCGCGCAGCACCGCGCCCAGCTCCAGGCTCGCGGCCGGCGTGCCCATCAGGGCCTCGGGCCAGCCGGTTCCGGCGCCTTCGAGCAGCGGCGCCTCGAGCACCCGCACGTCCACCACCGCCGCGACCACGATGGTGGACGCGAACCGGCGCCCCAGCGCGATCGCCGCGTCGAGCGCCGCCCGCGCGTCCGGCGAGCCGTCGAGGCCGACCAGCAGACTGGCGAACACCTTCGCGATATCGCTGGCCCGCGAGGTCCCGTCAAGCGCGGACGGCTATGCCGTGACCGTGATGTGCCCCGGAGCGCCGGACACGGCCGTGCCGATGTGCGCGGCCGCCGGAGTGCCGCGGGCGCGCAGGTCGGCCAGCAGGGCGGGCAACGCCCCGGGCGCCACGCCCAGCAGCAACCCGCCCGAGGTCTGCGCGTCGGCCAGCAGGATCCGGGTGGGTTCGTCCACCGCGTCGGCGAAGCTGGTGCCCGCGCGCACCGCCTCCCGGTTGCGCGTCGTGCCGCCGGGCACGCAGCCTAACGCCACGAGGCGCGCGACCCCTGGCAGCAGCGGGACGCGCGAGGCCGCGATCTCGGCGGCGCAGCCGCTCGCGCGCAGCAGCGAGGCGAGGTGGCCGAGCAGGCCGAACCCGGTCACGTCGGTGGCCGCCCGCACGCCCGCGGCGCGCGCGGCGGCGGCCGCGCCCGCGTTCAGCGTCGTCATCGCGGCGACCGCGGCGGCCACGGTCTCCGGCGGCGCCAGCTCGCGCTTGATCGCGGTGGCGATGATCCCCGAGCCGATCGGCTTGGTCAGCACCAGCGCGTCGCCGGGCCGCGCCGCCGCGTTGGTCGTCACGTGGTCCGGGTGCACCTCGCCCACCACCATGAGCCCGAACTTGGGCTCCGGGTCGTCGATCGAATGCCCGCCCACGATGACCGCCCCGGCCTCCGCCACGACGGCCGCCGCCCCGCGCTGCACCTCGCCCAGCACGTCGAGCGGGAGCTTCTCGCGCGGCCAGCCCACCAGGCTCAGGCACCACCTGGGCTCGCCGCCCATCGCGTACACGTCCGACAGCGCGTTCGCCGCGGCGATTCGCCCGAAGTCGAACGGATCGTCGACAATCGGCGTGAAGAAGTCGGTGGTCAGCACCAGGGCGCGCTCCGCGCTCAGCCGGATCACGGCCGCATCGTCCGCGGTGCCGGCGTCAACCAGCACGGCCGGATCGGTGACGGGTGGGACGAAGCGCAGGACCTGCGCGAGTTCGGCCGGGCCGAGTTTGCAGGCTCAACCGGCGCCGTGGCTGAGCGTGGACAGGCGGATCCGCGGTCGCTGGTCGATGGGAGAGTCGGACATCCTGGGTCCTCCGGAGCTTCCGGTGAGGCACCGCTCACTGTGCGGCTACGCGTACTCCCGTGCGATCAGCCAGGCCCGCACCGCCACCAGGGTCCGCTCGTCGGCGTACTGCCCGGAGCCGACCGTTCCACGCAGCGTCTGGAGCTTGGCGAGCTTGGGCGCGGCCAGAGCGACGGCCTCACGCGCCTGCGGCAGCGGCACCGCCGCCAGCGCGTCCACGGCGTGCACCACGTCGAGGTTGCGCCACGTGCCGTCGGGCCGCTGGTTGAGCGCCAGGTGCTCGGCCAGAATGGGCAACTGGTTGCGGAACGGCTCGGGCGCGTACGCGATGGCCGCCAGCGCACCCGCCATCAGCGTCGGCGACCACGCCCCGCCCCAGGTGTCCCACAGGTGCGGCAGGGCGAGCAGGCTGCCGGCGTGCCGCCGCACCAGCGTCTCGCCGTCCCGTCCCGCCCGCAGCACCGTCCGCAGCGCAAAACACGACGCCAGGAACCGCGCCCCCATGTCGGACGTCACGCTCGCCCCCGTCGGCAGCGTCAGGCGCCGGATGGTGCGCCCCGACGTACGGTAGGCGAAGAAGCCGCCGATGAAGTGCTCGCAAGCCCGCATCTCGTGGCGCTTCGGGCTGCAGCCCAACCCGAACGCGCCTTCCTTGTCCTGCCGCGACAGCAGCCACTTGATCGGCTTGTGCACCGCCGGGTGGTCCGGCGCCAGCCCGAGGTCCAGCAGCTCCCACACCGCCCACGCCGTCTGCACGAGATCGCCGGCCGTCGAGCCGTCGCCGCGCGCCTTCTGGCGGTGCTCCTTGACCAACGCCTGCGACAGGGCCTCGTCGCCTTCGCGCGGGACCTGCAGGAGTCGGCGCGCCACGAGACCCGTGCGGGTCGGACGCTCGGCGAAATACAGGGACGCCCGTTCGAGCGCCCGATGTACCGGATTCATTGGGGCGTAAAGTAGACCGGCCTAGCTGAGGCGCCAAGCGAGCAGCGCGCCCGCCGCCACGTACCGCGCCACGCCTAGCAGAAATTCACGCGTTTCCGGCCCCGCCGGGGAACGCAGGAACGCAAAACGCAGTCCGCGTTCCGCCCCCGAGACCAGCACGCCGACCAGGAGGAACACCAACCACCACCCGCCCGAGCCGAGCGAGCCGAACCACAGGGCCGCCAGCAGGGTCAGGACGGCCGTCTCGCCCACGCAGACCAGCGCCGCCCGTGCCGTGGGCCGCCCGTACTGCAGCCACGCGACGGCCACGAACAGCGCCAGGACCGGCGCCGCGGCCATGACCACCCTGCCCAGGCTCATGGCGTTCCGTGCCAGCCCGGGCCGCGGAGCGCGCGGCCGGGGCGGGCCGGCGTGAGGTGACCGTCGTCGAGCGTGAGCTGCCCGTTCACCAGCACGTAGCGAATGCCGACGCTGAGCTGCGCGGGGTCCGCGTAGGTCGCGCGGTCGGCCACCGTCGCCGGATCGAAGACCGTGACGTCGGCGAAGTAGCCCTCGCGCAGCACGCCGCGCTGCGCGAGCCCGAGTCGCTCGGCCGGCACGCCGGCGAACGTGTGGATCGCGGCCTCGAGGCTGAGGACGTGCTCCTCGCGGACGTACTTCCCCAGGATGCGCGGGAACGTGCCGTAGGCGCGTGGGTGAGGCAGCTGCCCGGCCAGCGGCCCGTCCGGCGCCGTCGCGCCGTAGTCCATCCCGACGCCGATCCACGGTGTGGCGATCGCGGCCCGGACGTCGCTCTCGCTCATCGAGAAGAAGGCGGCGCCGGCGTTCGCGTGGTCCGCGGTCACGATCTCGAACAGCACGTCGCAGGCGTCCCGATGCTCGTCCTTCGCGATGTCCGTCAAGCGTCGCCCCTGGTCGCGCCGGAGCGCCGTGTCGAGCACGCCCAGGACCATGACGTCCGAAAGCGCGCTCCCGCCGCGCGCGCCGCATCCCAGCTCGCGCTTGAGGCGCGCCCGGATCGCGGGCCGCGCCAGTCGCGCCAGAAGCGAGTCCTTGCCCCCCGCGTGCGCCCACGCGGGTATGGCGGCATCGAGCGTCGTCGCGCCCGCCGCGTAGGGATAGCTGTTGGCGCCCACGCGCCGTCCCGCGGCCCGGAGCGAGTCGAACCGCGCGATGATCGCCGGCATGCGGCCCCAGTTGGCGCGGCCGGACACCTTGAGATGCCACACCTCGACCGGCAGCCCGGCCGCCCTCCCGATCTCGAACGCCTCGGTCAGCGCCTGGCTGATGTGCGAGCTTTCGCTTCGCAGGTGAGTGGCGTACACGCCGCCGTAGCGCGCGGCGACGTGCGCCAGCGCCTCGATCTCGGAGGTCGAGGCATAGACGCCGGGCGCGTACCCCAGGGACGTCGAGACGCCGAGCGCTCCCTGGCGCATCGCGGTGTCCACCAGCGCTTCCATGCGCAGCAGCTCGGCCGGCGTGGGCGCGCGCCGCGCATCGCCGAGCACGTACTGGCGAACGGTCGTCGCGCCCACGTACGTGGCCAGGTTGAACGGCGTGCCCGAGCGTTCGAGCCGCGCGAAGTAACCGTTCAGGTCGTGCCAGTCCACGACCAGACCCCACGCCGCGAACTGCGCGCTGTCCGCGCGCAGCGTGTTCGCGTTGACCGGCGCCGCCGACCACCCTTCGCCGGTGATTTCGGTGGTGACGCCCTGCGTCACCTTCGACACGCCGCGTGAGTCGACGAGGATGGTGTGCTGCGACCAGCCGAGCATGTCGATGAAGCCCGGTGCCACCACCAGGCCCCGGGCGTCGATCACCCGCGACGCCGTGCGGCCCTCGAGGTCGCCGATGGCCGCGATCCGGTCGCCGCGGATGCCCACGTCGGCGTGCACGCCCGGGGCGCCGGACCCGTCGATGACGGTGCCGCCCGTGATCAGTACGTCGTAGTCGGGGCTGGCTCGGTAGGACGAAAAGGCGGTGGCCGCGAGCGCGACCACCGCCGCCTTCAGGAAGCGCGTCCGCACCGCTACTTGCGCTTCTTTACCTTGCGCGCGGGCTTCGTGGCGCGCTTCGCGCTCTTTTTCGCCGCTTTGCGGGCCGGCTTCTTGGCCGCCTTCTTGGCCGGGCGCTTCTTCGCGACCTTCCTGGTCGCCTTCTTCTTTGCTTGCTTCGGCGCTGCCTTCTTCGGCGCCGGCTTGCGCGGCGCGGCCGCCGGCGCGGCGGCCGGAGCGGGCGCCGGCACCACCACCGGAGGTGGCGGCGTCCAGGGCGTCGGCTCCATCGGCATCGGCACGGTATCGCCCGGCATGTCCCAGCCCCCGCCCGTCGTCTCCTCGTTGAGCATACCGCTCCTCCGCACAGGTTGACGCCATTCGCTGCTGACTCGCGCGGCCATATACATTGCGCGCCCTTCGCCGGTTTGCAAGTTGCCCCGCGGCCGCGTCCGGAACCTTGCGGCGCGCCGCCCGCCAACGCCGAGCGAACCACTTGTGATCTCTGTGCTTGACGCCCCCCGAACGCGGCGGTTTCTTTGATGGACATGGCCAGCAAGCGGTTCGTGCTGCTTTCGTGGGGCGCCGCGTGCGCCCTCGCGTTCGTCCCGGCGTCGGCGTACGCGCAGCATTGTCGCGTCTCCGCGGTCGAAGTTCCCCCGGTTCAGGTTCGCGTGGGGGCCCGCGAGCAGTTGCTGATCATCTTCCGTGATCCCAACGGCTTACCGTGCGACCAGGACCCGTCGTACACGGCGCGGTCCAACAACAACGCGGTCGCGCGGTTCGAGGACGGCTACATCATCGGCGTCTCCGCCGGCCAGGCCGTGGTCACCGTGCGCACCGGCGTGGGCCACCTCGAGAAGTCCGGCGTCGCCTCGATCGTGGTGACCGCCGAAGCCCCGTCGACGCCCACCGGTGTCACGGCACCCCCGTCGGTCGCACCCACTCCGGCGCCTGCGCCGACCGCGCCGGTTCCGGCCGGCGATCACGGCCCGGGGACGGCCACGCTCCAGTACCAGCCCCAGGGCGGCACCGCGCCGGCGGCGGGCATCGTCACCGATCCGGAGCGGCTCTTGCTGCTGCCCGGCGAGTCGCGGTTCCTCGGCTATCGCACCGCCGACGTGAACGGCGGCAACGCGCAACCCATGCCGCTCCAGTTCGCGGTCGAGCCGGCCGCGGCGCTCGCGTTCGTCACGGTGGACTCGATCGGTGTCGTCACCGCGATTGATACCGGCCGCGCGACCATTCGCGTTTCGGCCGTGGGCCACCCCAACATCACGTCGCTTCCGGTGCCGGTCATCGTGCATCAGGACTCGGTGTTGTTCGCCAGCACCCAGGTCAACATGCCCCCCCGGCAGATCGACACCGTGGTGATGCAGGTGCCCGCGCAGAACCGCGCCATCGACGTGCGGTCGCGGGTGTACCAGTTCGAGTCGTCCGACACCTCGGTGGCGATGGTGCATCTGTGGCAGCCGGTCATCGAGTCGCGCGCGCCCGGCCACGCGGTCGTGACGGCCCGCAATCCGCGCCTCCCCTCGGTCACCGTGGCCGTGAACGTGTTCCCGTTGGTGACGGCCATCCAGCTGCCCGACACGTCCCTGACGGTCGCGGTGCGCCAGACGCGGACTGTGACGATGCGCCCGGTCGCCGACACCACCTACATCCGTGACGCGCCCTTCGCGCTGAGCGGCCTGGACACCACGCGACTTTCGGCGCGCTATGACACGACGACCGGCACGTTCGCGCTGACCGGCCGCGCGTCGGGGCTGGTGGCGCTGACCATGCGGGTCCAGAACGGCTCCGACACCACCGGCGTCGTGCAGCGCACGTTGCGCGTGCGCGTCGTGGCCGGCGGCCTGCAGCTCTCGCGCACCCGCGTCGGCATGGGGATGGGCGAGCACGCGCCTCTCGAGGTCGCGCTGCTCGACGACGCGCGCCACCCGCTGCCGGGCGTGACGCCCGACGTCGCGTGGACCAGCAGCGACACCGGTGTGGCGCGCATGGACGGCGGGCAGATCCTCGCGCGCGGCGTGGGCCACGCGCGGCTCACCGCCCGCACGCCGTGGGATTCGATGGCGACGGTCGACGTCTACGTCGGCGCGGACATGCTCATCGTCAAGCAGCGGCAGGGCGCGTGGAACATCTTCGGCAAGAGCGCCTCGGGCTGGACCCAGGTCACGCACGACAGCCTGGTGGAGTCGTTCCCCACCTGGTCGCCGGACCTGACCCGCGTCGCGTACGTGGTGCGGCCGGCCAATCACCCCAGTGGCGGCGACCTGTACGTCGCGAACGCCGACGGCTCCGATCCGCGGCGCGTGTTCGGCATCGACTCGGCCGTGGTGAACCGCCCGGACTTCGTCCGTCCGTCCGGCGATCAGATCGTCTTCGAGCTGCACTACCCGTCGGACGGGCACTCCGAGATCTGGCAGGTCGGTCTCGACGGAACCAACCCGCACAGGCTGGCCGTCGGGACGGCGGGCACGTTCACCGGCTACCCGGCGGTATCGCCGGACGGGCGGCGCATCCTGTACACGTCGATCCGCGCCGGACAAGGGAGCTACGACGTGTACGTGGCGAGCCTGGACGGCACCGGCGAGCGGCGCCTCACGACCTATCGGGGCACCGACGATTCGCCGGAGTGGGCGCCCGACGGGCAGTCGTATTTCTTCCTGCGCGACCTGGGCTCCGTCGACCACCACCCCAGCAAGCTCGTGTTCCACGGTCTGCTCGCGAGCGATTCGGCGGTCGCCGCCTCGCACGCCGGCGAGTACGTCCAGTCCTTCGCGGTCAGCAGCGACGGCAACACCCTCGCGCTCACGGAGCTCGACCCGTCGAACGTGGCGCATCTGTCCCTGTACGACATGCACACCGCGACCGAGACGCCCGTGCCGCTGGACCCCGGTGAGTCGATCAGCAACCTCTCGCCCGTGGCGTGGCGCCCGACGACCCCCGCGGCACCGGCCTCTCCCGCGGCCGCCGCCGCGCACCCGTAACCCCGCTCCCAGAGCCGCGGCTGATGCGCGCCGTCACCATCCGAGCCTACGGCGGCCCGGAGCAGGTGTGCGTCGAGGACGTGCCGCGCCCCGTGCTCGAGCGCCCGGACGACGTCGTCGTCGCGCTGCGCGCCGCGGCGTTCAATCATCTGGATCTCTTCGTGCTGCGCGGCTTGCCCGGGGCCATGCATCCGTTTCCGTGGATCGCGGGCGCCGACGGGGCCGGCGTCGTCGAGGCCGTGGGGCCGGCGGTCACCCGGGTCGCGCCCGGCGACGCGGTGCTGCTCAACCCCGGGCTGTGGTGCGGCGCGTGCGAATTCTGCCTCGCCGGCGAGCAGTCGCTGTGCGTCTCGTATCGCCTGCTCGGTGAGCACCTGCCCGGCACGTTCGCCGAAGCCGTCCGGGTGCCGGAGCGCAACGTCGAGAAGCTCCCGGCCGGCGCCGACTGGACCGCGGCGGCCGCCTTCCCGCTCGTCCATCTCACCGCGTGGCGGATGCTCGCCACCCGCGCCGCCGTGCGGCCGGGCGAGGTCGTGCTCATTTGGGGCATCGGCGGCGGCGTCGCCCTCGCGGCGCTCGCGATCGCCAAGCTGCTCGGCGCCTATGTCATCGTGACCAGCTCGAGCGCGGAGAAACTGGCGCGCGCGCGCGCCCTCGGCGCCGACGCGGCGCTCAACCACGACGAGGTGGACGTTCCGAAACAGGTGCGCAGCCTGTCCGGGAAGCGCGGCGCCGACGTGGTGGTGGACGACGTCGGCGAGGCCACCTGGGAGCGCAGCCTCCGCGCGCTCGCGCGCGGGGGCCGGCTCGTGTCGTGCGGCGCGACGTCCGGGCCCATGGTCGCGACCGACGTGCGGAAGCTGTTCTGGCATCATTGGACCATCATGGGCTCGACCATGGGCAACGCGCGCGAGTTCCGCGCGGTGACCCGGCTGTTCGCCGCCGGCCGGCTCGCGCCGGTCGTCGACACGGTCCTGCCCCTCGCCGACGCGCGCGCTGGCTTCGAGCGCCTGGGCGGCGGCGCGCAACTCGGCAAGGTCGTGCTCACCGTCAACGCCGGCCAGGGAGCCTAACGTGAATTCGTTCGATCGCGTACGCGCGGGACTGGGGCAGATCCTCCAGGTGCTGCCGGGCGTCCTGCTCGGCGTGGTGATCCTCATGGCGGGGTTTCTGGTCGCCCGCATCATGGAGCGCGCCGTCGATGCGGGCCTCGACAAGGTCCAGTTCGACCGCGAGGCCGCGCGGTGGGGCGTGGCGGAGGTGGCCGAGCGGGCCGGCGGACGTCCGACCCGCGTGGTGGGCAAGCTGCTGTTCTGGCTGATCATGCTGATCGTGATCCTGCTCGCCAGCTCCGCGCTCGGCATCGAGAACATCAACGACATCTTCGGCAACCTGGTCGGCTACATCCCCTCCGTGTTCGCCGCGATCATCGTCATCGTCCTCGGCATCATCCTGGGCGAGTTCGTCCGCGCCCTCATTCTGGCGTCGGCGGGCGGCGTGACCGGCGTCCCCACGCTGGCCAAGGTCGCCAAGGCCGTGGTCGTCGTGATCTCGGTGTTCATGGCGCTCCAGCAGGTGGGCGTCGCGGCGGACATCGTGACCACCGCGTTCACCCTCATCCTGGGCGCCGCCGCGCTCGCCGTCGCCCTCGCCTTCGGACTCGGCAACACCGGCCTCGCCGGCGAGATCACGCGGCACTGGTACGAGCAGGGCCGGGAGCGGGTCAGGTTCGACCGGCGCTCGACCGACCAAGCCTCGGCGCCGGCCGCGCCGGCTGCGCCGGCACCGCCGCGGGCGGCGGGAAAGCCCTCTGGGGGCGCGTCGGCTGGCCCAGTTCGGGACGACGACATTGGAGGGGAGGCGTAGGGTAAAGCACTATACCGACATCATAACACTATCTTCGATACATTATCGCAATACGACTATTGATTTAAGCCGCTATATCGCATACATTTAGCGGTCCCTAGCCTGGTGTCATTTTCGACGTGACCGCGCCCAATCAACGCGAGCGAATTCTCCCCCGTCTGATCGAAGACGAAATGCGCGAATCGTTCATCGATTACTCGATGAGCGTGATCGTCGCGCGCGCCCTTCCCGACGTGCGGGACGGCCTCAAACCCGTGCACCGCCGCATCCTCTATGCGATGAACGAGCTGGGCCTGGTGCCCGGCCGGCCCTACAAGAAGAGCGCCACGGTCGTGGGCGACGTGCTCGGCAAGTACCATCCGCACGGCGACAGCGCGGTGTACGACTCCATGGTGCGCATGGTGCAGGAGTTCTCGCTGCGCTATCCGCTGGTCGACGGGCAGGGGAACTTCGGTTCGGTCGACGGCGACTCGGCCGCGGCGTACCGCTACACCGAGGCGCGGCTGACCCGCATCGCGATGGCGATGCTGGCCGATATCGACAAGAACACCGTCGCGATGGCGCCGAACTTCGACGACCGGCTCGAGGAGCCGACCGTGCTGCCGGCGCTGGTGCCCAACCTGCTCGTCAACGGGTCGGCCGGCATCGCGGTGGGCATGGCGACCAACATCCCGCCGCACAACCTGCGCGAGGTGGCCAAGGCGGTCGCGCATCTGGTCGACAACCCCGAGGCCACCGTGAAGGACCTGGCCCGGCACGTCTCGGGCCCGGACTTCCCCACCGGCGGCATCATCTACGGCCGCGCCGGCATCCACGAGATGTACGAGACGGGCCGCGGCCGGCTGGTGGTCCGCGCCCGCGCGCAGGTCGAGGAGAAGGAGAGCACCGGCCGCTCCTCGATCGTCGTCACCGAAATCCCGTACATGGTCAACAAGGCCCGGCTGATCGAGCAGATCGCCCAGCTGGCCCGGGACAAGAAGCTCGAGGGCATCTCCGACCTGCGCGACGAGTCCGACCGCGACGGCATGCGCGTCGTGATCGAGCTCAAGCGCGACGCGGTGCCGCTGGTGGTGCTGAACAACCTGTTCAAGCACACCCAGATGCAGACCACCTTCGGCGCCATCATGCTCGCGCTCGCCGACGGCCGCCCGCAGGAGCTGAACCTCAAGCAGTTGCTCGAGCACTACGTCAATCACCGGCACAACGTCATTACCCGGCGCACCCAGCACGACCTCGAGCAGGCCGAGGCGCGGGAGCACATTCTCGAGGGCCTCAAGATCGCGGTCGACAACATCGACGCGGTCATCAAGATCATCCGCGGCAGCAAGACCACCGAGGAGGCCGACGAGAAGCTCCGCACCCGCTTCAAGCTCTCCGAGCGGCAGAGCAAGGCGATCCTCGACATGCGGCTCGCCCGGCTCACCGGCCTCGAGATCGCGAAGCTGGAAGAGGAGCTCAAGGAAGTCCTCGCCGTCATCAAGGACCTCAAGGGCATTCTGGCGAGCAAGCCGCGCCGCATGGGCATCCTCAAGGACGAGCTGGAGAAGCTGTCCAGGGAATTCGGCGACGACCGCCGCACCGAAATCGTGGCCGACGAGGGCGAGTTCTCCGTCGAGGACCTGATCGCCGACGAGGACATGGTCGTGACCGTGTCCCACCAGGGCTACATCAAGCGCATCGCCGTGAGCACCTACCGGCGCCAGCGCCGCGGCGGGCGCGGCCTGAACGGCATGGCCCACAAGGACGAGGACTGGGTCGAGCACCTGTTCATCGCGTCGACCCACGACTACGTGATGTTCTTCACCCAGACCGGCCAGGTCTACTGGCTCAAGGTCTACGACATCCCGCAGATGGGCCGCGTCGCCAAGGGCAAGCCGATCGTCAACTGCATCGCGATCAAGGCGGACGAGCGCATCGCGGCGCTGGTGAACGTGCGCGAATTCCCCGACGACCGGTACCTGGTGTTCGCGACCCGCAAGGGCACGGTGAAGAAGACCGCGCTCTCCGCGTACGGGAACGTGCGCACCGTCGGCCTCAACGCCATCAACATCGAAGCGGGCGACGAGTTGATCGACGTGCAGGTCACCGACGGCACCAACGACATCGTGCTCGCCACCAGCTTCGGCATGTCCATCCGGTTCCACGAGAAGGACGTCCGCGAAATGGGCCGCCCGGCCACCGGCGTCAAAGGCATCGGGCTCGAACCGGACGATCAGCTCATCGGCATGGTCGTGGTGCGCCGCGACGCCACGTTGCTCGCCGTCACCGAGCACGGCATGGGCAAGCGCTCCGAGCTCGCCGACTACCGCGTCCAGTATCGCGGCGGCAAGGGCATCATCACCCTCAAGCGCACCGACAAGACCGGCAGCGTGGTCGCGCTCAAGGAGGTCATCCCCGGCGACGAGCTGATGGTGATCACCAAGCACGGCGTCATCATCCGCCTGCCGGTCGACGACATCCGCGTGATCGGCCGCAACACGCAGGGCGTCAGGATCATCAACCTCGACGACGGCGACGTGGTGATGGACGTGGCGCGGGTCGTCGAAGAAGACGACGGCGCCGAGGTCGAAGCGGAAGCGAGCGAGGAGTCTTGACGGCGCGCGGGGCCCGGTCTAGCTTGCGCGCCCGATGAACAGAACGCCGCGGCAGCACACGATGCGAATGCCGGCGATGCCCATGCGTCGCCCGGACGGTCGTGTGCCCAGCGGGAGGAAGCTCGTCGGTTAGCGTGAGCTGACATGGTCTCCAGGCATGAGGCGCCACCGTCCGGGCAACTGGTCGGTGGCTTTTTGTTGCGCGCCGGCGCCGTTGCCGGCCCGGTGCCGATGCGGTGACGCAAGCCCGTCGGACGCCGCGTGCACACCCTCATGCCTTCGGAGAATACGACGATGCCTGATTCAAACGTTCGTATCATAGATGCCCCAACCGCCCAGGGGCGACCTAACGAGTCTCCTGCTGCGGTGGCGCAATATTCCGTACCAGATGACCGCGCCGCGACACTCGCCATCCACGGCGGCCTGTGGCCCGATCCCACCACCGGCGCGATCCTCACCCCCATCTATCAGTCCACCACCTTCCGCCAGGAAGCGGTCGGCAAACACAAAGGCTACACCTACAGTCGCCAGGCGAACCCCACCGTCGAGGCGCTCGAACGCAACCTCGGCGCCCTCGAAGGCGCGCTGCAGGCCGCGGCGTTCGCCACAGGACTCGCCGCGCTTTCCACGCTGTTCCTCGCCGTGCTCCGGTCCGGCGACCGTGTCGTCCTCTCGAACGTGATCTACGGCGGCACGGTGCGGCTGTTGCGCCGAGTGCTCGAGCGCTTCGGCGTCGCGTGTGTCCTCGCCGACACCACCAGCGAAGCGGCCTTGCGCGCCGCGCTCCAGGAGCCGACCCGCCTCGTCCTCGTCGAGTCGCCCGGCAACCCGACGCTCGTCCTCACCGACCTGGCCATGGCCGCGCGCGTCGCCCACGAAGCCGGCGCCCTCATCGCGGTGGACAACACGCTCCTCACGCCCGTGCTGCAGCGCCCGCTCGATCTGGGCGCGGACCTGGTCGTCTACTCCACCACCAAGTACATCGAGGGTCACAACGCCACGGTGGGCGGCGCGCTGCTCACCCGCGACGCCGACCTGCTCGAGCGCCTCAAGTTCGTCCGCAACGCGACCGGCTGCCCGCAGTCGCCGCTCGAGGCGTGGCTCACGCTGCGCGGCGTCAAAACGCTGCCGCTGCGCATGGCGCGGCATTCCGCCACCGCGCACTGCGTCGCCGAGTGGCTCGCGTCGCATCCGCGCGTCACGTGGATCGCCTACCCGGGCCTGGCCTCCTTCCCGCAGGCCGACCTCGCGCGCCGCCAGCAGCGTGCCGGCGGCGGCATGATCGCGTTCGAGATCGACGGCGGGGCGGAGCGGGTCATGGCGGCCGTCCGGCTGTGCGCCCTGGCCGAAAACCTCGGCGCGGTCGAGTCGCTCGTGACCCACCCCGCCACGATGACCCACGGCTCGTGCACCGCGGAGGAGCGCCGCCAGATGGGCGTGTCCGACGGGTTGATCCGCCTGTCGGTCGGCCTCGAGGACGCGGACGCGATCATCGCCGACCTCGCGCAGGCGCTGGCCGCATGATCTCCGTCGCGCTGTTAGGCATCGGCACGGTCGGTCTCGGCGTGTACCGCCACGTCGTGGCCGACCGCCGGCTCGCGGTGCGCGGCGTCGCCGTGCGCGGCATCGACCCGGTGGCGCTCGCCGCGAGCGGGGCGGACGTCGTGGTCGAGCTGATGGGCGGCGTCGAGCCGGCGGCGTCGGCCATCCGCGCCGCGCTGTGTTCCGGCGCGCACGTGGTGACGGCGAACAAGGCGGTGGTGGCCGAGTGCGGCCCGGCGTTCGAGTCGCTCGCCGCCGCGCGGGGCGTGCGCTTTCTCTACTCGGCGGCCGTCGGCGGCGGCGTGCCGGTGCTGCGCCACGTTCGCTGGCTGGCCGGCCGCGTCACCCGCGTGGACGCGGTCCTCAACGGCACGTCGAACTTCGTCCTCGACCGCCTCGCCGAGGGTGTGTCATGGGCGGACGCGGTGGCGCAGGCGCAGCGCGCCGGTTTCGCGGAGGCGGATCCGACGCTCGACCTCGACGGCACCGACGCGGCGCAGAAGATCGCGATCGTCGCTCGGGCCGCCTTCGGCCGATCGCCGGACGTCCTGGAGCAGGAGGGCATCACGCCCACCACGCGCGGCCGGCTCGTCGCGTCCACCTGGCGCGCCGGCGCCCGGGTCATCGCGCGGGTGAGGCCCCGCGAGGTGCCGCCGCATCACCCGCTGTCGTGGGCCCGCGACGAGGAGAACGTGGCCGTCATCCGGCACGACGGGCGGCGCACCGTGCTCTGGGGCAAGGGCGCCGGCCGCGCGCCCACGGCCCGCGCCGTGTACGGCGACATTCTGGACGTTGCAACCCTGGGCACGCCGCCGTTGTCGAAGCAATGACTGGAGGAAGCCCATGGCGACCCGAATGTACGCGCATCTGCTCGCGATGCTGTCGGTTGCGGCCACCGCCGCTCCCGCCGCCGCGCAGCACTACAGCGGCCACCGCGCCGATTGCGACAACAGCGGCGACCGCCGCTACGAGCACTATTGCGACACCCGCGCGATGGGATGGCGCGGCGGTCACGCCCCGATCTCCGTGGACGCCAGCCCGAATGGCGGCGTCACCGTCACCGGTTGGGACCGCGACAGCGTGGACGTCGCGGTGACCGTCCACGCCCAGGCGCCGACCATGGATGAGGCGCGCAGCCTCGCGGCGCAGGTCGAGGTCAGCAGCACGGGCGGTGTGCTCCGGGCGACCGGGCCGGAGTCGCGGCACGATCACTCGTGGTGGGTCTCCTACGACGTCTCCGCGCCCGCGCACAGCGACCTCACGCTCCGGACGCTCAACGGGCCCGTGGAAGTCGACCACGTCACCGGCGTCATGGATCTTCGCGCCGAGAATGGCCCGCTCACGCTCGACGAGATCGGCGGCGACGTGCGCGCGCGCCTCGAGAACGGGCCGCTGCACGTCACGCTGTCCGGGACGTCGTGGAGCGGCGAGGGGCTCGACGCCGAAACGGTCAACGGGCCCGCGGTGCTCGAAGTCCCCGACGGCTACAACGCCGACCTCGAGGCCGGCACCGTGAACGGCCCGATGGACATCGGCATGCCGGTCACCGTGCAGGGACGCTTCGGCTCGGGCGCCCAGCGCATCCACACCACCCTCGGCCACGGCGGCCCGACGGTGCGGGTGGTGACCACCAACGGGCCGGCGGTCCTGCAGCGGCGCTGACGCCGCCTTGACACGGCCGCGCGCGCGGGCCTAGCGTCCCTCGTGCGCCGCCGCGACTTCCTCGAGACCTTCGCGGCGCTCGCGGCCCTTCCACGGCTGCGGGCGCCGTTGGTTCGCGGCGCGGCGGGCGCGCCGGCGCCGGTCGCGCTGCCCTTCGACCTCGCGCGCGTCCGCCTCGCGCCCGGCCCCCTGCTCGACGCGCAGAACGTGAACCGCCGGTTCCTCATGGCCAAGGATCCGGACCGGCTCCTCCATATGTTCCGGCTCACCGCCGGCCTGCCCAGCACCGCCGAGCCCCTGGGCGGGTGGGAAGCGCCCACCAACGAGCTGCGCGGCCACTACACCGGCCACTACCTCTCGGCGTGCGCGCTGCTGTGGGCGAGCACCGGCGACCCCGACGTCAAGGCGCGCGGCGACCTCATGGTCACCGAGCTCGGCCACTGCCAGGACGCCCTCGGCACCGGCTACCTGAGCGCGTTTCCCGAGGAGTTCTTCGACCGGTTGCGCGAGGGCCGCCCGGTGTGGGCGCCCTTCTACACCATCCACAAGATCATGGCCGGTCTCCTCGACCAGGCCACGCTGGCGGGCAACGCGCAGGCGCTCCACATGGTGCGCGGCATGGCCGGCTGGGTCGCGCGCTGGACGCAACCGTTAGGCGACGAGGCAATGGCGCGGATCCTGGAGCGCGAGTACGGCGGCATGAACGAGGTGCTCTACAACCTCGCCGCGGTGACCGGCCAGGACTACCTCATGGACGTCGCGCACAAGTTCGACCACGAACGGATCTTCGGGCCGCTCGCCGCCGGCAGGGACGAGCTCAAGGGTCTCCACTGCAACACCACCATCCCCAAGATCATCGGCGCGGCCCGCCGCTACGAATTGACCGGCGAGCCCCGCTACCGCGCGGTGGCGGAGTATTTCTGGCGCGAAGTGACCACCCGCCGCGCCTATTGCACCGGCGGCACCAGCAACGAAGAAGACTGGGACGGCGATCCCGGCATCATCGCCGGGCAGCTCGGCGGCTACACTCAGGAAGACTGCACCACCTACAACATGCTCAAGCTCACGCGCCACGTCTTCGGCTGGACCGCCGATCCCCGCTGCGCCGACCACTACGAGCGCGCGCTCGTCAACGCCACGCTCGGCGTGCAGCACCCCGACGACGGATCCAAGCTCTACTACGTGCCGCTCGGCGCGGGCTACTGGAAGCTGTTCGGCGTCATGGACCACGACTTTTGGTGCTGCACCGGCACGATGAGCGAGGCGTTCGCGAAGCTCGGCGACAGCATCTATTTCCACGACGACGCCGGCGTGTGGGTGAACCTGTTCGCGGCGTCCACGCTCGACTGGACCGAGAAGGGCGTCCAGATCGTCCAGGACACGCGCTTCCCCGAAGAGGGAGCCACCTCGCTCACCGTGCACTGCCGCGCGCCCACCCGCGTCGCGCTGCGGGTGCGCGTCCCGTACTGGGCCGACGGCGGCTCGGCGCGCCTCAACGGCCGCGCGCTCGACGGCTTCGCGTCGCCGGGCTCCTACTATGTGGTGGACCGCGTGTGGCACGACGGCGACCGGCTCGACGTCGCGCTGCCCATGCGGCTCCACTTCGACGCCACGCCCGACGACCCGTCGCTCCGCGCGATCATGTACGGGCCGCTGGTGCTCGTGGGCCGCCTCGGCACCGACGGCCTGACGCCGGCCACCCTGCGCGCGCCGCCCACGCCGCCGCGCGAGGTGCCGACCTATCCGCTCGGCCCGGTCGTCGCGCCGCCCTTCCGCGCCACCGGCGACCTCGCGTCGTGGGTCGCGCCCGCCCCGGGCCGCCCGCTCGAGTTCCACACCACGGGCCAGGCCACCGACGTCACGCTGGTGCCGTTCTATCAGCTGTTCGACGAGCGCTACGCCGTCTACTGGCACGTCGACGATGCCTGAGGGCCCCTCCCGCCGCGAATTTCTCGCGGCGGGCGCGGCGGCCGGCGCCGCTCGTGCGTTAGGCGGCCCGGCCCCGACCCCGGCCGCGCGCGCGACCGCCCCGCCGCCGGGCGTCGTGCCGCTCACCTCGACGACCGACGTGTACGTTCCCCCCCGCGGCAACGCGTTCAACACCTTCAGCTTCGATTTTCCCGAGCCGTCGGTCCGGTTCGGCGGCCTCACCGTCGGCTTCCGCGTGTTCACCCGCGAGAACGCCTACGGCCTCAACGCGTCGTCCATGAGCGTGGACGACTCCGGCGACGCGCTGACGCTGCGCTGCACCCAGCTCGTCTGGGCCGGCGGACAGGAACGCGCGCCGGGAAGTCTCACCGCAACGTTCCGCAAGAACGGCGATGCGGTCGAGTGGGAGGCCGTGGCCGAGCTGGACCAGCCGGTCAAATCGGTCACCGCCGTCGTGCGCGGCGTGCCGCGCGGCCACCTGTCCACCGGCGGCGCGCCGTTCGATCCCAAAGACGACGAGATCCTCTACGGCTATCCGTTCGGCGCCGGCGACCTGTTCGGCGGCAATACCGCCTGGAGCATGGGCACGCCGTTCGTCACCGTGGTGGCCGACGGCGGCGCGGTGTGGAGCCTCTCATCGCTGGACGATCGTGTGCGCGCCAAGCGCTTCTACTTCCAGCCCGGCGAGCACGGCTACCGCATCGAGCTGGTGCACGAGGGCGAAGGGTGGCTCGACCAGCGCCGGCTCGCGGTGCCCGCCTGGCACGTCGGGCCGGCCGCGAGCGTGGACGCCGCGCTCGACGCGCACTACGCCCACCTCGAGCGCGCCTACGCCCTGGTGCCCGTGGCCGACCGCCGCGACGCGCCGCCCTGGCTCCAGGACATCGGTCTGGTCCTCAGCATCCACCAGATGCACTGGACCGGCTACATCTTCAACGACTACGCGCGCACCCTCGAGATTCTGCGCTGGGCCGCCGACCGGTTTCCGCCGCGGCGTACGCTCGTATTCCTGCCCGCGTGGGACGGCCGCTACTACTGGGCGTATCCCGAGTATCGGGCCGACGACCGGCTCGGCGGCGACGCCGGATTCCGCCGCCTGGTGGGCGAGGCCATGCGCTTGGGCTTCCACGTCATGCCCATGTTCGGCATGAACGCCGCCAACCGCCGCCAGCCCTCGTTCGCCGGCGTCAGCGACGCCACCGTCGCCCGCATCGACGGCGACGTCATGGACATCAACTGGGTGGACTGGGACAACGACCGGCACCAGGAGGGCTGGAACGCGTTCATGAACCTCGGCGTGGATTCGTGGCGCCGCTGGCTCACCTCGCGCATCGCGTCCGTCATCGACACCTACGGCGTGGACGGCTACTTCCTCGACATCTCGGGCGGCTGGACCAACAACACCCGGGCCGACATGCACGAGGGCACCCGCCGCATGGTCCAGGAGCTGTGGACCCGCTACCCGCGTGTCCTGGCCTGCGGCGAGTTCAGCTACGACGCGCTGCTGGGCGTGCTGCCCATGTTCCACGTGTACTCGCCGCGCGTCGCCCGCTACGCGCGCTGCTTCTCGCACCTGAGCCACCCGGCGCCCGGCCGCGGCAGCAGCGGTGTGCACGAGTCGGGCTTCGGGCGCTTCGACCCCGCGACCCTCGGCCTCTCGCCCGGCACCATTCCCACCCTCACCGTGGTGGACGACACCTTCGACGCGCACCGGGACGTCATGGAAGCGCTGCTCCAGCGTGCGCGCCAGGGTTAGCCGGAGGTTGCCGGGGGTTTCCCCCGCTCGTAGCTTGGAGCCGTGAGCGTCGCCGCACCTCCACACCTCGTTTCGATGGACGATATCCGCGACGCGGCCGCCGGGCTGTCCGGCGTCGCCGTCCGCACGCCGCTGCTGCCCGTGGACGACCTGTCCGACCGGCTCGGCGTCGCGGTGCTGGTCAAGCCGGAAAGCCTCCAGCGGGTGGGCGCGTTCAAGCTGCGCGGCGCGTTCAACCTGGTGCGTCAGGTCGCCCCCGGGTCGAGCGGCGTCATCACCTACTCCTCGGGCAACCACGGCCAGGCCGTCGCCTACGCGGCCCGCCGCTTCGGCCTGCGCGCCGTGATCGTGATGCCCGAAACGGTCACCGCCGCCAAGCGCGCCGGCGTCGAGCGGCTCGGTGGCGAGGTGGTGCTCGCGGGCCGCACTTCGCGCGACCGGCACGAGAAGGCGATGGCGATCGCCGCCGCCGAGCATCTGACGGTCATTCCGCCCTTCGACCACCCCGGGATCATCGCGGGGCAGGGCACCGTCGGGCTGGAGATCGTTCAGGATTGCCCCGATGTCGCCACGGTCGTCGTCCCCGCGGGCGGCGGCGGGCTCTCGGCCGGCGTCGCGACCGCCGTGCACCACCTCGCGCCCAGGGCGGCCGTCGTGACCGTCGAGCCCGAGGGCGCCGGCAAGGTCGCGGCATCCATGGCCCGGGGCGAACGCGTCGTGCTCGAGAAGACCGGCAGCGTCGCCGACGGCCTCATCACGCTCTCGGTCGGCGAGCTGAACTGGGAGCACCTCAAGCGCTACGTCTCGCGCGCGGCCACCGTCAGCGACGCCGAGTTGAAAGCCGCCGTCCGCTTCGCGCTCGAGCGCATCAAGCTGGTGGTCGAGCCCTCCGGCGCCGCCACGCTGGCCTGGCTGCTCGGCCGGCACACGGACGAGCTGCGGGGCCCGGTGGTCGCGGTGATTTCCGGCGGCAACGTGGATTGGGACGGCCTGGTGGGCCTGCTCGGCACCGCGTCGTCCGTCCCCAATCCCCTGTCTCCCATCCCCTCGACATGACCGCGGCCCAGGTGGCCGGCGCCAAGATCCTCGTCGCCGACGACGACGCGGCGCTCACCAGCACGCTCACCTGGATTCTGCGCGAGCACGGGCATCACGTCGTCGCCGTGCCCAATGGCGAGGGCCTGCTCGACCGGATGCTCGTCGAGAAGCCCGACCTGGTGCTGCTCGACATCATGATGCCCAAGGTCGACGGGCTCCAGCTCCTCGAGCGCATCCGCGCCGAGCCCGGCTGGCGCGACCTGCCCGTCCTCATGGTCAGCAGCATGCCGCCCGAAGACGGCACCGTCCGCTCGCTCGAGATCGGCGCCAGCGACTTCATCCCCAAGCCGTTCCGGATGAAAGAGCTGCTGGCCCGCGTGGACGCGCACTTGCGGCGCGGCCGCGAGATGCGGTCCATCAAGGAAGACCTCAAGCAGTCCAGCTCGATCGTGGACATCCTGCACGAGGTCACCGACTCCCTCAAGCCGGACGAGATCTATCACATCCTGAGCCGCCGCGTCGCGCGCGCGCTCAACATCTCGAAGTGCTCCATCGTGCTCGCCAAGCCCGGCGACACCGAGGGCACCGTGGTGGCCGCGTTCGAGAACCCCATGCTGCGCAACCTGCGCGTGGAGCTGGCCCGCTATCCCGAAATTCTCAAGGCGCTCGAAACCGGCCAGCGCGTCATTGTGGAAGACATCCACACCGATCCGCTGTTCGAGGCGCAGCGCAAGCAGTGGGCGGCCGACGGCATCGCCGTGCCCACCCGCTCGGCCATCGCGCTGCCCTTCCGCATGAAGGAGCAGCAGACCGGCGTGCTGTACCTGCGCTCCATGGACGGCGAGCCGCCGCTCACCGCCGACAGCGCCGTGTTCGCCGATTCCGTCATTCAGGCGGCGGTCGCCGCGCTCGAGAAGGCGCACGACTTCGCCACCGTGGTCAGCGACCGCGAGCGGCTCGAGCAGCTCGCCGCGACCGACGCGCTCACGCTGTGCCTCAACCGCCGCGCCCTGATCGACGTCCTGGAACGCGAGCTCGATCGCGCGCGGCGCTATAATCTCGTCCTTACCATCCTCATGGTGGACCTCGACCACTTCAAGTGGATCAACGACACCATGGGCCACCTGGTCGGCGATACCGTCCTGAGGCAGCTCGGCGACATCCTCAGGCGCGAAGTCCGGTCGGTGGACGCGGTGGCCCGCTACGGCGGCGAAGAGTTCGTGATCGTGCTCCCCGAGACGGCGGTGCACGGCGCGATGATCTTCGCCGAGCGCATGCGCCAACGCATCTCCCAATTTCCATTCGGCGAAGGGGGAAATCCGTTGCGCGTCACCGTGTCGATCGGCGTGGCCAGCTTCCCCGACCAGCGCGTCAGCTCACCCGAGACCTTCCTGGCCCTCGCCGACAGCGCGCTCTACCGCGCCAAGGCCGACGGCCGCAACCTGGTCCGCCTGTGAGCCCCGGCCCCCAGCGCCGCTGTCCCACCTGCGGCTCCTTCTACGCGGGCGAGGCGCGCTTCTGCCCCAAGGACGGCGCCCAGCTCGTCGAGGTCGCGAGCACGCCGGTGCCCGCCGCCAAGGGCTCCACCACCCAGATCCGCATGGCGATCAAGCCGGCGCCCACCTCGAACGACCCGGCCAAGACGCTGCGCAACCAGGTCCTCGATTCGCGCTACCAGATCGTCAAGAAGCTCGGCGAGGGCGGGATGTCGTTCGTCTACGAGGCGCGCGACATCTCCACCAACCAGAGCATCGCCGTCAAGATCATGACGCCCAAGCTCGCGCAGGACAAAACCGCCGCCGAACGGCTGCGGCGCGAGGCGGGCCTCGCCATGCGCCTCGACCATCCGAACATCTGCCGCATCCTGCGCCTCGGCGAGACCAACGACGGCCTCATCTACCTGGTGATGCCGCTGCTCAAGGGCGAGCTGCTCTCGGACAAGGAAGTCCGCGACGGGCCCATCTCGCTCGAGGTCGGCGTGCCGCTCATGGCGCAGGTGTGCGACGCGCTCGCCTTCGCGCACGAGCAGCAGATCGTCCACCGCGACCTCAAGCCCGAAAACATCTTCGTGTGCCCGGACGAGGGCGGCCAGATCAAGGCCGTGGTCACCGACTTCGGCCTCGCCAAGGAGAAGCGCGCCGAGCCGGGGATGGCCAAGCTCACCGCCACCGGCATCATCCTCGGCACGCCCGAGTTCATGAGTCCCGAGCAGATCCGCGGCAAGCCGCTCGACGGCCGCTCCGACATTTATGCGTTAGGCCTCGTCGCCTACGAGATGTTCACCGGCCGGCTGCCCTTCGAGGGCAAGAGCGCGCAGGACATGATGATCGCGCGGCTCCGCGGCCAGCCGCTGCCGCTGCGCAAGGCGCGCGCCGACCTCACCTTCAGCGAGCCGTTCGAGAAGGCGCTCATGAAGGCCATCGAGGCCGACCCCGCCGGCCGCTACGCCACCGCGCGCGAGCTGGGCCAGGCGCTGGTCAAGGCCGCCGTCGGCGAGGGCGGGCCCGGCACCTCGGGCATCATGGCGAAGCTCAAGGGGCTGTTCTAGGCGCCGTGCGACGGTATCCGGCCTACGATCCGCCCGAGTACGTCGCGTGGCAGCCGGATCCGGCGCTCCTGTCGGATTTCGACAGGAGCCTCCACGCCGACCCGGCGCGCGCCCCGCTGATCGCCGCGCTCGGCGAGCCGTTCCTGCTCGAGCTCTACTCCGGCCTGCTCCGCGCCCGCCTCCACGACGTCACCCTCAAGCGCTGGGTCATGACCGGCGTCATCTCCAAAGCGTGGCTCGCCACCGGCGAGGAGGCGGCCACGGTCGGCCCGGTCCGCGCGCTCGACCCGGCCACCGACTACGTCGCGCCGATGATCCGCAACGCCGCCGCCTGCCGCGAGATGGGCGAGCCGATCGCCGAGAGCTTCCGGAGCTACCTCGGCACCGGCGACTCCACCAGCAAGGGCCGCGACGGCCACCACGGCAACCTGGCCTACCACGCCCTCCAGCCCATCAGCCACGTCGGCGACATGGTGCCGGTCGTCGCGGGAATCGCGCTGGCCGCGAGCATGCAGGGGATAGGGGATAGGGGACGGGGACAATCAACCCTATCCCCTATCCCCCATCGCCCCGTCTGTCTCACCTGGATCGGCGACGGCTCCGTCAAGGCCGCAGCCACCCACGAGGGCTTCAACTTCGCCGCCGTGCGGAAACTCCCCGCCATCTTCATCGTGCAGGACAACCGCGTCGCGTTAGGCACCCACATCGAGCAGGCTCATCTGCCCGGCAACTACCGCGACCTGCCCGAGGCGTACGGGATGGCGGGCGCCCACTTCGACGGCAACAACGTGCTCGACGCCTGGGCCGCCACCCGCCTCGCGGCCGACCGCTGCCGCGCCGGCGAGGGGCCGGTCATGCTGATCGCCGAAACGTTCCGGATGGGCGGTCACGCCACCCACGACGAGCGCGAAGCGCGCGAGACGTTCCCCGCCGAGTGGTTCGCCGCGTGGGGCAGTCGCGACCCGATCGGCCTGTATGAGGAGTGGCTCGCGTCGAAAGGCGTCGCGCGGGGTATGCTGGAGCACGTGGAAGCCGCCGTCTTGACCGAGATCGAATCCGCCGAGCGCGACGCCCTCGCCAGCCGCGAGACGGCCGCGCCGCGCCCGGAGAGCGCGCTCGAGAACGTCTATGCGGGCTAGCCGCCGCGGCGTGCTCGCCGCCGGCCTGCGCACGTCGGTCGGCCTCGCCCTCGCGCTCGCCGCGCCGCGCGCCGCGCGCGCCCAGGACCCCGGCATCGACGTCCAGCAGTACAGCTTCCGCATCGCCATTCCGGACAGCGGCCGCGTCATCACCGCCGCCGCGACCGTCACCTTCCGCCGCACCGCGCCCGTCGACTCGCTCCGCCTCGACCTGGTCGGCATGGGCGTGGACTCCGTCGGCGGCGGCGCCCCGTTCCGCTACGACGACACCACCCTCGCCATTCCGTTAGGCGCAGCGCCGCCGCCCCGCCGCGGCGTCGTGCCCGCCGAGTCGCTCACCGTGTACTACCACGGCGCGCCGAGCGACGGGCTCATCGAAACGTCCGACTCGGGCGTGTGGCGCTATTTCGGCGACAACTGGCCCAACCGCGCCCGCCACTGGCTGCCCACCGTCGATCACCCGTCCGACAAGGCGCGCGTCGCGTGGCGCGTGACCGCGCCCGCCCGCGACACCGTCGTCACCAACCTGACCGGCGACCGGCGCATTCCCACCTACTGCATGGTCATCGCCGTCGCGCCCATGACCGTGAGCCACCACCGGCCGGCCGACGGCCGGATTCCCATCGACGTCTATACCTATCCGGGCGACTCGGCCTACGCCGACAGCGTCCCGTTCCGCCGCGCCACCGAAATCGTCGAGAGCATGGAGCGGCTCGTCGGCCCGTTCCCCTACGCCCGCCTCGCGCACCTCGAGTCCACCACGCGCTACGGCGGCATGGAAAACTCCTCGGCCATCTTCTACGCCGACCGGCCCTACCAGCGGCGCCGCATGAGCGAGAGTGTGGTGCGCCACGAAACCGCGCACCAGTGGTTCGGCGACGCCGTCACCGAGCGCGACTGGCATCACGTGTGGCTGTCCGAGGGGTTCGCGACCTACTTCGACGCCGCCATCGCCCAGCAGCTCGACGGCGACTCCGCCTACTGGCGCCTCCTCCACGCCGACCGCGCCTCGTACCTCAGGTCGCGTGACGTGGACCGGCCCATCATCGATTCGTCGGTCACCGATCCCAACCGCCTCCTGAACGCCAACAGCTACCAGAAGGGCGCCTGGGTGCTCCACATGCTGCGCCGCGAGACCGGCGACAGCGCGTTCTTCCGCGGCTTGCGGGCCTACTACCTCGCGTGGCGCGACTCCACCACGCTGTCGGTCAACCTCGAGCGCGCGGTCGAAGCCTACGAGCGCCGCGATCTGAGCTGGTTCTTCCACCAGTGGCTCTACCAGCCCGGCTACCCGAAGCTCGCCGTCACGTGGACCGCGCACCGCGGCGCGCCGCGCACCGTGACCCTGCACATTCACCAGGCCCAGGATTCCGCGTGGGGATACTTCCGGGTGAGCCACGTGCCGGTCGTGTTCCTCGCCGCCGACAGCACCGTCATCGGCCGCGCCGATTTCATGCTCGCGGCCGGCGCCGATCAGACCGTGCGGCTGCCGGTGCGCCGCGTCCCGGCGTCCATCCAGATCGACCCAGACGGCGAGCTGCTCCTCACCGCCGACGTCTCGCCCGGCCGCTGAGCGTGTCTTTGCCTATCCCTTATCCCCTATCCCCTATCCCCTCTTTTTTACTCTTCCCTGATCGCGATCAGCGGGTCCACCGCCGCCGCGCGCCGCGCCGGAATCAGCGTCGCCAGCGCGCCCGCCGCCACTAACGACGTCGTCGCCACCAGCCACGTCGTGAGGTCCGCCGGGCTCACGCCGTAGAGCAGCGACGTCAGCAGCCGGGTCAGCGCGGCCGCGCCCGCCATGCCCAGGACCGCGCCCAGGCCGACCAGCCCGAGGCCCTGCCGCGCCACCAGCGCCACCGTCCGCGCCGCCGACGCGCCTAACGCTCCGCGGATCCCGATTTCCCGGGTCCGCTGCGCCACCGCGTAGCTCATCACTCCGTACAGCCCCGCCACCGCCAGCGCCAGCGCCACCACCGCGAACGCCGCCAGCAGCGAGAGGTAGAACCGCGGCCGCCCCACGCTGCTCGCGATCACCTCGCTCATCGGCATCACCGCCGACACCGCCGCGCCCTTGTCCACTCCGCGGATCGCCGCCGTCACGCCGCGCGCCAGGTCGTTCGGATCGCCGCCCGCCGCGCGCACCACGACGTTGAAGGTCGCGTCGTTGCCGCCGTCCTGGTTGTAGGGGAAGTACGCCTCGGGCACCGGCGCCCGCACCGGCCCTGCGTCGCGGATGTCGCTCACCACCCCCACGATCGTCTCGGTGCTGTCGCCCTGGTAGAACCGCGCGCCGATCGCCTGCGCCGGCGTCTGCCCGGGAAAATCGCGCCGCACCGTGGCCTCGTTCACCACCGCGACCGCCAGCGCGCCCGGCTTCGCCGCGTCCTCGGCCGTGAGCAGCCGGCCCGCGAGCAGCCGCTGGCGCGTCACCTGGAAGAAGCCGGGCGAAGCCAGTCGGCTCTCCAGCAGCGGCCGTTGCGTGAGGTTGTCTTCCGGCTGCCCCACGTAGCGCACGTTGAAGTTCGTGCCCCAGCTCCGGTAGGGCAGCATGCTGATCGAACCGGCCGCCGCCACGCCGGGCACCGCCTGCACCGCCGCGAGCGCGGGGTCGAGGAACCGGAGGCGCGAGGCGCGGCCCTGGTACGCGTCGGGTGAGATCGTGACCTGCATCGTCAGCACCGCCGCGGGATCGAACCCGGGGTCCCGCCCGATCAGCGACGCGAAGCCCTTCAGCACCAGCCCCGCGCCGATCAGCAGCACCAGCGACAGCGCCACCGCCGCCACCACCAGCGTGTGCAGCGCCCGGTGCTGCGCCTGGCCCGTTCCCGCGCTGCGGCCGCCCCGCAGCGCGTCGGCCGGCAGCACCCGCGAGCTTCGCCACGCCGGCACGCCGCCGCACACCAGCGCCACCACCACCGACAGCCCGACTGCGAACCCGATCAGCGTCAGGTTGATGCCCAACCCCGCTACCTGCGGCAGCGACGCCGCGGCCATCCGCCCGATCGTCCGCGTCCCCAGCCACGCCAGCAGCAGCCCCAGCACCACGCCGCCGCCCGTCAGCAGCGCGCTCTCGGCCAGCACCGGCCGCATCACCGCCCAGCGTCCGCCGCCCAGCGCCGTCCGGATCGCCGTGTCCCGCCGCCGCTGCACCCCGCGCGCCAGCAGCAGGCTCGCCACGTTCGTCGCCGCGATCAGCAGCACGAAGCCCACCGCGCCCAGCATCAGCAGCAGCGGCGTGCGCACCGACGCCGTCTCGTCTTCCGCCATCGGCACCACCCGCACCTGCTCGCCGTTGAGGCTCGGGAACGTCTGAATGAGCCCGTCGAACAGGCCGTGCAGCTCCGCGCCCGCGCTCGCGATCGTCGCGCCCGGCGCCAGCCGGCCCATCGTCATCAGCCAGTTGCTGAACCGGCCGGCGAGCTCACCCTGCGTGAACCGCATCGGCGCCCAGTAGTCGCCCTCGGTCAGCATGAACCCGCCGTGCGGCACCTGGAATCGCGGCGGCAGGATGCCCACCACCGTCCGGCCCGTCCCGTCCAGCGTGAGCGTCCGGCCGATCACCGCCGGGTCGGCGCCGAACTCGCGGCGCCACAGCGCGTCGGAGAGGACCAGGACCGGCGCCGCGTCCGGCTCATCGTCGCTCGCCGTCAGCAGCCGTCCCGCCTGGGCGCGCGCGCCCAGCAGCGGGAAGAAGTTTCCCGTGACCCGGTACCCCGTCACGCTCACCGCGCGGTCCGCGAGCGTCAGCAGCCCCGACGCCCAGCCCACCGCGGCGATCCCTTCCATCTGCCGCGTGCCGCGAGCCAGATCGAGATAGTTCGGCGCCGAAAACGGCCACGTGTTCGCCTGCGGCGCCGTCCGGAACACGCTCACCAGCCGGCCCGGGTCGCGCAGCGGCAGCGGCTCCAGCAGCGCCACGTTCACGGCCGAGAAGATCGCCGTCGTCGCGCCCAGCCCCAGCCCCAGACACAGCACGGCGGCGATAGTCACGGCGGGCGTGCGCGTCAGGCCGCGCGCGGCTTCGCGGAGATCAGACCAGGAGAACAGGGACATGGCGCCTCGACCTTGTGGCGGTTGCACCTTGGACGGCGGCCGGCGGCCGTTGGTTGGAAATCACGGGGGCCGCCGGGCTACTTTTCAGGATGCGATACCTCATCGTCGGAGCCGGCAAGCAGGGGTCCGCCTGCGCGCTCGATCTGCTCCAGCAGCCCTCGGTCGAGCACGTCCTGCTCGTCGACAAGAACCCCGGCACGCTGCCGCCCTTCCTCGAGGGTTTTACCAAGCTCGAGGTCCGCGCGCTCGACGTCGCCGACCATGCCGCCGTCCGCGCCGCCATGACCGGCGTCGGCTCCGTCCTCTCCGCGGCGCCGTACTATCTCAACCTCGACCTCGCCACCATCGCCGTCGGCGCCGGCGCGCACTTCGCCGACCTTGGCGGCAACACCGACATCGTCTTCCAGCAGCGGCAGCGCCTCCACGACGAGGCCGCCGCGAAGCACGTCTCGGTCATCCCCGACTGCGGCCTCGCGCCCGGCATGATCAACATCCTGGCCGCCGAAGGCATCCGCCGGCTCGACCAGTGCGAGAGCGTCAAGATTTTCGTCGGCGGCCTGCCTCAGCATCCCGAGCCGCCGCTCAACTACATGGTCGTCTACTCGCTCGAGG